>ENA-OSAE01000305-OSAE01000305.1-marine-sediment-metagenome-genome-assembly--contig:-NODE-305-length-26213-cov-24.147221_pt1 | contig 26213 bp, 26 predicted proteins | sample MGYA00237870_ERZ529317 | MGnify/ENA primary metagenome ERZ529317 (study PRJEB26369, sample SAMN03142812) | marine sediment metagenome | biome: marine; feature: borehole; material: sediment... | reverse complement strand
CCCTTCGACCCAGCTTACCGCTGGAAATCACCAGGACAAGAGTGATCAGGATCCCTATGTCACTTTCAAGGTTCAAAAAAGCCTTGACTATTCATAGCACGTCTTCAAAGGAGCTGAGATCTGGATGGCCACCTGGAAGAAGCTAGTACTGGCAGTACTCCTCGTCGCGGCGGTGGCGGGCCTGGTCTACGCCAACAGGGTGAGATTGGCCGCCGGGCAGAGCGGCGTCGTGGTGGAGGTGAGCCCGGCCCGTCAAGGTGTGCTCGAAAGCTACGTCTACTCCGCCGGGGTGGTGAAGCCTGGCCGGGCCGAGGACATCAGAACGCCCCTCGCCGGGGTGCTGGCCCGCTTCGACCTGGAGGTAGGGCAGCGGGTAGAAGGGGGCCAGGTGGTGGCCGTGTTGCGGGAGGACGAGTTCCAGGACCGGCTTCGCGCTGCACGGGACGAGCTAGCCCGGGCCCAGCAGAATCTCGCCGCCCTCGAGAGACGGAAGCAGCTCGGAGAGCGAGAGGCCGAGCTGGAGCTAAAGAGGGCGGAGGCTCAACTCAAGGTGGCGGAGGTCCAGTACAAGAAGACCGAGGCCCTGCCGCCCTGGGACGAGCGGCGCCTCGCCGAGAAGTGGACCTTCGAGCAGGCTCAAGCCGCCTACGAACTGGCCAAGTTGAGCCTTGAATCCCAGGCGGTTCTCCCGGAGGAGATGGATGCGGCCCGGGTGGCCCTGGAAAACGCCCGGGCGCGGTACGAGCGGGCCCTGGCCGACCTGGCGTCGCTTGAGATCACCAGCCCCATTCCCGGAGTCGTGATGGACGTGGCGGCCGCGCCCGGGGCGACGGTGACGGCCGGTTCGCGGCTGGCCACGGTGGCCGACCTGGACCCGGTGACGGTGGAGGTCCGGGTGGACGAGCTGGACATCGCCAGGGTGGAGCTCGGGCAGCCGGTAAAGGTGAGGGCTATGGCGCTCCCCGGTCATGAGTTCAGCGGGCGCGTGGAGCGGATATCACCGGAGGCGCTGCGCGAGGGCAACGTGGCCTACTTCACCGTTGAGGTTAAGGTGGAGAACCCCGAGGAGCTCTTGAGGCCGGGAATGTCCGTGGACGCGGATATTCTCGTGGAGGCGGGAGATGGGTTCGTCGTTCCCCTAACGGCGCTCGTAGAGGACGCCGATGACAGGGGTACCCTCTACCTGTACGAGGACGGCGAGGTGGTGGCCAGGGAGGTTACCATAGACCTGCGTACGGGGACGGAGGCCCTCGTGACCGGCCTGGCCGAGGGGGACCTGGTGATAGTGGGAGTCGATAGGGGCGAGATACAGGACCTCGCGGCCGGCGATAGCGTGTTCCTGGCCGAGCCCACAGAGGGAGCCGGTCGTGGGGGAGATGGGCAGTGACCGGCAGGGAGGAGATAATCAGGATTGTCGATGTCTGGCGGATCTACAACACCGGTTTCACAGAGGTGGCGGCCCTGAGAGGTGTGAGCCTCAGCCTCGAGTCCGGGGAGTTCGTGGCCGTCATGGGCCCCTCGGGCTCGGGCAAGTCGACCCTGCTCAACATCCTGGGGTGTCTTGACCGCCCCACCCGCGGACGGTATGTTCTCGCCGGCCAGGAGGTTCAAGAGCGCAGCGACGATGAGCTGGCGGTGATACGCAACCGCCATATCGGCTTCGTCTTCCAGACCTTCAACCTGCTTCCCCGTATGACGGCCCAGCGAAACGTGGAGCAGCCCATGCTCTACGCCAGGGTGCCGGCCGCGGAGCGCCGCGAGAGGGCGCGCGAGGCGCTGGAGAGGGTGGGCCTCGGCGACCGTCTGCACCATCGCCCGAACGAGCTCTCCGGGGGACAGCAGCAGCGCGTGGCCATAGCGCGGGCCCTGGTGATGAACCCGGACATCATCCTGGCCGACGAGCCGACGGGCAACCTGGACAGCCGGGCCAGCGAGGAGATCATGGACCTCTTTCAGGCCCTTAACGAGGCGGGGGTGACCATCATCGTGGTCACCCACGATGAGGAGCTCGCGGTCAGGATCCCCCGTGTGGTGCGCCTGAGGGATGGAAAAGTGGTGGCGGACGGCCTCCGCGAAGAGGCGCGGCACACTAGGCCGGAGGGGTTGGGATCATGAGCTTGGCTGAGAGCTTGTGGGTGGCGCTCGAGTCGCTGTGGGCCAATAAACTCCGGTCCTTCCTGACCACGCTGGGGATCATCATAGGTGTGGGGGCCGTCATCGCGGTGGTGGCCATCGGGCAGGGCGGCCAGGCCATGGTCGTCCAGGAGATCAGGAGCCTCGGCACCGACCTCGTGTTGGTGGTCTCCGTGCCCAGGGAGGATGAGCGGGGCCGCATGGACATGAAGTACCTCGAGGCCGCCGACCTGGAGGATATCGAGAGCAAGGTCCCGTCGGTGCTGAGCCTCTCGCCCGAGGTCAGCTTCGAGATGCAGGTTTGGTACGGTAGCAGCCGGTTTAGCGAACAAGTGACGGGCGTGAGTGACGCCTTTCAGGTGGTCCGGGACATCGAGATGGAGGACGGTCAGTTCCTGCGTCCTCGCGATATCGAACGCCGAGCGCGGGTCGCGGTCCTGGGCAGGGAGATAGCCAGCGAGCTCTTCCCCGGCGGCGACTATATCGGCAATACCGTGTACCTTGATGGGCTGAAGTACACGGTCATCGGGGTCATGGCCCCGAGGAAGAGGGGTATGTTCATGGGGGATGAGGTTGACGACCGCAGCATCCTGATACCCTACACCACCCTGCAGAGGCTTACCGGCACCGAGCGGATCGATATCCTCTTCGTCAAGGCCCACCCGGGCCGGGCCCACGTTGCCGCCCAGGAGATCGAGGAAGTCCTGGAGGCCCGCCACGGAGAAGGGTATTTCGAGCTCGTGACCCTGGAACAGGCCATCGAGGCGGTGGAGCGGGTCACGGGGATACTGACCACGGTAGTGGCCGGCGTGGCGGCGGTGGCCCTGCTGGTGGGCGGCATCGGCATCATGAACATCATGCTGGTCTCGGTGACCGAACGCACGAGGGAGATAGGCCTGCGCAAGGCCATCGGGGCCAAGCGCTCGGACATCCTGTGGCAGTTTATCATTGAGGCTGTGGTGCTGTCGGGTACCGGGGGGATACTGGGGATCGCCTTTGGCGCGATGATGGTGGAGATAGCCTCGATGGTTATGGGGCTCCCCTCCCTGGTCTCACCGGGTGCGGTCGTCATGGCCTTCTCCTTCTCGGCGCTGGTCGGGATCGTCTTCGGCGTTTACCCCGCCAGCAAGGCGGCCAATCTAGATCCCATCGACGCCCTGCGCTACGAGTAACGGTGAGGGCCCCAGCAGGAGACGGGGGCTCAGTGTCGAAGAGGTAAAAGAAGCCGGGGCCGGGGTTCTTTGGAACCCCGTGAGTGCTAGAGAACATGAGTGGGCCCCCAGGTGGACCATCAGGTCCGCCGGGGGGCTTATCCATTAGAGGGGTGAGAAGATGAGCCTCCGCTTGCTTCGGGTTGACCTTGGGCGGGGCGAGGTAGCCGCTTTCTCTCCGCCAGAGGATTACGTGAGGGATTTCCTGGGGGGGAGCGGCCTGGCCTTCAGGATGGTGGCCGACCGCGATCTGGAGGTGGACCCCCTGGGGCCTGAGAACGTCCTGATGTTCATCTCGGGCCTGCTCACCGGCACCCCGGTGCCCGCCTCCTGCAAGGTCTCGGTGGTCGCCAGATCTCCCCTCACCGGCCTGTGGAGCGAGTCCACAGTCGGCGGGTTCTGGGGCTATCAGCTACGCCGTACCGGGTATGACGGGATCATCATCGAGGGCAGGGCGCCGGAGCCCGTCTACCTATGGGTGTCGGAGGACGGCGTCGAGATAAGGTCGGCGGAGCAGCTGTGGGGCCTCGATGCCTACAGGACCAGCGAGGCCCTCGCGGAGGAGCTGGGCGCCGGAGTTCAGGTGGCCTGTATCGGACCGGCCGGCGAGAACCTGGTGGCCTTCGCGGCGGTGATGGTCGGAGGCCATGAGGGGCGAGCTGCCGGGCGGACGGGAATGGGCGCTGTTATGGGCTCTAAGAACCTGAAGGCCGTGGCCGTCCGAGGCAGCCGGAGGCCCCCTGTGGCGGATGCCAGGCTGGTCGCGGCCAAGAGGCGCGAGCTTCTGCCCCTGATCAGAGACAACACGCGTCTTCTAGCCGACTTCGGGACCTCGGGCGCCGTGCAGACCGTGGAGCACTCCGGGGATCTGCCCATCAGGAACTGGTACGGGGGAAGCTGGCCGGAGGGAGCCGCGAGGATCTGCGGGCAGAGGATAGTGGAGGAGATGTTCGAGGGGCACTACGCCTGCTACGGATGTCCCATCCGTTGCGGCAAGGAGGTCCGGGTCAGGGTCGGCGAACACGCCGGCGAGGTAGCCCATGGGCCGGAATACGAGACGTGTGCGGCCTTCGGCTCGATGGTCCTAAACGATGACGTCGATGTCCTGGTGGCGGCCAACGACCTCGCCAACCGCTTGGGGCTTGATACCATCTCCGCCGGGGCCGCCGTGGCCTTCGCCATGGAGTGTTCGGAGAAGGGGCTCATCGGGGATCGCGTCCCCTGGGGTGATGGGGAGGCGATCCTGGGGCTCCTGAAGGACATGGCCTATCGGCGGGGTCTGGGCGACCTGCTGGCCGGGGGCACCCGCAGGGCCGCGGCGGCCATCGGAGGGGCTGCAGCCGAATACGCCGTGGAGACCAAGGGCCTGGAGTACGCCTATCACGATCCGAGGGCCTTTACCAGTATGGCCCTGGTCTACGCCACGGCCAACCGCGGGGCCTGTCACCTGGAGGGGCTCACCTACTTCGTCGAGGGCGGGGCCTTCCCGGGGGAGAGGATAGGCCTACGTAACGACTGGGACCGGGCCTCGAGCGATGACAAGGCGGAGCTGGCCAAGCGGATGCAGGATTACATGGGGGTCTTCAACGCCTTGGGCCTGTGCAAGTTCCTGATGCGCGGCAGGGTGGGCCCGGAGGACCTCGCCGTGTGGGTCCGGGGCGTGACCGGCCGGGAGATGGACGCCGCGGAGTTGATGAGGACCGGTGAGAGGATGTTTAACCTGAAGCGGCTCGTGAACGTCAGGCTGGGCCTGAGCCGTAAGGACGACGCCCTCCCGCCGCGGCTGCTCTCCCACCCCAGGCCCTCGGGCGGGGCCGCGGGGGTCCTCCCCCACATCGGGAGGATGCTCCATGAGTACTACCGGATCAGGGGCTGGTCCGAGGAGGGGCTCCCGCTGCCGGAGACCCTGGAGAGGTTAGGTTTGGCTGGTATCAGATCTTGACGAGGGGGATCGACATGAGCGAGAAGGGGGACATTCTTCGGAAGCAAAGCGAGTATCTCTCCCCGGCCATAACTACCTACTACGAGGAACCGTTAGTGGTGGACCGGGGGGAGGGGATGCACGTCTGGGACCTGGACGGCAACCGTTACCTCGACTTCTTCGGAGGTATCCTGACCATCAGCGTCGGGCACTGCAATCCCAAGGTCACCGATAGGATCTGCGAGCAGGTGAAGAAGCTGCAGCACATATCGACCCTGTACGTGAACGTCCCGCAGGCGGAGCTGGCCGAGAGGCTGGCGAAGATCACCCCGGGACGGCTGTCGCGGTCCTTCTTCACCAACAGCGGCACTGAGGCCGATGAGATGGCGGTCCTGGTGGCCCAGATGTACACCGGCAGGCAGGAGGTAGTGGCGCTGCGGTACAGCTACAGCGGGAGGTCCATGCTGGCCATGTCCCTCACCGCCAACAGCGGCTACCGGCTGGGCGGAACCCATATAGCGGGCATCAAGCACGCCCATAGCCCCTACTGTTACCGCTGCGCCTTCGGCAAGGAGTACCCGAACTGCGACCTAGAGTGCGCGCAGGACATCGAGGAGCTCATCCAGACTACGACCTCCGGCCAGATCGCCGCTTTCATCGCCGAGCCCATTCAGGGCGTGGGCGGCTTCATCACCCCGCCGAAGGAGTACTTCCAGGTGGCCGTGGAGATCATCAGGAAGTACGGCGGCGTGTTCATCTGCGACGAGGTGCAGACCGGCTTCGGACGTACGGGCGAGAAGTGGTTTGGCATAGAGCACTGGGGCGTGGAGCCGGATATCATCACCTGCGCTAAGGGGCTGGCCAACGGGACCCCCATTGGGGCCACCATCACGGTGCCGGAGATCGCCGAGGCCTGGAAGGGCCTCACCATATCCACCTTCGGCGGCAACCCGGTCAGCATGGCGGCGGCCCTGGCGACCTTGGATGTGATCGAGGAGGAGGACCTTCCCAATAATTGCAAGGTGGTGGGGGACCACCTCAGGGCCGGCCTGGAGGAGCTGCAGGAGAAGTACTCCATCATCGGCGACGTCCGCGGGATGGGCCTCATGCAGGCGCTGGAGATAGTCAAGGAGAACAAGGCGCCCGCACCGGACCTCGTGTTGCGGATCTTCGAGGAGACCAAGAAGAGGTCGCTGCTCATCGGCAAGGGAGGGCTCTACGGCAACGTCATCCGTATCGCGCCGCCCATGACCGCCAGCAAGGCCGACGTCGACGAGGCGCTGGACATACTCGATCAGGCGTTGGCGGCCTTGGGTGAGGAGAGCCAGGTCGCGTGAGGAGCGTGGCCCGCGCCCAGGGAGGTGAAGGAGCTTGATCGTCGGAGTGCCGAAGGAGATAAAGAACCACGAGTACCGTGTGGCGATCGTCCCCGCCGGGGTCAAGGCGCTCGCCGATGCCGGACACCAGGTGTTCATCCAGGAGGGCGCCGGCGTCGGGAGCGGGATAAGCGACGAGGAGTACGCCGCGGCAGGGGCCACCATCCTCCCCTCAGCGGCGGAGGTTTACGAGCGGGCCGAGATGATCATGAAGGTGAAGGAGCCGCTGCCGGAGGAGTACGACCTCCTCTCCGAGGGCCAGATCCTCTACACTTATCTGCATCTGGCTCCGGCTCCCGAACTGACGGCGGCCCTGCTGGACCGGAAGGTGATAGGCATAGCCTATGAGACCATCGAGCTCGAGGACGGCTCGTTGCCCCTACTGACGCCCATGAGCGAGGTGGCGGGCCGGCTGTCCGTGCAGGTCGGCGCACGTTGTCTCCAGAAGGACGTGGGCGGCAGCGGAGTGCTCCTGGGAGGGGTCCCGGGCGTCCTGCCGGGCCGGGTGTTCATCATCGGCGGGGGGACCGTGGGCACCAACGCGGCCAAGATGGCCGTCGGCCTCGGGGCGGACGTGGTCATAGCCGACATCAGCCTGCCCAGGCTGAGGGAGCTCGATGACATCTTCGGCGGTCGCGTGAGGACCATCATGTCCAATGCCCAGAACATCGCCGAGGAGACGGCCAAGGCGGACCTGGTCATCGGCGCCGTGCTGCTGCACGGAGCCAGGGCGCCCAGGCTGGTGACCAGGGAAATGGTCAAGAACATGAGGGCCGGGTCGGTCATCGTGGACGTGGCCATCGATCAGGGGGGGTGCGTGGAGACGGCGAGGCCGACCACCCACTCCGACCCCACCTTCGTGGTGGACGGCGTCGTCCACTACTGCGTGGCCAACATGCCCGGCGCGGTGGCCAGGACCTCCACTTACGCCCTGACGAACGCTACCCTGCCCTACGCCCTGAAGATTGCCAATATGGGCATCTTGCAGGCCGTCGCCTCCGACGGGGCGCTGGCCCGCGGCCTCAACGTCTTCAAGGGCAAGGTCACCTACCCGGCGGTGGCGCGGGACCTGGGTTACGATTACTTCCCGGTACAGGACGTGGTGGCTTGAGGGATGGAAGAGGGGGGCCGGGCTTCGCCCGGCCCTTTCCCTGCTGCGGCGTCGTGGGGTACAATAAGGGTGCTGGGTGGTGAGTTGAATGAAGGTCAAGGTGAGGCTTTACGGGCACCTGGAGTGGTACTCTCCGGGCGGGAGAAGGGAACACGAACTGGAGGTGCCCGATGGCTCCTCGGTGGGCGATGTCATCAGGGCCCTCGGGCTGCCCCCCGCCGAGGTGGCCCTGGTATCGGTCAACGGGGACAGGGCCGAGGAGGGCAGGCGGCTGAGAGACGGGGACGAGCTGAGGATACTGCCCGTCGTGTCCGGCGGTTCTGACCGCGTGGTGAGGGCGGCCCTGATCCAGATGCGCGCCTCGGCGGAGGTCGGGGAGAACGTCGAGAGGGCCGTGGCCCTCATCCGGGAGGCCGCGCGGAGGGGCGCGGAGGTCGTCTGCCTGCAGGAGATGTTCAACACCCAGTACTTCTGCGCGACCCACGACCCCGGGTATTACGAGGTCCCCGAGCCCATCCCGGGACCCACCGTGTCTCGGATGATGGAGGTGGCCCGCGAGGAGGGCGTCGTGGTGGTGGCGCCCGTGGCCGAGGTGGAGCGTCCCGGCGTCTTCTACAACTCGGCGGCGGTCATCGACAGCGACGGCACCCTCGTCGGGAAGTACCGTAAGAACCACATCCCCCACACCGAGAACTTCTGGGAGAAGTATTATTTCCGTCCCGGCAACCTGGGCTTTCCGGTCTTTCGGACCGCCGTGGGCGTCATCGGGGTGTTCATAGATTACGACCGTCACTTTCCCGAATCGGCCCGCATACTGGCCCTGCAGGGGGCCGAGATCCTGTTCAACCCCTGTGCCACCGTCGCCGACCTCTCCAAGTACCTCTGGTTCCTGGAGCAGAGGGCGGACGCCGTCGCCAACGGCGTTTTCATCGGCTGCGTAAACCGGGTGGGGAAAGAGGAGCGCCATCCGGGCGTCTTTTACGGCAGCAGCTACTTCTGCGACCCCTACGGGGAGATTCTCGCCCAGGGCAGCGAGGACCGCGACGAGGTGGTCGTGGCCGACCTCGACCTGAAGAAGGTCTGGGACGTGAGGAATACGTGGCAGTTCTTCCGCGACCGCCGACCGAATATCTACCGGCTCATAACAGAGGAGGATCTGTAGACGTGGAGCTGGACATGTCCACCATGACACCGGAGAAGGCGGCGATGCTCCTGGCCCTCACGGGCACCAGGGAGGAGGAGGATAACCTCCGCCGGCAGCTGGAGAGCAACGGTCACTACAAGTGTGCCGTGACCGAGCTCGGAGCCAAGGTGAACCAGTTCCGCGATAAGGTCATCAGTTCGGCGGTGGGGGCATCGCTGAACTGCGCGGTGATCTCCAAAACCCCCTACTACATCCACGCCCTCATCCACGCGGTCCGAGAGGCCACCAACGGCTTCATCCCCCCCGAGAGCTTGAGCGGCGACGTGGCGGCCAAGATCGCCATAGTCCGCGACAGCCAGTGGATCGCGGTGGCCATCTTCGGCGAATCCGCAGACCACGCCATGGCCGACCATAAACGCGCCGGCCTCGGCGTCATGCACATCAGCTTCTAAGGCTCTATCCGACCAGTCGGCCCATTAACAACACGAAGAATTGCATGGCAATTGGCAGGATTCAGCTTTGTCTTATCGAATAGAGCCTAACGTAGTCGAGTTGGGGCCGGGCTGAGCCCGAGAGCGTAGGCGTGTTCGAGTGTGCCCTCATCGTGAAGGTGGAGGGGTTTTTTTATAGAGAAGGGAGGCGATCTATGGCCCAAGCGGTGTCCGCGACCTTGTGTCCAGCAGAATCGATTATGGGGAGGGAAAGTGATGTTCGGGTTGCCGTCGGCCACCTTTTGGTGGTTCATCCCTTGGCCGTTCATATGGACGGCACTGGCGCTTTACATGTACTTCAAGATGAAGAAGGAGGACGAGCTTGAGGGCGACGATGGGGAGGTGTCAGGGACATGACCGTAGAGCACATCGTCTTCGCTGTATACATAACGGTACTGCTGGGCGTCGGCTTCTACTTCTCCCGGCAAGATAAGTCCCTCGAAGACTACCTGTTGGGCGGGAGGAGGCTCGGCGGAGCCGTCACGGCCCTGACCATGCAGGCGACCTCTATGAGCGGGTACATGTTCATGGGGGGACCGGCCTTTACTTACCAGACGGGGTGGTTCGGGCTGTGGTACGCAGTGGGCGACGCCGGCGGAGCGATCATTAACCTCTCGGTTCTGGGGCGGAGAATGAGGCGTCTCTCTCAGATCCTGGGCGCGCTCTCGCCCATAGAGTACCTGGAGAAACGTTACGAGAGCCCTGCCATCCGGGTGATCGGCTCTCTGATCGCGGTGGTCTTTCTGTCGGCATACGTGATCGCCCAGTTCATCGCTTCGGGGAAGGCCCTCATGACCCTAACCGGGCTGTCCTACGAGGTATCTCTGATCGTAGGCGTCGGGGTCATCCTGACCTACACTGTCGCCGGTGGGTACCTCGCCGTTGCCTGGAGCGACTTCATCCAGGGCATCATAATGGTGGTGGGCCTGGCGGGGGTACTGATCGTGGGCCTCGTGCGCGTCGGCGGCCTGACGGGCCTGAACAACGCCCTGGCCAAGCTGGATCCTACCTACCTGAGCCTGTGGGGCAAGGGCTTGGAGTATAACGGGCAGTGGGGAGTAGCTCTGGGGGCGTTGCTTATATACGCTATTGGTTACATGGGCCTGCCCCATGTAGTAGTAAGGCACATGTCCATGCAAAGTCCTAAGACGACGAAGACGGCCATCCTGTGGGCTACCTTCTGGAACCAGCTCTTCGTCTATTCACCGTACGTCCTGGGCCTGATCGGCATAGTCATGCTGCCAAACCTCACCGACCCCGAGCTGGTGGTACCCGAACTGGCCTATGAATTCTTCCCAGGGTTCTTCGCAGCGATAATGCTCTCGGCCATCATGGCGGCCATCATGTCCACCTCCGACTCCCTGCTCATGCAGTCGGGGTCCATCCTGGCGCGGGACGTGTACCAGCGCTTCATCAACCCATCGGCAAGCCAGGGGCAGATGGTGTTGGTCTCCCGCCTCCTGATACTGTTCGTCGGTATCTTCGGCGTTATCCTGGCCATCATTCAGCCTCCGACGGTATTCGGCCTAGTTGTCTTCGCCTTCGGGGTTCTGGGGAACAGCTTCATGGTCCCCTACGTGGCCGCGGTCTACTGGGAGGAGGCCAACAAGGTAGGGGCCATGGCCGCCATGGTGGGCGGGGCGCTGGGGAACGTCCTCTGGACGAGCCTGAACCTGCAGGACGTGACCGCCCTGCACCCCTTCTTGGCAGGACTTCTGATATCCATCGGCTGTATGCTAGTCTTCAACCGATTCGGCTCGAGCCCCTCGAGGGAGGTAATCGAGGCCGTGCGGCGGGCCAAGGGGTCCGCGCACCTCGTGGAACCCAAGGGGGCTGCCGCGCATCTGGCCCCCGAGGCCAGGGCGATTGCCGAACACCTGGCATCGAGAGAGGCCGTTACGGTAGTACAGGCCGGAGACTGAGTGCGACGGATGACGTCCCCGGCGGAGCTCGCCTTCGCCGGGGACGACCTCCCAGGGAGGCTGCCATGATAACCGTCAATGCCATGCCCGTGGAGATATTGGCCGAGGATGTGAGACGGCTGTTAGCCCTGAGGGAGTGCGAAATGGAGGACTGCCAGGTCCTCTATTATCCCTACTACTACCTCCGCGCTCGAGTGAGAACGCGCATCCTCAGTCGCAAGGTAGACCTGTCCATGTACTGTGCCGTCGATCTCAACCAGGGGGCGGAGGCCTTGCTCGACGATGCCCCCCGGACCGTTGCCAGGAGCGTGCCCCCAGACCAGGTAGTCGGCCAGAAATTGTCGTCGTCGGAGGCCAGGGAGAAGGCCGGCCGATACCTTCTCAGCTATCTGTCCCACCGGCTTAAGGTGCTCCAGGTTCCATCCCTCGAGATAGAGGAAGAGGGGGTCTACCACAGGCCCTTTTGGGTGGTGTCATATCGCGCTAAGGTGGGAAGGGCGGCCCTCGTGGTGGATGGGATAAGCGGTGCCTTCCATTCTCTCGTTTGAGCCCTGACTAAACTGCTTCCGCAGCATCTGGAACCTCAGCTTAGAGCTTTCCCGTGCGAGGCCCAGAGCAACCTGTTGGGCCTTAACACAAAAAGCCGCAGAGATGGCAGGAATTTCCCAATCAAAAGCGAATACTTTCTAATCATACAGGTCCAAAGACTCAGAAAAGCAAGTCAATATTCCACTGGGCCGGGTTATCGACCCATGAGTGCTGGAGCGTTACGAGTGGGCCCTCTGAAAGCGTGTCTTGCGTGGTTTCAGGGGGCTTGTCTTTACCGGGAGGTGATAGCTGGGGGGAATCGTGACCTTGGAGAGAAGGAGCTTTACCTTACCATTAAGGAGGTCATCCTATGGCCGTAAACCTTCAACGTAGGCCGCAGATGGTTTACGAACTTGATGACGTGCCGAGGCCTTTCACCCGGGCCGCAGCCCTGGGCCTGCAGCACGTCCTGACCATGTTCGGCGCGACCGTATCGGTGCCGCTGCTCCTGGGCCCCGCCATGGGCATGAGCGCCAGCGAGATCGCCATACTGGTGAGCTCGGTGATGCTGGCGTCGGGACTGGCAACCCTGGTTCAGGTGAACTTCGGCACCAGGCTCCCCATTATTCAAGGGGTGTCCTTCTCCTTCCTGGGGCCCTTCTTCGCCATCATAGCCGTGGCGAAGACGGGCCAGCTGTCGATGCAGTACATCGCCGGGGCCATCATCCTCGGCAGCCTCGTAGAGATGTTCATAGGTTACTCGGGGCTTATGGGCAAGCTGCGCCGGCTTATTAGCCCGGTCACCATCGGGCCGACCATCGCCCTCATCGGCCTGGCCTTATTCGAGGTTGGGGCTCCGATGGCCGGCCAGAACTGGCTCCTGGCGGGCACGGTTATCGTATGCGCCTTCTTGTTCTCTCTGGTCCTGGCGCCGAAGAGCCCCCTCTTCAAGATGTTCCCCATCCTGCTCGCAGTCATAGTGGCCTACGGCCTGGCGCTGGTCCTGAGCCTCACCGGCGTCTACAGTCCGGGGACTCCTGGTTATATCAGCTTCACGCAGGTGGCCGTAGCTCCTTGGCTTAGGGATCCCAGCACCATTATCTTCCCGTGGGGCCTGCCCAAGTTCAGCGTGGCCTTCTTCCTGGCCACCCTGGCCGGCTACCTGGCCTCGATGATCGAGTCCTTCGGGGACTACCATTCGGTGGCCAGCGCCGCCGGCACCACGCCCCCCACTGAGCGGCAGATCAGCAGGGGTATCGGCGCCGAGGGCATAGGCTGCTTCCTGACCGGCCTGGTCGGCGGCTTCGCCAGCACGAGCTACACGGAGAACATCGGACTGGTCGGCCTTACACGGGTGGCGAGCCGGTACGTGACCAACCTAGCCGCCATCTTCCTGATCATATTGGGCCTCTTCTCCAAGTTCGGCGCCGTGATCGCCACCATACCGGCTCCCATCGTAGGCGGGCTGTACTGCACCCTGTTCGGTCTCATCGCCTCCATCGGACTGACCAACGCCGCGCGGGCCGATCTGTCCTCCCAGAGGAACCAGATGATCCTCGGCTTCGCCCTGTTCATGGGCCTGAGCCTGCCCGCGTACTTCAAGGGCGTGCCCAGCCTGGGCTACCCGGCCCAGCCGGTCACCATACCCGGAGCGCAGTGGCTTGGGGACATCATCACCACCATCGGCTCCACCGGCATGGCCGTAGCCGCCATCACGGGCCTGATCCTCGACAACCTGATTCCAGGCACGGCGGAGGAGCGGGGACTGGTCAGCCAGGAGGTATCAGCGGACTAGAGGATGGGGGTGGGGCGTCAGGCCCCACCCCGCCCCAAGAAGCAGAAAGGAAGTGTTGGCAATGTCCGGGGAACAGGCAAATCGAGACCTATCAGTGAAGTTCGCGGGGCTCACCTTCCCCAATCCCTTTATTCTCTCCTCCGCGCCGCCTACCACCAACGGGGAGATGATAAGGCGCGCCTTCCAGGCCGGCTGGGGAGGGGCGGTCTCCAAGACCCTGAACCCCGAGGGCGTGGTAATACGGGATGTCACGCCGCGCCTGGCGACTATGCGGGACGCCAGGGGCGCCGCCTTCGCCCTCGGAAACATCGAGCTCACCACGAAGAGGACCTTGGGCGAATGGGTGCGGGATTTCGATGCCCTCAAGGAGGAGTTCCCCGATCGCATCATCATCGCGAGCCTCATGGCGGAGACCTCACGGCAGGCGTGGCAGGACATCACGCGGAGGGTTCAGGGCCATGTGGATGCGGTAGAGCTCAACCTGTCCTGTCCCCACGGGATGCCCGAGAAGGGCATGGGGATGGCCGTAGGGCAGGACCCCGCCATAACGGAGGCGGTAGTCGGCTGGGTTAAGGAGGTGGCCACGGTGCCGGTGCTGGTGAAACTGACGGCCAACGTCACGGACCTTGCGCCCATCGTCGAGGCGGCGGAGAGGGCGGGGGCCGACGCCTTCGTGGCCATCAACACCGTATCGGCGATCATGGGGGTTGACCTCGACACCCTGACTCCGCTCCCGGCCGTGAAGGGGCGGGGGACCTTCTGCGGCTACTCTGGGCCCGGCATCAAGCCCATCGGCCTGAGGTGCGTCGCGCAGATAGCGCAGGTGACCGCGAGGCCCATCTCGGCCGTGGGCGGCATCGAGACGTGGCAGGACGCCGTGGAGTACATGGCCGTCGGCGCCAGCACGGTCCAGCTGTGCACGGCGGTGATGTTCCGCGGGTACAGGATCGTCAGGAGGCTCAGGTCGGGCCTGAGCTCCTACCTTCAGGACAAGGGCTTCGCGCAGGTGGAGGATATCGTGGGCAAGGCCCTGGGCGCCCTGACGGCACATGAGGAGCTCGATTTCGACCACAGGGTGGTCTACCGGATAGATGAGGAGCGTTGTACCGACTGCGGGATCTGTATCACCTCCTGTCGAGACGCCGGATATAGCGCCATTGACCGGCGGCCTGACCGCCCGCAGATAGACCCGCAGCGGTGTGACGGCTGCTCGCTGTGCCAGCAGGTGTGCCCCGTGGAGGGTTGTGTGACGCCCGTGGAGGAGACGAGAGCCGCTACGGCCTGATACCGACCGCGAGAGGAGGAGAAGAGATTTGGACCTGGTCATAAGGAACGGCACGATCGTGACGGCCAGCGATGTGTTCAAAGCGGATGTCGGCATCTCAGGGGAGAAGATCACGGCCATCGGCCATGGGTTGACCGGTGAGAGGGAGATCGACGCTGAGGGGAAGCTGGTCTTCCCCGGCATGATCGACCCGCACGTTCACATGGCCTTACCCTTTGGAGGTACGGTCTCCGCCGATGACTTCAAGGACGGCACGGTGGCGGCCGCCTGCGGCGGGGTCACCACCATCATCGACTTCGCCATCCAGGCCAAGGGGAAATCCCTGGCGGAGACGGTTGAGGCCCGACGGGCCGAGGCTGACCCCGACGTCTGCATAGACTACGGTCTGCACCCGGCCATAACGGACTTCACGCCCGAGGTGCTCGCCGAGGTACCGGAGATGATCGCCGCGGGCATGCCGACCTTTAAGCTCTTCATGACCTATGAGGGATGGGCAGTGGACGACGGCACCCTGTTCGCCACCCTGGAGGCTGCCGGGGCCAACGGGGGGATGGTCGGCGTCCACGCCGAGAACTACAAGCTGTTGATGTACCTCATCGAGAGGCTGGTCGCCGAGGGTAAGACCGCACCTCGTTACCACGCCGAGAGCAGGCCGGACTTCTGCGAGGCGGAGGCGGTGGCGAGGGCCATCCTCTGGGCTGAGCAGACCAACAGCCCCCTTTATTTCTTCCACCTGTCCTCCCGCGCCGGCCTGGAGTACATCATAGCTTCCCGCGACCGCGGTTTCCCCATCTACGCTGAGACCTGTACCCAGTACCTCCTGCTCACCGACGAGCGGTACGACGAGCCGGACTTCGGCGGGGCCAAGTATGTGATGTCACCGCCCCTGCGCAAGGAGGCCGATCAGAAGGCCCTCTGGAGGGGGCTGGCGACTGGGGATATCCAGGTGGTGGGCTCAGACCACTGTCCCTTCACGATGGAGCAGAAGCGCCTGGGAGAGGAGGTCTTCACCAAGATACCCAACGGGGCGCCGGGCGTGGAGACGACCCTGCCCCTCCTCTACTCCGAGGGCGTGGGTAAGGGCCGCATATCCCTCAACCGCCTAGTGGAGGTCTTCTCCACCAACCCGGCCAAGCTCTTCGGCCTGTACCCCGAGAAGGGGACCATTGCGGTGGGGACCGACGCTGACCTGGTGATCTTCGACCCCGACAGAGAGGTTACCATCTCCGTGGAGAACCTGCATATGAAGGCGGACTACACCCCCTATGAGGGCATGAAGGTCAAGGGGTATCCGGTGATCACCATCTCCCGGGGCGAGGTGATCTGCGAGCACGGCCAATTCAAGGGAGAGGCTGGACGGGGACGATTCATCGCGAGGAAAAGGATCACTAGGATCTAAGTAGGGGGGAGAAGTATGAGCCGTATCATCAAAGGCGGACTAATCCAAGCGTCCTGTCCACTGCCGGGAACGGAGCCAGTCGAGAAACTCAGGGAGGCGATGATAGACAAGCACCTGAAACTGATAAAGGAGGCCGCCGATAGGGGCGTTCAGGTCCTCTGCCTCCAGGAGATCTTCTACGGGCCGTATTTCCCCGCCGAGCAGGAGATCAAGTGGTACGACTTGGCCGAGAAGATCCCAGAGGGCCCTACCTGCCAACTGATGGCCGAACAGGCCAAGAGGTACAACATGGTTATCGTGGTCCCCATCTACGAGGAGACCTTGCCCGGCGTGTACTATAACACCGCCGCCGTCTTCGACGCCGACGGCACCTTCCTGGGGCGCTACAGGAAACAACATATCCCGCATGCCCACCCGGGGTTCTGGGAGAAGTTCTACTTCAAGCCGGGGAACCTAGGCTACCCCGTCTTCGATACCGCCTACGCCAAGGTCGGCGTCTACATCTGCTATGACCGTCACTTCCCGGAGGGGGCGAGGCTCCTGGCGTTAAAGGGGGCCGAGCTCGTCTTCAACCCGTCGGCGACCGTGGCCGGTCTCTCCGAGTACCTGTGGGAGCTCGAACAGCCGGCCCACGCGGTGGCGAACATGTACTTCCTGGGGGCCATCAACAGGGTGGGCTGGGAAGATCCGTGGAGGACGGGCGAGTTCTACGGCAAATCCTACTTCTGTAACCCCCGTGGGGAGATCATCGCCCAGGGGTCACGGGATAAGGACGAGGTCATCGTCGCCGACCTGGACCTGGACATGATCCGGGAGGTCAGGAACGTCTGGCAGTTCTACCGGGACCGCCGGCCTGAGACTTACGGGGACATAACCAAGCTACTGCCCTGAAGGTACAGCGCTGTCCAAAAACCACGGGGCTCCTCTCGAGGAGGAGCCCCGTGAACCTCTTCCTCAACTAAAGTATCAGCCTGGCACCCGCGGCATAAGCCTTCTCGAGGAGTTCCGGGCGTTCCTGCACGGCCTTGCGGTCCGTGTTATCCACCAGTATCTCCTCCGAGTAGGTATAATCCACGGCCTTGAAGAACAGCTTCACCGTCTCGATGGCCGGGTCGAAGAGGGCGCCGCCGTGGTCCCGGCTGCCCGCGGTCGCGATGAAGATGCCCCGCCTGCCGATGAGGATCTCGTTCTCAAAAGCCTCTAGCTCCAGGACGTTCTTGCGCGCCCAGTAGACCTGGCACCGGTCAATGAGCGCCTTAGCCGGAGAGCTGACTCCGGCGAAGTAGACTGGGGAGGAGAATATGAGCCCCTCGGCTCGCGCCAGGAGCTCATTCACACGGGACATGTCGTCGTTGATCTTGCACTTGCCCTCTCTCTCGCAGTATCCGCAGCCCAGACAAGGCCTGATGTCCAGGTCATGAACTCTAAAAACCTGCGCCTCCCCCCCGGCTGCGCGCACTCCCCGGAGGGCCGCCTCCACGAGGGTCTCCGTGTTACCGCCCTTCCTCGGGCTACCCAGTATCGCCACTACCTGCATGGCTCGCCTCCCTGTTAGGGGTTGTGGATGCTTCTAGGACTCTGTAACGCCTCACAATGATCCACAGCAACATGGAATACGCCGGTATGAGTATGGCCCTCGCCAGCAGCCGCGGCGGCAGGAGCACCGTCACGGCCTTGTCGAACATGATACTCAACCAGAGGGTGTTCAGGATGAGCGAAACTATGATGTCGGTAACGAGCACTGCGATGACCAGTTGCCAGAAGGTGAGGTCCCGCACTTTCTTGTACAGGAGCAGGCCGGGGATAAATCCAACCAGCGCGAAGCTCAGCGTGAAGCCGGGGAAATAGGGGCCGCCGAAGATGCCCACGCCCGTGAGGTCGGCTACGACGCCCGCCGCCGCGCCGGCCAGGGGGCCGAACATGATCCCCGCCAGCATCAGCGGTATCTCTCCGAAGCTCAGCCTGATTCCCATCACGCCCGCGATCGGCACCATTACGCTGAACATGCGGGTCAGGATGATGCTGATCGCTACCAACACGCCAAGATGCACTACAGTCCGAGTCGACACGTCTCAGAACCCCTTTCTTTGTGTAGTGTTAGAGGTGCCACACAAAGATACAGGGTTCACGGTCCGTTCTTTGTGTGGCAGCGGAAGCGGTACTGCATCGCGGCCAAGAGGCCTTCGTCCAGGGGCAACTTCCCATCCCCTGGCACTTAACGCACAGCACCTACTCTGCCAATGTCACTTACATGAACATTATATCTAAGGCGCCATGGACTAGCAATGAAAGTAATTAAAGGCAGATATAAAAGAAAAATCGCAAAACTAAGTCAATGCCCATGGCCACTAGTGACAGTAAGCGAAGGAAATTCAGATAAGAAGGGAGAATCGAACATTTGGACTTGTCCGGTGTCGCGCCCCGGAGGCCTACCGGGGCAGTTCTATGTGGGCCGGGCTCTGAGAATTAAAGGGGGGATACTGTCCGTGTATCAGTACGATCTCACCGAGGAGCAGCTGGCCATAAGACAGATCGTCAGGCGTATCGCGAGGGAAAAGGTCGCGCCCAGAGCTGCCGAAATAGATGAGACGGGTGAATACCCATGGGACATCCTAGAGGTGTTCCGGAAGAACGATCTCATGGGGATCGGCATCCCGGAGGAGTACGGCGGGGCGGGGCTCGGGATGCTCACCTTGTGTATAGTGATCGAGGAGATCGCCAAAGTGTGCGCCACTTCCTCTTTGATCGTGGCGGCGCAGGAGCTCGGCCTCATGCCCATCCTCTTGGCCGGCTCGGAGGAGCAGAAGCAGAGGTTCCTGCCTAAGGCGGCCACAGGTGAGCATATTACCGCCTTTGCGCTCACCGAACCGGGCGCGGGGTCCGATGCCGGCGCCGTCAAGACCCGTGCCGTCAGGGACGGCGATGACTATGTGCTCGACGGCCAGAAGTGTTTCATCACCAACGGTGGCGTGGCCGACCTCTACACCGTCTTCGCCACCACCGACCCTGAGGCCGGGATCAAGGGGCTCAGCGCCTTCGTAGTGCCCAAGGACGCGCCCGGCTTCACCATAGGCAAGAAGGAGGACAAGATGGGCATCAGGGGCTCGCAGACCACCGAGCTCATCTTCGACAAGTGCCGGATCCCCGCCGAGAACCTCCTCGGCGAGGAGGGTCAGGGCTTCAAGATCGCCATGATGACCCTGGACAGGACGAGGCCGGGGATCGCCGCCCAAGCGGTGGGGATAGCCCAGGGGGCGTTGGACTATGCGGTGAATTACGCCCAGGAGCGCAAGCAATTCGGCAGGTCCATCGCCGCCTTTCAGGGAATCCAGTTTATGCTCGCCGACATGGCCGCCAAGGTTGAGGCCGCGAGACAGCTAGTCTACAAGGCGGCCGCCACCATCGACAAGGTGGACGAGGGGGGCGAGGAGTTCGCCGCCTTATCGGCCCTGTCGGCCATGAGCAAGCTCTTCGCCTCGGATGTGGCCATGGAGGTGACCACCGACGCCGTCCAGGTCCTCGGGGGTTACGGTTACATGCGGGACTACCCCCTGGAGCGGATGATGAGGGACGCCAAGATCACACAGATCTACGAGGGCACCAACCAGATTCAGAAGATCGTCATCGCCAGGGACCTGTTGAAGTAAGGGTGGGAGTACGCCTGGCGGGGATAAAATCGGGCCGGTCATAAGACCGGCCTTCCCCTTAGTTCTACAAAGTAACCCCGAGCTCGTCGTCAGTTCGCCGCCCGGTATTCGGCCCTCCGGAGCGCCAGATTCAGGATCCTCTCCACCAGGTCGGCGTAGCTCATCCCGGCGGCCTCGGCCATGCGAGGGAATTCGCTGTACCCAGGCTGCAACCCGGGCAGCGTGTTTATCTCCAGGATGAAGGGGCGACCCTCCTTGTCTACCCGCAGGTCCACCCGGGCGTAGCCCTCACAGCCGATGGCACGGAAGGCCTCCAGCGCCATGTTCCGCATCTCCGCGGCCAGGTCCTCTGGGATCCGGGCGGGGCAGATGGTCTGTACCGCATCGCGCTCCTTGACCGGGTACTCGTAGATCTCGCCCGGGAAGATGATTTCCTCTATGGGAAGGCAGTCATCGCCCAGCACGCCTATGGTGAATTCCCTACCCTGTATATACTCCTCGATGAGGACCGGCTCGTGGAAGGTGTCCATTACCCTGGCGACGGCGGCCCGGAGGGCGCGGTCGTCGCGGACGATGCTGTCAGCCCAGATGCCCATGCTGGAGCCTTCGCCCACCGGCTTCACGATCAACGGGAAGGATAGGCCTCCTCTATCGCCCTTGGGCCTTTGCCACACGGTGAAGGCCGGCGTGTTGATCCCACGGGCCAGAAAGAGCTGCTTGGCCAAGTCCTTTCTTATGCCCAGCACCTGGGCGCCCATGCCGGATCCGGTGAAGGGTTTCCCGGACATCTCCAACAGGGCGACGATATGTGCCTGCTTGGCCTTTTGGCTTACTCCCGTGGCCAGGTTGAAGACCACGTCGACGCGGGGCCTCTCGAGCTCTCGTACGAGGTCCGAGGTGGCCGGCAGGCCCACAACCTCGTAACCCCGGTCCTTTAGGGCTTTGACGACCGCCCGGTACGTCAGGTTGGCCTGCGTCGGTCCGTACCGGTTTTTCTTGATGGTCACCGCATCCATCTTGCCCGTCGGGTTATCGTAGACGACAGCTGCTCTCACCATAATCACCTCCCGCGCAAAAAAGTCTGATGGCCCCGGGTTCCGGGGCCATCTAAAGCTGCCCAATCTAGACTTACTAATTTCCCAAGGAGCGGCCCACAGAGCCCGCATGGACGCAGACTAGCACACCACTCTACATTAAATCATAATAACTATGGCTTTCTGTCACGTCAACATCCTATGCGCCGAGGCCAGCTCTATCACCAAAAGCTGTAAATGTAGCTTTAGCTAAAAGGGGCCTAGGTAGGGCCCTGATCTTGCGGAAGGGCGAGCCCTCAGCTCTTGTCCCTGAGGAAGTTCGTGATGGACCTGTCATAGGTTCTCTCAGCCTCCGTGCTGAAGAAGCACCCAGGTAGCTCTCCCGCCTCGCGGTGGTGGAGCACACAGGCGCAGCAGTTCCCCTTGCGGGGGCAGGTGGGATAGGTGCAGGTACAATTGTTGAGGTTTTCAGCCAAGTTCACGCATTCGCTCATAGGGCAATTCCTCCCCGAAGATTTTCTTACTGATTTCCGCAAGACCCGGTGTACCTCCTTCCACCGGAGCGGCAGCAGGTGGCCGGCAGCGTGGGAGCCCTGCTCAGAGACAGACAGGCGAGCGAGAGCGAGTTGACTCGCGGTGAGAGCCGTGTTACAATGAAATTCGCGCAAAAGCGTCCTTTCACGTGCTTCAAGCCGCTCAGTGCGAGGGTCTCAAAACGCCTCGCGGCGTACCCTGCCTGGCGAGCCAAAGGGAGGTATGGATATGTACGCTGTTGTGGAGACCGGTGGGAAGCAGTATCGGGTGAGTGAAGGAGATGTGATCAGGGTCGAGAAGCTGGCGGGAGAGCCGGGCGAAGAGGTCGTGTTCGACAAGGTCCTGGCCGTGGTCAAGAAGAACGGCGAGGTCCTTATAGGTTCGCCCTACGTAGAGGGAGCTGTGGTCAAGGGCACCCTCGCGGCTCAGGGCAAGGGCAGGAAGATCAGGGTTTTCAAGTACAAGTCTAAGGTCAATTATCGCAAGAGGTATGGCCACAGGCAGCCATACTCGGAGGTCAAGATACAGAGCATCGAAATCTAATCCGGGTCCGGCGGTGAGGCCATGTTGGAGGTCCGGGTGCATAGGAACAAACGGGGGTTTATAACCTCCTTTGAGGTAAAGGGCCACGCTGATTACGCCGAGCATGGTAGCGACATAGTGTGCGCCGGTGTCTCAGCCCTGACCCAGGCCGCCGTCTTAGGCCTCCAGCAGGTCTGCGGGCTCAAGATCCAGATGAAGAAGGCCCCCGGCGACATGGAGTGCCGGTTGCCGGCCATCGGTACCCCCGAACAGTATTCCCGGGGACAGGCTATTCTCGAATCCATGATTCTCGGGCTCAGGGGGATCGAAGAGGAATACGGTGATTATCTGGTGCTGATTGAGACCTTTGACAGCTTGGATTAGGCCGATTTGATGATATAATACATGCGTGCTTAGAGGAGGTGATTGGAGTGTTGAGGATAGATCTTCAGCTCTTCGCGCACAAGAAGGGTGTAGGTAGTTCCAGAAACGGTAGAGATAGCGAATCCAAGCGACTTGGCGTCAAGAGGCATGACGGCCAGTTCGTTACCGCCGGGAGCATCATCGTTCGTCAGCGTGGCACCAAGGTCCATCCCGGTGTGAACGTGGGCATCGGAGGGGACGACACTCTGTTCGCGAAGGTGGACGGGTACGTCGCCTTCGAGAGGAAGGGCAAGAACCGCAAGCAGGTCAGCGTGTACGAGCAGCCGGTCGTGACCGGATAAGGATCTAGCGAGAGAGGCGGCGCCGTCCTCACCTAGACGGTGGCCGTCTTTTCTTTCGCAGGGAGGATATGTAAAGAGTGAGGTTGAAGTATCCATGGGGGCCCGAAGGAGAGAGGCCTGTGACGGCCGAACCCGGAGGGTCATTTTCGCTCTAGGGGCACCGGTTACTGGCCTCAGGACCCAGCCCTGGTCAAGAACACCTTTGGTTTTGGCCCCTCCAGCCTCGTTGCCTAACCCTTACTGTACTGGCGTTTGTAACTGGAGGCGACAACAGCGGGATAAGAAGGCGGGTGATTCGACACGTTACATAGAGAGTGGGACCCTGTTGAGGAGCTCATACGGACTTGGCGGAATTACCGACATACCTTTGCGAACAGTGTGCAAGTGGTGAGGGGCTGGTTGCAACTTGGCAGGGTTGAGAGGGCTCTGGAGCACCTGTCTCAGATCAGTGAGGCGATAGCTGCTGAGGCGGCCCTCGTCAAGCTCTCTCCGGCCAGCTTTCAAGCCAGGGTAATCGCCCTGGCTGCCGAACTTGCCACGCGGCGAGTGCCTTTCGACTGTGTCGTTGAGGGGGGAAGCGTGGGCGAGGACGTACTGGCGGCCTGGGATGAGGTCGTATCGCAGGTTCTGCCAGTTGTCTCGGAAGGCTGGGCGCTCAGCCTCCGGGTAAGCGACGGCAGGGTGGAGCTGACCTGTAGGGCGGACCGACCTGACGCTCTGCATGAGCTGGCCGCTAATCTGGAGCACCTTCGCGGTGTGATCGTCCTTAGGTCTGAGGGGTTGGTGCGCTTGAGCATAGGGCGGGGAGAGGGAGATGTTCGTCGATAAGGCGAGGATCTACGTCAAGGGCGGAGATGGCGGCAGGGGAGCCGTGGCCTTTCGCCGGGAGAAATACGTGCCCTTCGGCGGCCCGAGCGGCGGCGACGGCGGCGATGGCGGCGACGTTATCCTGAAGGTGGACGAGGGGTTGCGTACCCTGGTCGACTTCAAGTACCAAAGGCACTTCAGGGCCGGCAGGGGACAACACGGCGGGGGGAAGAACAAGCACGGCGCTCGGGGTGAAGACCTGGTGATCAAGGTTCCCCCCGGCACCTTGGTCAGGGATGCCGACACGGGGGAGGTCCTGGCCGACCTGGTGGAGCCCGGCCAGGAGTGCTTGGTCGCCAGAGGCGGGCGAGGCGGGCGAGGCAACGCGCGCTTTGCTAGCGCCCGGCGTAAGGCGCCGCGTTTCGCCGAGAAGGGCGAACCCGGTGAGGAGCGCCACCTGTCCCTGGAGCTCAAGGTGCTCGCCGACGTCGGCCTGGTGGGCTTCCCAAACGCCGGCAAGTCCACCCTCATTTCCCGCATCTCGGCGGCCAAGCCCAAGATAGCGGACTATCCCTTCACCACGCTCACTCCCAACCTCGGCGTAGTCACGCGGGGTCCAGGCCGCAGTTTCACGGTGGCCGACATCCCGGGCCTCATCGAGGGGGCCCACCTGGGCAGCGGGCTGGGCCATGAGTTCCTGCGGCACATTGAGCGCACGAGGCTGCTGGTGCACGTCCTGGATCTCTCCGACATGACAGGGCGGGACCCGGTCGAAGATTTCCATAAGATAAACCGGGAGCTTGAGCTGTACAGCCCCGCGCTGGCCCGGCGGGAGCAGATCGTCTGTGCCAACAAGCTCGACCTGCCCGAGGCGCGGGACAAGCTGGCGCGGTTGACCCGGGAGCTCGAGGGCCGAAGGGTGGTCGGGATCTCCGCCGTGACGGGCGAGGGCGTGGAGCGTCTCCTCGACCTCATCGAGGAGAGGTTGAAGGTATTGGAAGAGAGGGTCGAGATAGAGGATGTTGGACGGAGCGTGGAGAAGGTATATTCGCTCAAGGACCTCAGGCCGTGGTTTATAGAAGAGGAGGACGGTCGCTGGGTCGTCAGGGGAAAGGTAGTAGAGCGGCTGGCGGCCATGACCGACTTCGAGAATGAAGAGGCGGTGAGGTACTTCCACCATCGTCTCCGGCGGATGGGAGTGGAGAGAGCGCTGAGGGAGGCCGGCGTCTCCGATGGAGATACGGTCTCTATCGGCGACATAGAGTTCGAATTCGTGGATGAGTAGGGGAGGTTCTATGGAACAGCGGAGAGGCAAGCCCGTCATAGGGATCATGGGCGGGACCTTCGACCCGATTCATTACGGACACCTGGTCACAGCGGAGGCTTCGCTGCATTCCTTTAAGCTCGACCGGGTCATCTTCGTCCCTACGGGCAAGCCCCCGCACAAGCGGGCCGTACCTACCGACGCCAAGCACCGCTATCTGATGACGGTGTTAGCCACCGTGACCAACCCGAATTTCGAGGTATCGCGAATCGAGATCGACAGGGAGGGGGTCAGCTACACCGTCGACACCATGCGGGAGTTCAGGCGGAGATACGGTCCCGATGCCACCCTATACTTCATCAGCGGGGCCGACGCCATCCTGGAGATCCTGACGTGGCGCGAGCCCGTGGGGCTGCTAGAGATCTGCCATTTCATCGCCGCGACGAGGCCCGGCTATCCCCTCGGGAGGCTCGAGAAGGTGTTGAATTCGCTGGAGGCGGGCGCCGAGAGGATTCACCCCGTTGAGGTCCCGGCCCTGGCCATCTCGTCAACGGACATCAGGAACAGGGTGAAGGAGGGCCGTCCTATACGGTACCTCGTGCCCGATACCGTTGAATACTATATCAGGAAGAACGGACTTTATCGCGAGGGCTGAACCTTGTTACCCTGTATGGTATACTAAAGTGTTGAGGGCTATACCGTAGGCGGCTCGGGGGTTGAGGCGGAGAGATAATGACCGAAGTGATGTATCATAGCCGCAGAGCTCGAAAATCCCAACGGAGATGGTTGAAGACCGCCGGCTGGGTGGTCTTGGCGCTCGGCCTGTTCGTCGCTATCGCCACCTTCACGGGGATTTATACCTTCCTGCGCGGTTTACAGGAGCCCGTGGTGGACGAGGAGACCGGCAAGCCCGTACCCACCGCCGAGGTTAGGCCGGGGGAGCCGGTTAACGTCCTCTTCCTCGGGGTGGACGCCAGCCGTGACCTAGGGCTTCCGGTGGACAGACGTAGGACGGATACGGTCATGGTGGCCAGCTTTGACCCGGAGAGCCGCAGGGTCGGCATCCTGTCTATTCCGCGAGACACCAGGGTGTTTATCGAGGGGCATGGGTATGAGAAGGTCGCCCACGCTCACGCTTACGGAGGGCCGGCCCTGGCCATGAAGGCCGTGGGCGAGTTTCTAGACCTGCCCATCCACTATTATGTGAGGACCGATTTCGAGGGCTTCAAGAACATCATCGACATCCTGGGCGGGGTAGAGATAGATATCGAGGAGCCCATGCACTACGAAGATAAGGCCGCCGACCTCTACATCCACTTCGAGCCTGGCCATTACATGCTGGACGGCGAGCAGGCCCTCCTGTA
>ENA-OSAE01000304-OSAE01000304.1-marine-sediment-metagenome-genome-assembly--contig:-NODE-304-length-26488-cov-42.107895_pt1 | contig 26488 bp, 26 predicted proteins | sample MGYA00237870_ERZ529317 | MGnify/ENA primary metagenome ERZ529317 (study PRJEB26369, sample SAMN03142812) | marine sediment metagenome | biome: marine; feature: borehole; material: sediment... | reverse complement strand
AAAAGGTTTGGGGAAAATAAAACCATAAAAATATAGCGTCTTATCTGACGCTACGGACATATTGGTATAGGTAGATTCCATTTTACTTATTCACGAAAACCATGGCCATAAAGCAGCTGTTACAAATTATTTCTCTATTCCCGCCATGTATGGCGGGAATAGAGAAATAAGAAAATGAGTTTCTCAAGGGGAGAATAAACTATGAATAGAATTATATTGAATTATAAAATATTAGGGTCATCAATGTTTTGCAATGGGGAAAATAACACTTCTAGCAATTATGTTGGTATATGTATCTGGCCTTTTGATGATGTTGATAAAATTCCTATAAAACTTAATTTTTTAGCAGATTTTATATTAACTGTTGCTAATGAAAAAGAATTTTATGTTTTGAGAAATGAAGCTTATCGTAATGAAGAATTATTTGCTTTTTTGAATGAAAAAGGTATTAAGGCATATTATCGTTTATGGGGAAAGTCTCCTACCAAACACAATATTGGACAATCAGTTGTTTTATTCAATACCGTAGATTTCGATAATCTTATTCAGATATTGAAAAATTTTTGGTTCGGAGCAGGAAACGGGTTTATCTTCTTAATTTTCAAAGATATATCCAAACAGCAAAATAGGGAGTTAAATTTGCTTCAAACAGATTGGTCCAAAGGTACTGAATTTGTTATTAAGACTCTTATTGATCAGATATTACTGGTTATTTTCGAAACCGATGACTCTGATAGCATAATCATCTATTGCAAAAAAGAATTAGTAGAAAAAGTTATTAACACACTGGAATCCTCTTCATTTAAATATGATATTCGTCTATCAAACTCGAAAACTCCTTAAGTTCAAGAGATTTAACATTTTATCAATATATGAAATCTATTATGTTATTCTAAAGTTGACTTTAAGGAAAAACCGTAAATGGCAGTTTGTTATTAAAAGAAAATATAGTTGAAAGTTTCAATTAAAGATAGAGCTTATAAAAAATTGAGTCTTATTCAACTTTCAACCAAAGCACTGCATTATGGATTCAGGCTATGATGTTGAAGATATCTATAATTACATAGTCAATGAATTCCATGCGCAGCCAATAATAGCCTATGATAAAAGAAACAGTTTTGCTCCACTAGAAGGCCTTAATGAGAGGCTGCATCCAATATGTTCTATGGGGTATGAACTTGTGTATTGGGGAAGGGATGGAGATTATTTAAAATTCAGGTGTCCCCATGTACTGGGAAAAGTAGACTGTCCCCATGGCTCCAACTGGTGCAGCAGTTCAAATTATGGGTACTGCCTTAAAGTAAACTATAAGAAGAATAACAGATATTTCAGCTTTCCAATAAGAAGCTCTAATCAATGGCAGAAACTATACAACAAACGGACTTCTAGTGAAAGATGCAACAGCAGGCTAAAAGATTGCTTGAATACCAATAACTTGCGCTCTGCAGGCATAAAGAAAGCTAAAACCTTTGCTCTTCTAAACTGTATTACACTCATTACCGGCACAATAGCAGTCAACACTGCTAAATCATTACCAAAGGCTGTTTAATGCTAGGTTTTCAAAGTTCATAAGTTATCCACAAGCATTGATATGCTTAGCTTTGCTATTGCCTTTTTTAGGCATCAAAAAATATTTAATTGTGCAATTTGCTCATTTATATAAACGGGAGGTAGCGTAGTTTGGTAGCGCGCTTCGTTCGGGACGAAGAGGTCGCAGGTTCAAATCCTGTCATCCCGACCATTAACTGTTACAATTTTACTTGTAAAGTGGCCATAACGGCCGCTTTATGTTTGTGTGCCCGGCATGGGTGGTAGCTTGGCGGTGAAAGTCCACTATGGGCTTGGCAATGGGAACCATCTGTAGCTACGGATTCAGGCCAGGAAGGAGCGCAAGACAGGCAGTAATAGCAGCAAAGAACTACATAGAAGAAGGATACACATGGGTTGTCGACATAGACCTTGAAAAATGCTTTGACAGGGTAAACCATGACAAATTGATGGCGTCAGTAGCGAGGAAAGTCAAGGACAAAAGGGTATTGAAAATAATTCGCATGTATCTAAACTCCGGAGTAATGATAAACGGAGTAGTGGTAGAAACACTGGACAAGGAGTTAGAGAGCTTTTTGTAATGAACAAAAATCAACACACATAAATTTAATACAAGAATATTGTTGAGGAGCTGTATAGTGATGAAAAGAAAAAAGCTAAAGGAGAAGCTTTCGGAAATATTAGATCTTCCCAAAGACGTGTTGCTTAATATTCCCAAGATAACTATTATAGGCAACTTGCAGGTTACGGTTGAGAACCATTTAGGTATTATAGAATATACGCAAACCCAGGTAAGAATTAATACAAATATCGGAGTAATAAACATAAAGGGAAAAGATATAAAGCTCAACTCCGTTTTGTATGATGAAATACTTCTAGAAGGCAAGATTGAGGAAGTATGGCTGAATAATGGGGAAGGAGGATAATATTGATAATAATTAAAATCTGGAATTATATAGCAGGTTATCTGGTTGTAAGAGTGAGAGGAATTGGACTGGAAAAGTTTATCAATTTATGTAGTGCTGAAAATATCTACCTTTGGGATGTAATAAGAATTCAAAACACGCTCCAGGTTAAAATGAGTCTGCATCATTTCAAAAGAATTAGAAGCATTGCCAGGAAGACAAAGTGTAGGATATATATTGAAACCAAAAGAGGATTGCCTTTTGTTTTTATAAAACTAAAAAAAAGAAAACTCCTTATGCTTGGCGGGATATTGTTTCTGGTGATTTTGTATGTCCTTTCTTCAATGATATGGTATATTGATGTTACAGGGGCTAAAACCTTAAAAGAAGAAGAAATTTTAGGTCAATTGGAAAAACTCGGGTTTGAAACAGGAATATGGAAATACGGTATTGATTTAAAGAACATTGAGAATAAACTGCTTTTAAACAATCAGCAAATATCCTGGGTAGACATCAAAATCAAAGGAATCAAAGCTATCGTTGAAATTGTGGAAAAAACTCCTCCACCTCCTATAAAGTCAATTACACCGTGCAGTGTTGTTGCAAGAGATGAAGGCTTAATAACAGAGATTGTGGTGTTGAAAGGAGAACCGGTGGTAAAAGAAGGTGACATGGTTGAAAAAGGCCAGGTGCTTATTTCTGGTATAATAGAAATTGAAGAGGCACAACCCTATTATGTTCATGCTGATGGCAGGGTTATAGCTAAAAGGTGGTATAAAAAGGGGACGGAAATTCCGGTGATAGAACATTTTAAAGTTAAAACAGGCAATAAAAAAATCGTATATAAAATGCGGAGCGCAAACAGGGAAATTTTTCTAACCAATCCAGACCTGCCCTTTAAGGATTATATTATGGAGAAAGAAACAAAAACCTTATTCAAATGGAGGAATATAAAGTTGTCTGTAGAACTTATAAAAGAAATATTTTATGAAACCAGGGAGCAAAAACGTTTTATTGGAGTGGCGGAAGCCCTCAGAATAGGGAAGCAAAGATTAATCAACCATATAAAACAAGACATTCCAGAGGATGCTGAAATCCTTTCCATTACTTTTGACAAAAGAGTAGTTCTGTCAAAAAATAGGGTTAGAGTAGATGTGGTTGTGGAGACCCAGGAAAACATAGGTGTTAAACAGCCTTTGAATATATTAAACTTACCTCAGGTTAAGGAGGAATGAGTTTTTGAAAGAAAAGATTGAAGCACGGATTTACATCGATGATTTTGAAGATGTAAGGAATCTTTTTGGGAATCATGATGAAAACATAAAGCTTATTGAAGAAAACAGCGGTGTTAGCATTGTAACAAGAGGGAGTGAAATTGTCATTATAGGTGACAGAGAAAAGGTAAAGAAGACAGAAAATCTTATTAACAACCTTATGAAGATTGCTAAGAAAGGTCATGTGTTAACGGAACAACAGGTTAGGTACACTATGGCTCTTGCTGATGGTGGCGATAGTGGAAGAGTGGTGGACCTGGTTGATGATAATGTGTGTATAACGGCAAGAGGTAGAAAAATTAGGCCCAAAACCCTGGGTCAAAAAGCCTACATCGATGCTATTAAAAAACATGATATAGTTTTCGGTATTGGGCCTGCAGGCACAGGCAAAACATATTTGGCTATGGCTATGGCTGTTACGGCTTTTAGGAACAAAGAGGTAAACAGAATAATTTTAACAAGACCTGCCGTTGAAGCCGGGGAAAAACTGGGTTTTTTGCCAGGAGATGTACAGGAAAAAGTGGATCCCTATCTCAGACCGCTGTATGATGCCCTTTATGATATTCTGGGTATTGATACATTCCGGAAATACATGGAAAGAGGTATGATAGAGGTTGCTCCCCTGGCCTATATGCGGGGAAGAACCCTGGATGATTCCTTTATTATTCTGGATGAAGCTCAGAATACCACTTCTGAACAGATGAAGATGTTTTTGACCCGATTGGGATTTGGTTCTAAAGCTGTTATAACCGGTGATATAACTCAAGTTGACTTACCTAAAGGCAGTTTTTCCGGCCTGCAGGAAGTAAGGGAAATATTAAAGGGAATCAGAGGTATAAAATTTATTTATTTAACGGAAAAGGATGTTGTAAGGCATCCGTTGGTCCAGGAGATTATAAAAGCATACGACCTGTATCCCAAACCTGGCAGTAAAAACAGTTCTCCAGCTTAAGGAGGAGAAGCTCCATTGCAAAATTTAAAAGAGATGCGGGTAAAAAAAAGAAGGTCTTTTTTCTTAAAAGGAGCATGGATCAAAAAACTGTTGATAGAAACTGCTATATTCATTCTTTTATCTATTATTGTTGTGTCGAGTATTACTCCAGAAAGTTACAATATTAAAGTTGGGGATATAGCACCCTCGGATATCAAATCACCCAAAGAAGCGGTTAACAATATTGCTACTAAAAAACTTCAGGAAGAAGCTGCGGCTAAAGTTTATAAAAAATACAGCCTTGATATGAGCATCACCAAAAATGTTGAAAACAAGACAAAACAAGTGTTTGAAATATGTTATGAAATACGGTCACAAACTGATATGAATGCTGAAGCCAAACTGAACCTTTTAAGAGAAAAGGTTCCTCTTGAATTGACTGAGGAAAGCTATAATACCCTTTTAAGCAGCGACCTTGAAGACTTAAAAAAACTTGAGAATTACCTGCAGAACGTCATAAAGGAATTGATGAGTGCGGGGATAAAAGAAGATGGAATTGATAAAGCCAAAGCACTGGTAATAGCACAAATCAGAACCTTTAAAACTACTCACGATCTTAGAAGTTTGGGAGAAGATATCGCTCTGACTGTTATTAAACCGAACATGGTATATGATAAAATTTCTACTGAAAAAGCTAAATTGGAAGCCATTAATTCTGTAGAACCTGTTAAAATTTCAAAAGGCGAAATAATTGTCCAAAAGGGTCATAAAATAACAAAAGAGCAGTATGACTTATTAAAGGATTTAGGCTTATTAGCTGAGGGCCGCATAACAAAACTTACTGTTTCCTTAGGAGGAATAAGCTTTGCCCTTTTGCTCCAGCTTCTGGGTATAATATATATATATCAGTTCTGCAGGGATATTTTTAAGAGCAGGGAACTTCTTACTCTTGTCGGTCTTATTATGATAGTAATTTTAATGCTGGCAAAGGGAGTTGCTCATCTTTCCGGTTATCTGATACCTGTTGCAGCAGGGTCTATCCTTATCGCAATTTTGCTAAATCCCCAGGTTGCTATACTGATAAACTTAATTATTGCTGTTTTGGTCGGCTTGATTACGGGAAACAATTATTATTACACTGTGGTTGCGTTAATCGGAGGTACCATTGCAGTTTTTAGTGTATCAAGGGTAAGTCAGCGTTCAGATTTGACCAGAGCAGGTCTTTTTGTTGCTGCTGCAAACATGGTTACAATTGCCAACCTGGGTATTATGCTGGGCAAGACCCTGGTAGAAGTATTACAACAAAGTGTATGGGGAATAATAAATGGAATTTTTTCGGCAGTTTTGGCTATAGGTTTTTTGCCCTACCTGGAATATGCTTTTGGAATCACTTCATCAGTGAAACTCCTGGAGCTGTCTAATCCCAATTATCCCCTTTTAAAAAGACTCCTGGTGGAAGCTCCAGGCACATATCACCATTCCATTATAGTAGGCAATTTGGCTGAAGCTGCTGCAGAAGCCGTTGGAGGTGAGCCTTTGCTTGCCAGAGCTGGAGCTTTCTATCATGATATTGGTAAACTAAAGAGACCCTATTTTTTCATTGAAAACCAGTTAACAGATGAAAACCCTCATGATAAAATTTCACCATCCCTGAGCAGCCTTATTATTATTTCACATGTTAAAGATGGACTGGAAATTGCTAAAAAATATAAGCTTCCCAGGGTTATTCAGAATATAATAGCACAGCATCATGGTACAACTCTTCTAAATTATTTTTTTAACAAAGCCTTGAATCAGGAAGCTAATAACAACCCATCGGTGAATGAAAAGAGTTTCACATACCAGGGACCAAAACCGCAGACGAAAGAAGCAGCTATAGTTATGCTTGCAGATTGTGTAGAAGCAACTGTAAGGTCAATGGGAAAACTCACCAAAGGGAAAATAGAAGGTATGGTTAGAAAAATAATTAGAGATAGGCTTAATGAAGGCCAATTGGATGAATGTGATTTAACATTAAAAGATTTGGATAAGATTGCAAGGGTGTTTTCAAAGGTTCTATCCGGTATATTTCATACCAGAATAGAGTATTCTGATGAACTTTCTAAAATCGAAGGAGGAAAGCTGCATGGCGATAGTAATACAAAACAACAGCAGCATAAAAAATGATAACATCCGGGAAATAATCATTGAAGCTGCCGAAAAGACGTTGGAAGCTAGGGGTATCTCCAAAGATGATGTAGAAATAAGTGTGGTAGTAATGGATAATGATGGCATTCAGGAATTAAATAAGAAATACAGGGGGTTGGATTGCCCGACAGATGTTTTGTCTTTCCCTATGTATGAGCATACCGTTCAGATACTCGATGCTATCAAAGAATTCAGGGAAGTACTTTTGGGAGATGTAATCATATCCTTAGAAAAAGCTGGGGAACAGGCTGAAGAGTATGGCCATTCTGTGGAAAGAGAAATCAGTTTTTTGGTAGTTCATGGAGTTTTGCATCTTCTCGGGTTCGATCACAAGGAAGAGGAACAGAGAAAAATTATGCGGCAGGAGGAAGACAAAATTCTTAATATGCTTAACATGTAAAAATGAAGAAATGGGGTTACAGAATGAGGAACAGAAGTTTTTTTGAAAGTTTCTATTATGCATTCCAGGGAATAATTTACAGTTTTAACACCCAGAAAAATATGAAAATCCACTTTGCCATTGGAGCTTTTGTGCTGCTGTTTTCTAGTTTTTTGGGTTTAACGGTAATCGAGGTCCTGATAATATGTTTTGCTGTCTTTTTAGTCATTATTACCGAAATGATTAACACAGCCATTGAAAAGACTATTGATATGATCACACAAGATTACCATCATCTGGCAAAGATAGCGAAAAATGTAGCAGCCGGTGCTGTTTTGATGGCTTCAATAAACGCCCTCATAGTGGGCTGTTTTGTTTTGCTTCCAAAACTCATACACTACTTTTTTTAAGTTTTAGGAAACATCCACATACCGTTAAAAGAGAAATGACTTTTTTACCTTGCCATAGAAAAGATGGGGTTGGAATGTTTTCATTACACTTCTCAAAACAACACAGAGTAAATCGATTTTAAAATCAGGCGTACAACATAGAAAGGGAGATTTTAATGACCAGCAGGAAATTTAATCTTCTTTTATCATTGTTTGTTGTGCTATTCTTTCTCTTTTCTTTAACAGCAGGCTGTTCATCTCAAAAAGTTATCCAGGAGAAAGAAGAAAATCAGCTCCAGACAGAGGCAGATGCTCGAGAAAATCTACCAGCACAGTCTTCAGAAGAAGTCAAAACGGGAGGTGAACCGAAAACAGTTGATCCCACCAGATGTCTGCTGTGTGGAAGAACAGTATCCAGGCATGAGATCTTCAAAAGACCCATAGCTGTGATGATAGAAAACCACCCTAAAGCCAGACCGCAATCCGGCCTGGATGAAGCCGATATAGTGTATGAAATGCCTGTAGAAGGCGGGATCAGCCGTTTCATGGCAATTTACCTCCATAGTGATAAGAGCAGAATCGGACCCGTTAGAAGTTCCCGACCCTATTATCTGGATAAACTCCTGGAGTATGAAGGTATATATGTATATTTTGGCGGCAGTCCCCAGGCATGGGAGGACATAGCAAGACTGAAAATTGAAGGGATAAATGGCATTTATGATGGTCTTACCTTCTGGAGAGACGAATCACGGAAAAAACCGCACAATGCTTACACAAGCATTAAAAAAATAAAACGTACTTCCGAGATGAAGGGATATGATAGGGACGTGAATTTCAAGCACTTTAAATTCTGCGAAGGAGAAGAGGTTCCTGAAGGCGAAAAAGCTGAAACAGTTATACTCAAGTTCTCCCCTTTTAAATACACAGTAAAATATGAGTATAATAAACACAAGGGCGGGTATTTGCGATACATGGATAACAAACCCCATATAGATCGGGAAACCCATAAACAGCTTTCAGCTGAAAACATAATTATTCAGAAAGCAAAAACAATGGTTATTCCGGGAGATGATGCCGGTAGGCTCAACATACAGTTAGTTGGTAAAGGGGAAGGATATTACATATCTAAAGGTAACTGCATAAAAATTACATGGGAGAAAAAGTCCCGAAAAGGTTATACATATTTTTATGATACGAAAAATAAAGAGATAACCTTAAATCCCGGCACTACCTGGATACAGATAGTTCCTTATAATGCCGAGGTTCAGATACAGTAAAGGGGGTCAAAAAGTGGATGCAAAAAAGTTGCTGGAAGAAGCTAACAAAGGGAAGGAGAAAGCATATGTTCCCTATTCGGGTTTTCGAGTAGGAGCTGCACTGCTTACGAAAAAGGGAACAATTTACACAGGATGCAATATAGAAAATGCTTCCTACAGTGTAACGATATGTGCTGAAAGGACAGCTTTATTTAAGGCCGTTTCCGAAGGAGAAAGGGAATTTGAAGCCATTGCCGTGGTTTCCGATAGTTCTCACTGGAGTTATCCCTGTGGCAGCTGTCTCCAGGTATTAAGAGAGTTTTCCGGGGATTTAAAAATCATTGTGGGGAATAATAAAGGTGATTATGAGGTGAAGGGTATTCATCAGCTGTTCCCTTTTCCCTTTACACCTGATACAATGGAATAGCTGACCTATACTGCTCAAAAGCTCTAAACTTCCTTTGTGATTAATACTTGGCTCATTCGAAGAGGCTGCAGTATATTTGAAGAAGGGTAAAAAAGCAGTAGGTTATCTAGCCGAGCAGCATTGTTTGTTCTGAGTAAAGCGGAGGAGAAGGAGTTTCCACGTACCGTAAGGCCGACCAGAGGGGGATTTGCGTAGAGCTTTTTAAATGAAACCTGGCACTTGACTCAATACTAAAACAATACTCCTGTATATCGATACTTTATTCAAATCTAATTCAATAAGTATATACTAAAAGTAAATACCAAGTTGAGTCCCGCGTAAAGGACGAAATCGGACCGGGTTTCAAAGGGGCATCCAACTTCCCAATCCTTTTGGGGAGTGCATTATAGTAAAAGTAACTGTATACGGAGGAGTACGGTATGGCTTTTAAATCTGGTTTTGTTTCAATAACAGGAAGACCGAATGTGGGAAAATCATCCCTTCTTAATAAATTATTAGGTCAGAAAGTTGTTATAACCTCTCCCAAACCCCAGACAACCCGAAACAGCATTAGAGGTGTATTAACAGCTGCCGGGTATCAAATAGTTTTTATCGACACACCCGGAATACACAAACCCAGAAACAGCTTAGGAGAATACATGGTCCAGAAGGCTCAACAATCCCTCACTGAAGTGGATGTGGTTTTGTTTTTAACAGATGTTGAGGGAATTGGTAAAGGGGATAGATACATCATAAATACCTTTAAACAGATAAAAACACCTGTTGTTCTGGCTATCAACAAGATTGATCTTGTTTCACAAAAGAAGGTAGAGGCGCTTATACAACAATATCAAACCAGCTTTGAGTTTAAGCAGATCATCCCTATTTCAGTCCTGGAAGACAAAAACTTAAACACAGTTATAAATACTCTGGTTAATCTGCTACCCGAAGGTCCCCGATACTATCCTGAAGACATGGTTACAGACCAACCGGAGAGATTTATCATTTCTGAACTTATCCGTGAAAAGGTTTTAAACTTAACAGGCGAGGAAGTTCCCCATGGTGTAGCTGTTGAGGTGGAAGAAATAGCGGAAAAAGAGGATAAAAACCTGGTATATGTCAGGGCGACAATATATTGTGAAAGGGATTCTCATAAAGGCATTTTGATTGGAAAATCCGGTAGAATGTTAAAACAGATAGGAGAAAAATCAAGACAGGATATAGAGAAACTTCTGGGGGCCAGAATCTTTTTGGATTTATGGGTTAAAGTCAAAAAAAACTGGAGAAAAAACCAGATCTATGTAAGAAACTTCGGATATAAAGATTAAAAGAAAGCGGGGAAACTCATGAGCCTCTACACAACCGAAGGCATAGTTTTAAAACACAGAAGCATGGGTGAAGCAGACAAAGTTTTGACCATTATAACTAGAGATGGTGGGAAAGTGAGGGCTGTAGCGTCAGGGGTGAAAAGACCTAGAAATCGGCTTACCGGAGGAACCCAGCTCTTTACTTACAGTGATTTTCTGATATTCAGTGGTAAAAATCTAGATAGAATAAGCCAGTGTGAAATAAAACATTCTTTTAGAAAAATAAGAGAAGATCTCTACAAGTTTGCCTATGCTTCTTATATTGCTGAACTGACTTCGGAATTTGTAATGGAAGGTATATCAAACCCTCACCTCTTTTTTCTTTTGTTAAAAACTTTGTATAATCTAGAAAAAGAAGATGATGTTGAGCTCATAACATGCATGTTTGAAACCAAACTGCTTTTGGTTTCAGGCTTGTGCCCTCATATAGATAAACACTGTATTGTATGCGGGGATTCCATTGTTGCCCAACCATTTTTCAGTGCCAGAGAAGGTGGTGTCATCTGTAAAAAGTGTGCTGTAAAAGATACCAGCAGTTTTAAGGTTTCCCTTGAGACTTTAAAAACTCTGAATACACTGTTACGCATAAAATTTAAAGCTTTGAAAGGTTTAAACTTAACCAAAAAAGAAAAGAAAGAGACACGGCAAATCCTCATGAGCTTTTTGATGTACCATATTGATAAAAAACTAAAATCCATGTATTTCCTCGATAAGATTATGGAAAACTAAATAAAAAAGGGGGAGTAGACCTTTGGATATAACCCTTGAGAAAATCGATATAATTCGTTCAAGAACCGGTGTATCATATCAAAAAGCGAAAGAAGCCCTGGAACACTCCAATGGCGATGTGGTGGATGCCTTGATCTATTTAGAAAATCAAGAAAAAACCTGGAAAGAAGAAATAACGGTTAAAAGTTCTGAACTCATATCCAGGATAAAACAACTGGTTTACCAGGGAAACATTACAAAAATAAAGGTCAAACATGGAGATAAAGTTTTAGTAGATATTCCCGTAACAGCAGGAGCTGTAGGAGTGCTGTTGGCACCACAGATTGCTATCCTTGCGGTTATTGCTGCCCTTGTTACAAAGTGCACCCTTGAGATTTATAAGCGAGAAGGGAATAATAAGGAACAACAGGTCAACCCATCAGAATAATTCTGATGGGTGTTTTTTTAAACAAGAGAAAATTTTTTAAAATTCAGAATCAATTTAAAAAGAGGAACTGAGGCGGTTATATAGTATATACTATATATAAAAAGTAAAAATAAAGTGTAACACAATTTGCAGGAAAGGCAGGTGAATTGATATAGAATTAACTTCAAGACAGGAAAAAATAATACAAATTGTTAAAAAAAATGAACCCATAACCAGTGAAAGCATTGCTGAAAAGCTAAATCTCACACGATCAGCGTTAAGACCGGATCTTGCTATTTTAACAATGTCGGGAATACTGGAAGCAAGACCAAGAGTGGGATATTTATATGCTGGAAAGTCGATTTTTAATTTTGTATCAAAACAGATAAGAAAAGTCAAGGTTAACGAAATAAAAAGTGTGCCTGTAGTCATACAGGAGAACACTTCGGTATATGATGCTATTGTAACACTGTTTTTAGAAGATGTAGGAACTCTTTTCATTTCAAATAGCAAAGGATATCTTGCCGGTGTTGTTTCTAGGAAAGACCTGTTAAAAATAGCAATAGGGAAAACCGATGTCCACAATATTCCGGTTGGTGTAATTATGACCAGAATGCCCAACATTATTACTGCTGTCCCCGATGAATCAGTGTATGATGCGGCAGTCAAAATTGTGGAACACCAGATTGATGCTCTTCCTGTAGTTGAACCTGTAGAGACTGAAAAAGGTAATCATATAAAATACAAAATAATCGGTAAGATTTCAAAGACCAACATAACCAAGTTTTTTGTTGAGCTAGGAAAACCTGATGTCTAGATAGAAAGGGAGGGAATGAAAATAGAAAGCGGTATAACACCAACCATATATGTAATTTCGGATTCAATAGGTGAAACTGGAGAATTGGTGGCTAGGGCAGCAGCCAGCCAGTTTAACTCCGGTCGTTTTGATATTAAAAGAATTCCATATGTTACAGACAGGGAATACGTGGATGAAGTAATATCTGAAATAAAAGGGAACAGCAAGGCCATAATAGTGGCTACGATTGTTATTCCAGAAATAAAGGATTATTTAATGCAAAAAGCAGCTGAATTAAATATAGCTGCGATAGATGTTATGGGTCCTGTAATGGAGGCCTTATCAAAAATTTATCCTGCTGCACCCAAATTAAAGCCCGGTTTGGTTCATAAACTGGATGAAGAGTACTTCAAGAAAGTGGAAGCAATAGAATTTGCAGTAAAATATGATGATGGAAAGGACCCCAGAGGTCTTCCCAGGGCAGATATAGTGCTGATAGGTGTTTCCAGAACCTCCAAGACTCCCCTCAGCATGTATCTTGCCCATAAACGGCTCAAGGTAGCAAATGTTCCCATTGTTCCAGAAGTTAGTCCTCCCCAGGAACTCTTCCAGATCCCTTCACACAAGATAATTGGCTTGACTATAAGCCCGGAAAAGCTTCATGAGATCAGACGGGAAAGGCTGAAATCCCTTGGTCTTGATGCCAGAGCTAACTATGCCAATTTTGAACGCATAGTAGAGGAACTGGAGTGTGCCGAAAAACTCTTTAAGAAACTGAAGTGCAGGGTCATCGATGTATCAAATAAGGCCGTTGAGGAAACAGCCAGTGGAGTTTTACAGATCATCAAAAATAAAAGGGGGATATGAACATGAATTCAAGCAAATATGTGTATCAGTTTAAGGAAGGTTCTGCTTCTATGAAAGAACTCCTGGGAGGAAAAGGCGCTAATCTGGCGGAGATGACGAGAATTGGTCTGCCGGTGCCACCCGGGTTCACCATTACCACGGAAGGCTGCAATTACTACTTTGATCGGGGTAGGAAGCTGTCTGAGGAACTTAAAGCAGAAATATTTAAAAACTTGAAACAGCTTGAAGGAATTACAGGGAAAAAATTCGGAGATAAAGAAAATCCCCTTCTTGTTTCCGTAAGGTCAGGAGCAGTTATATCGATGCCGGGAATGATGGATACCATACTAAACCTGGGATTAAATGATACGACATTACATGGTATTGTTAAAGGGACAGGAAATGCGAGGTTCTCATGGGATTGTTATAGAAGATTTATCCAGATGTTCGGTAACATTGTTATGAAAATTGACCATTATAAATTTGAAAATATTATTGAAGGAATTAAAGAAAAAAGAGGGGTTAAATACGATACTGAATTGACTACTGAAGACCTGAAGGAGATCGTGGAACTATACAAGGGTTTGTTTAAACAGGAAACAAAACAGGAATTTCCTCATGACCCTAGGGAACAACTTCTTATGGCTATAAAAGCAGTTTTTGATTCATGGAACAATCAGAGGGCCAGGGTTTATAGAAAACTGCAAAACATACCCGATGACCTTGGTACCGCCGTTAATGTGCAGGCTATGGTCTTTGGAAATATGGGAGATGATTCAGGTACGGGAGTGGGTTTTACCAGGAATCCTTCTACAGGAGAGAAAGAAGTTTATGGGGAATTTCTCATTAATGCCCAGGGTGAGGATGTTGTAGCAGGAATTAGAACTCCCCTTCCCATAAAGGAGCTGGAAAACAAGATGCCTGAAATTTACAAACAATTCGTGGAAGTATGTAGCCTTCTGGAGAGCCATTATAAAGACATGCAGGATATAGAATTTACCATTGAAAAGGGTAAGCTGTATCTTTTGCAGACCAGGACTGGGAAAAGGACCGCAGCAGCTGCTGTTAAGATTGCTGTAGATATGGTAGAAGAGGGTCTTATTAACAAAGAAGAGGCTGTTTTAAGAGTTGAACCAAAACAGGTTGAACAGCTGCTTCACAGGCAGATAGACCCTGATACTCGGTTTGATGTGTTAACAAAGGGGCTCCCGGCATCTCCAGGTGCTGCTTCTGGAATGGTTATATTTGATGCCGATGAAGCTGAAAAATTGGGAGAAGAAGGCCAAAAAGTTATCCTTGTTAGACCGGAAACTACCCCTGATGATATACATGGTATAATTCCTGCTCAAGGTATACTGACGAGCAGAGGGGGGATGACCAGTCACGCTGCCGTTGTTGCTCGAGGTATGGGAAAACCGTGTGTATGCGGTTGTGAAGAAATCAAGATAAATTTGGAAGCTGACAAATTTATTGTTGGAGATACAGTAGTAAACAAAGGAGACATTATTACTATTGATGGTGCTACAGGAAATGTTATCCTGGGTGAAGTAGAAATGATTGATCCTGTGCTGAGTGGTGAGTTTCAGCAGCTGCTGGAATGGGCAGATGAAATTCGACAGCTGGGGGTTAGAGCAAATGCCGATACACCGGAGGATGCTGTTAAAGCCAGGGATTTTGGTGCCGAGGGAATTGGGCTGTGCAGAACTGAGCACATGTTTATGAGCCAGGAGAGGTTGCCCATCGTTCAGGAAATGATTCTCGCTGAGACAAAAGAGGAGCGCGAAAAAGCCCTGAAGAAATTGCTTCCCTTGCAGCAGGGAGATTTCGAGGGCATTTTGAAAGCCATGGAGGGCTATCCTGTTACAATAAGACTGCTTGATCCTCCTCTCCATGAATTTTTACCCAATATAGAAGAGCTTCTTGTTGAAATTACGAAATTAAAAATAACCGGAGAAAACAAAGAGGAGCTGAAGAACAAACAAAGACTGTATAAGAAAGTGAAAAACCTGGCTGAATTTAATCCTATGTTAGGACACCGTGGATGCAGGTTGGGAATTGTGTATCCAGAAATCTATGTAATGCAGGCAAGAGCAATATTCCAGGCAACAGCAAATCTGGTGAAACAGGGTGTAGATGTTAAACCTGAAATAATGATACCTTTAGTGGGCCATAAAAAAGAACTCGAGATTCTTAGAGAATTGGTTGTAGAAACTGCTGAAGCAATAATGGCTGATACACAAACCCGTTTTGATTTCAAGGTGGGTACAATGATAGAAATACCAAGGGCGTGTGTTACAGCTGATGAAATTGCAGAAGCAGCAGATTTCTTCTCTTTTGGGACCAACGATTTGACCCAGACTACCTTTGGTTTTAGCAGGGATGATGCGGAGGGGAAATTTTTACATCATTACATAAGCAAAAAAATTCTATCTGAAAACCCCTTTGCGGTACTGGATACTAAAGGAGTAGGTTCATTAATCGATACTGCTGTAAAATTGGCGCGTGCCATTAAAGGCTATCTTAAAATCGGTATATGTGGTGAACACGGTGGCGATCCTACATCTATTGAGTTCTGCCACAATATTGGATTGGATTATGTAAGCTGTTCACCCTATAGAGTTCCAATAGCCCGGCTGGCTGCTGCCCATAGTGCCATAAAAAGCAAAAATAAAAAATAAGTGCCGAACATCTGGGCACTTATTTTTTATTTAAGGGAGGAAAGCTTAAATCTGTGTAGAAATACTTTAAATACATACTTACTTGTTGTATGAGGAGAAGATTTTATGAACCCGAGACAAAGGACAGAGCTGATAGAGAGAAGGACCTTATCAATATATGCATCTTTGAGCAGTAATACTAAAGGTCGGAAAATTCCAGAAAAGAAGTGTGATGTAAGAACGGATTTCCAGAGGGATAGAGATAGGATTATACATTCCAAGGCCTTTCGCAGGCTAAAACATAAAACTCAGGTCTTCATTTCCCCCGATGGAGACCATTACCGCACAAGATTGACCCACACTCTGGAGGTGGCTCAGATTGCTAGAACCATCGCTAGAGCTTTAAGACTGAATGAAGACCTGACTGAGGCTGTTGCTTTGGGCCATGATCTTGGTCATACACCTTTTGGGCATGCTGGTGAAGAAGTTTTAAACCAATTGTATTCAAAAGGTTTTAAACACAATGAACACAGCTTGAGGGTTGTGGATTATTTAGAACAGGATAGGGGTTTGAACCTTACGTGGGAAGTCAGAGATGGAATATTAAATCACACCGGGCCTAAGGATCCCGAAACCCTTGAAGGTCAGATTGTGAAAATAGCCGATAGAATAGCCTACATCAATCATGATATTGATGATGCCATTAGGGCAGGAATAATCAGTTTGGATGATTTACCTGAAGCTTGTATTGAGTATTTTGGGGACACTCATAAAAAACGGATAGATTCCATGGTGAAGGATTTAATTAATACAAGCAGAGGTAAGAGCAGAATAAGAATGAGTGATGAAGCATGGAAGCACATGGAGATTTTAAGAAAATTCATGTTTGACAAGGTGTATATAGGCTCTCCAGCCAAAAGGGAAGAAAGACAGGCCAAACTGCTTTTAACCCGTTTGTATCAATATTTTTTACAGGAACCTAATGAATTACCGCCAGAATACCTCAACAAAGTTGAGGAAAGAGGGTTAGAAAGGACAGTCTGTGATTATGTGGCTGGGATGACTGACCGATATGCGTTATACATTGTATATACCAAATTGGGCCTCGATAGTGTAAAGAAATTTGTTTTTCCAAGGAATGGGTTTTTATGTTAATACCCAAGTTTGGAGCAAAAATTTACCAGTTCTTATCCAACAAGAGTTTCAGCGATTGTTAACGAAAAATAATAGCGAAATCAAATTAGACTCTTAAACCCTTGATTTTATTGGATCTTCAACGAACAAAAAGATTTTTCTCTACTACGTTTTCAAGGGAGAAAGCTCGCAACCCTTAGTATAACTGGTGTTGGAAAAAAATGTCGCCAAACTTGGGTTAATAGCAAAAAACAGAAATTATTATCAGTATATTTGATATAAAATAAAGTATAATAAAAAGAAGTTAAGAAATTTAACAAAAATTTAACTTTATAGGGAGGAATAACCTCATAGAATGTAGAATAATCCTTTAATAAACTTTTTTACAAGTAAATTTAAGGTTGCTGATGGTAAGATAAGAATAATCGTAGACGCAAATTCCTGTCCTGTAAAGGTTTAATTACTGGTTTGCTCAGAAATATGGTATTAAAGCAATTATGTTAGTAAATGTTTCAAATTATATTAGCACTACAACGCAAAACAATATATAAAAATATTCCAACCCGCCAAGAGCCCAAATTGAACAATAAACCTTCGCTGCATAGCTTGTAGTATCTTTCTATGGGATGGATAGGCGTATTGATTTTTTTTACCGATAATTAACGATACTAACAGCTTTGTTGGCTGCTAATCTATCGTGACTTAAAACAGCAATGGTAAGTGTCTAGCCCGGGGTAGAGTTAAAGCGGGAAAGCCATAATTGTTCATAACCCGATTTGGTAATGTCTTGGTAGAACCAATTTAGGTCTCCGAAACTCATCATACGAATCTTACCATATTTTCTTAAAATTGTATGGTAACGGATTTATTGCCTTGTAGTGTTTGAATTGATGAAGAGCTTGTGGATGCCAGGATAGTGGATGACAGTTTTCAACAGGTAGATATTGTGATAGCCAATTATGCTGAAAAAAATGATATCATTGTTACGCAGGATTTTGGCCTTGCTGCTCTGGTTTTGAGTAAGGAGTGTTGTGCTATTTCACCGAGAAGAATGATATATACAATTGAAAACATGGATAATCTTCTCATGTTAAAACATATAAAAGTAAAATTCAGAAAGGGAGGAGGTAAAACAAGAAGGCCTCAAAAGTTTTTGAGGTCTTGCGGGGAAAAGTTTGCAAATAATCTGATTAAATTGATTAAAGGAACAAAACCTCATCTCCCCTGAATTTTGAGATGGGGCTTGTTATTTTTTAAAGAAAAAATAGAATAGCGAAAACATATTCAAACGCGGGTGGTTGATTTGAGATATTCTCAGGAGCTTTTAGAGGAAATAAGGGTTAAAAACGATCTGGTAGAAGTGGTTTCAGAATATGTTGCTTTAAAAAAAACAGGTAAAAACTATAAAGCGCTGTGTCCTTTCCATTCAGAAAAAACTCCTTCTTTTACAGTAAATCCGGATAAACAGCTGTTTCACTGCTTTGGCTGTGGAATAGGAGGAAATATATACCATTTTATAATGAAGATGGAAAACATTACCTTCCCGGAAGCTGTAGAATTTTTAGCAGACAGGGTAGGCATGACCTTACCTGAAAAAAATCATACAAAACAGTCCGAAAAATATAAAGAGAAAAAACGTATACACAAAATCAATTCAAAGGCGGCTCATTACTTTTATAAGAATCTTGTTAGCAGTGATGAAGGAAAAAGGGCATTAGATTACCTGACCAAAAGAGGAATCAAACCAGATACAATAAAAGCTTTTGGGCTCGGATATGCAAGGCGAGAATGGGACGATTTGATGAAGTTCTTAATTTCCCTGGGTTATGGTATAAAGGAAATTGCCCGATCCGGTTTGATTGTAGCAAGAAAGGGTAAAAGTGGTTTCTATGATAGATTTAGAAACAGAATAGTGTTTCCTATTTTTGATTTACACAACAATGTTATAGGTTTTGGAGGAAGGGTTTTGGATGATTCTATACCCAAGTATCTCAATTCTCCAGAGACTGAGGTTTTCAACAAAAGATTCAACCTGTATGGATTGAACAATGCCAAATCACATTGTAGAGAAAAAGGTCTAATAATTGTAGAAGGCTACATGGATGTAATTTCCCTTTATCAGCAGGGAATAAAAAATGCAGCAGCTACTTTGGGAACAGCTCTTACCAAAGAACAGGCTAGGTTAATAAGAAGATATACCGATAGGGTTTATGTAGGATATGATGCAGACGAAGCAGGCATGGCAGCTGCTTTTAGAGGTCTGGATATTCTGAGGGACGCCGGATTGGATGTAAGGGTGATACAACTTCCTTCCGGCTTGGATCCGGATGACTTTATCAAGGAAAAAGGTAAAGAAGCCTTTTTTATATTGATGGCCCGGGCTTTACCATTAATGGATTTTAAAATTAAGGTAATAAAAAAAGGATATGATTTAAACTCTGTCGAAGATAAAAATATGTTTATAAATGAGATCATACCTCATTTAATAAAAATTGATAGCATGATCGAAAGGGATGGCTATATCAAAAAAATATCAGAAATGACTGATATTCAGGAAGAAGCCATTCGTATGGAGTTGAGAAAACACATACGTAAAAACCTGCCAAATTATGCTATCAAGAGTATAAAAGGGAAAAAGTGGTATAATAATAAGAATAAAAGCAACATTACAGGTAAGGGATGGCAAAGTGCAGAAAAATACCTGCTAAAGGCCATGATTAATCAAAAACGGTATTTTGAGGTTATTAAACAAGCTATTAAACCAGAAGATTTCCAGGATGAATCCAATAGACAAATTGCAGCTCTTGTTTACGATATATATGATAAAGGTGAAGAGGTAGTTTTTGCGATATCAATTAACGAGATGCAGGAAAATCTAAAAAATGAAATTTCAAAGCTTGTTGCTGATGAAGATGCTGATATAGATGAAAACACTGTTAAAGGATGCATTCAGAGGGTAAAAAAAGAAAAAATAAACAAACAATTAAAGGAAACAATTCAACAGATCAAAAACTGTGAAAAACAGGGAGATAATGAGAATTTGATGCTCCTGTTATCTAAATATAAGAAACTATCTAAAGAATTAAAGACATTGTAGATGCGGCTTTTGCTTAGCGGAAGGAGGGACAAAAATGGTAAAAGCGACAGATGGAATCGTTAAAGAAGCCCTTGATATACTTTTTAAAAAAGGCAAGGAAAAGGGTCGGATAACCTATCAAGAAATAATTGAAGCGTTAGGAGACATAGAACTTGAACCTGATCAAATTGATAAAATTTATGAAACCCTTGAAAAAGAAGGTATAGATATAACAAATGAGGATGAAAATGAAGAGAAAACCAGCGAAGATATTGATGAAAAAGGTGAGATTTCCGCTCCTATTGGAATCAATATAGATGACCCTGTAAGAATGTATCTGAAGGAAATAGGTAAGATACCTCTTCTCACTCCTGAAGAAGAAATCGAACTGGCCAAAAGAATTGAAAAGGGTGATATGGAAGCAAAAAGGAAGCTTGCAGAAGCCAATCTACGCTTGGTTGTAAGCATAGCCAAAAGATATGTAGGGAGAGGTATGCTCTTTTTAGACCTTATTCAGGAAGGAAATCTTGGGTTGATTAAGGCTGTGGAAAAATTTGATTACAGGAAAGGTTACAAATTTAGTACCTATGCAACATGGTGGATCCGTCAGGCCATTACAAGGGCCATTGCAGACCAAGCCAGAACCATTAGAATACCTGTGCATATGGTTGAAACTATTAATAAGTTGATAAGGGTATCCCGCCAGCTCCTTCAGGAACTTGGTAGAGAACCGAAACCCGAAGAAATAGCTAAAGAAATGGAGTTACCGGTAGAGAAAGTCAGAGAAATAATGAAAATTGCTCAGGAACCTGTTTCTTTAGAAACACCTATTGGTGAAGAAGAAGACAGCCATCTGGGAGATTTTATCCCTGATGAAGATTCTCCCGCACCTGCAGAAGCTGCAGCCTTTAGATTATTAAAGGAACAGTTGGAAGATGTGCTGGATACTCTTACACCTCGAGAGGAGAAAGTGTTACGATTACGTTTCGGGCTTGATGATGGCAGACCCAGAACTCTGGAAGAAGTAGGAAAAGTTTTCGGAGTTACCAGAGAAAGAATAAGACAGATTGAGGCTAAAGCCCTCAGAAAATTAAGGCATCCCAGCCGAAGCAAAAAGCTAAAAGATTATCTTGAATAGGATAAAAAATCGATGTTTTTCTTACATGTCCTTTAGAGGATCCAAATAATTTCTCGTAAAAAGTATTGACTAACCCCCTTAAAATATCGTATAATTTCTTGTGTGAATAGCAAATTGAAGTTTTTCTGGGCCCATAGCTCAGCTGGTAGAGCAACCGGCTCATAACCGGTTGGTCCTAGGTTCGAGTCCTAGTGGGCCCACCAATTCAGCAGGTTAATTCCAATGTGCACTGTAGTGCACTTTTTTTGTTATGAAATATGACTATCCCGATAATCCAGCATTATCCATTAAGCTTATAGACGTTACATGGTAAACTAAAGAAGATGGACCTGGTCAAAAGGAACATTATAGGTTTCTGGTAAATGAAACCTGCCGAAGGGAAGGAGCAAAATCGGAATGAGGAGGCAGGACGTTCCCGAAAGGATTCGCCGGCAGGAGGCCGCATTGAATCCAATCTCAGGCACTCAACTTGGTGTTTGCTTGTTGAGTTAATTTGAGAATTGAGTATCGTTATACAGGAGTATTGTGGTACCCATAAGACACACATTGAGTTGAGTGCCGGATTCCATCCCAAAAGCTATACCTGGTGTTAATCAAGTCCAGCCTCAACATATAAAAAAGTTGATGATTAAAAGGTATAGCCGTGTTATGAAAAAAGAAAAGGATTTTAATATTTTTTGAAGAAGAAGTAAAATATATTTGTAAAAGATGAAAGGAGAAGTATGAAACTAACACAGCGCTTGGAAAAGATCGCTCATTCTGTTCCAGAAGGTTCAGAACCAGTAGATGTGGGAACCGATCATTGTTATTTACCCGTATTTCTAATTGAAAAAGGCATATGCAGCAGGGTTATAGCAACTGAATTAAACAGGGGGCCCTATACAAGGGCACTGCAAATGATTAAGAGAAAGAAGCTTTCTGAATGTATTGATTTAAGGCTGGGCTACGGTTTAGAACCCATAACTCCCGGGGAAGTAGATACTGTAATAATAAGTGGAATGGGTGGTAATACCATTTTAGAAATTTTGGAAAGGTCTCCTCTTGTAGTGAATAAAGTGAAAACCCTTATCTTACAGCCCATGAATGCAGTAAGCAGAGCAAGGGAATACTTGATTAAAAGTGGTTTTAAGATATGTGATGAGATGCTTGTGTATGAAGGGAAAAGATTTTATGAAGTAATAAAATGTGAGCACGGAAAGCAGAAAATTGAGGATGAGATATTCTATGAAATAGGATTTGTGCTTCCCTACAAACATGATCCCATGTTCAGCATCTTTGTAAAGGAGAAGATAGCCAGGTTTAAAAAGGCTTTAAATGGCATTTCCAAATCAGGCTATGCAAAAGCAGAAGCCAAAAGGAAGACCCTGAAAACTAAAATACAAAAACTGCAGGAGGTTTTAACATGGCTGTAAAATGCCAGACCATTATCAGTGAAATCGAAAAACTGGCTCCTAAAAGCCTTGCTCAGGAATGGGATAATGTAGGCTTGATGCTGGGAAGCTATACTGATGATGTGGAGAAAGTTTTGGTCTGTCTTGATGTAACTCGCCGGGTTGTAGATGAAGCCGTCCAAATTGAAGCTGATCTAATCGTTTCCCATCATCCATTTATTTTTACATCCATAAAGTCCATCAGTAAAGATTCCCCTACTGGAGAAATGGTATATAAGTTAATTAAAAATGAAATAAGTGTTTATTCAGCCCATACCAACCTGGATATTGCCGCGAAGGGTGTAAATTATTTGTTAGCAGAAAAGCTGAATCTGAAAAATCATGAGGTGCTACAGATTACAGCAAAAGAAAATTTGTTTAAACTAGCGGTTTTTGTTCCTTCGGATTATGCTGACAAAATAAGAAATGTATTGGGAGATTGCGGTGCTGGTTGGATTGGTAATTATAGCCACTGCAGCTTTCAGACAAAGGGGCTTGGAGCTTTTAAACCTTTAGAGGGGGCAAATCCTTTTACCGGTAATGTTGGAAAGCTTGAAAGGGTAGAAGAAGTAAAGATAGAGACAATAGTACCGCAGAAACTTTTAAACAAAACTGTCAATGCCATGATTAAAGCTCATCCATATGAAGAGGTGGCTTATGACGTTTATCCTCTTAAAAACCAGGGTAAAGTCTTTGGATTGGGGAGAATTGGCTATCTGGAACAAGAAATGATGTTGATGGACTTTGTAAAAGAAGTAAAAAAAGTCTTGGGAATTCATAAAGTTAAGGTTGTTGGTGACCAAAACAGAAACATAAAAAAGGTTGCTGTTTGTGGGGGCAGTGGAGCGTCTTGTATTAACATGGCTGTTTTCAAGGGTGCTGATGTCCTTGTAACTGGAGATATAAAGTATCATGAAGCTCATGGAGCAATAGCACAGGGACTGGCAATAATCGATGCCGGGCATTGGGCTACAGAAATTATTGTTGTGCCTTATTTGGTAAATTACCTCAGTTCTAAGTTCAGCAATGCAAAACCCAGCATAACAGTTGTAGGTTCAAAGGTTAATGAAGATCCTTTTTACTGGTTGTAGGGAATGGGAACTGTTTGCCTATTCCCTTTTATTTTTTGTTAAAGGAGGGGAAAAAAATGAATGAGCTGGATGCCTTGTGGGAACTCCATAGACATGATATGGAAATAAAAAAGATAGAACAGAGGCTTAAGCGCTTACCATTGCGAAAAGAGTTGAAAGGCTTGAAGAAGGAAATTGAGAGGGAAATAGAAAGCTTAAAACGCAATAAATCTAAACTGGATAGATTCAAAAAGACTTTACGAAAAGTTGAAATGGAATACAAAACTCATGAAATGCAGATAAAAGACCTTGAAAAAAAGCTATACAGCGGAGAAGTGACCAGTGTAAAAGAACTTGAGCAACTTGAAAAAAAGTTAAAGCACATTAAAAATATTGAGGGTAGGGAAGAAGATGAAACATTGGAGTTGGTGGAACTTATAGAGAATTTAGAGAAGGAGATCAAACAACAAAAACGACAAATCATTCAAAAAAAAGAACTGTTTAATCAAAAAAAACAGGAGTATAGGGACACCCTAGAGCAGCTTAATGATGAGTTGTTTGATCTCGAATACAAAAGGGAAGAACTGCTGGAAAACATGGAAAAAAGGTTGAAAAAAATGTATGATGAGGTTAAAATGAATAGGGATGGAATAGCAATGGCCGAAATCCAGGATGGTAAGTGTTCAATATGTCGTATGGCATTACCTATCATGATTATAAATGAAGTAAAGAAGAAGGAAAAAATTATACGATGTGAAAATTGTGGGAGATTACTTTACTGGTCAGATTAAAGGAGGAATTTGATTGAGCTGTGTTGAAATCTTTGTTGACGGTGCATCCCGTGGAAATCCGGGCCATGCAGGAATAGGCATAATTATCTATGACAACACGGGAAAAAAAGTAAAGGCAATTTCTCAATACATAGGGAAAACTACCAACAATATTGCTGAGTATAAAGCACTGATAACGGCCCTTGAAGCAGTTGAACCTTTAAAGCCCGAGTTTGTTAAGGTTTATATGGATAGCGAACTGGTTGTGAAGCAGATTAATGGAGAATACAAGGTGAAAAGCAAAAATCTAAAACCCCTTTATCAAACCGTAAAAGCTTATATTAAATCATTTGAAGGATTCGCATTAGAACACATAAACAGGGGGAAAAACACTGAAGCAGATCTTTTAGCCAACAAGGGTATAGATAATGCCCTGAAAAATCCATAAAGTTCCATTGAAAAAAAGGATATTGCATGGTAATATATATAGTCCATGATAGAATAATAAATGAAGGGAGCAGGTCGGATGGTCGCAAGCACAACCTTTCAAGTTGTGCTTGAGGAAAGTCCGAGCTCCACAGGGCAGGGTGCTGGGTAACACCCAGTGGGGGCGACCCTAAGGAAAGTGCCACAGAAACATACCGCCCGGCACTCAATTGGGTATGTTAAGTGCAGGATGAAGAAGAAACTTGGCGTACCCAGTTGAGTGCCGGGTAAGGGTGAAAAGGTGAGGTAAGAGCTCACCAGCGGTTAGGCGACTAACCGGCTAGGCAAACCCCACCTGGAGCAAGACCAAGAAAGGGACATATCGGTGGCCCGCCGAGTCCCGTGGTAGGTCGCTGGAGGTGGCAGGTAACTGTTACCCTAGATAGATGACCATCCAAGACAGAACTCGGCTTACAGACCTGCTCTCTATTATCCTATAGTTAAGTGTATTCAAGATACCATTTTTCTAAGCGGAAACATTAGAGTGATTGAGACAGGAAGGTGTAACCGAAGTTCAACCAGCATTTTCCAGCCCTAGAAACGTTGAAAATATTGACTTTAAAAAACCAGGAAAGTCTACACTACAAAACGGGTTTTTGGATTAAAAATATGGGGTCTCTAACTACGTAGCAAACCTTTGTAGCTACCAAATAGTTAGATAATTTTGACAATATCTTTTGACTCATGTATAATATTCTGAGAGTTGTTTTAAATTTTTTAGTCAGAATGAAAGGAGAGGGCAATGTATCTTTTTGTTGTGACCTTTAATGATGAACACAAAACCGGTGAACTGATTAAAAAATACAGAGAAAATGATATTAGAGGGGCTACTATAATTGAAACAATGGGTTCTGGCAGATTTCAGCAAATTGAAAGCTATTTAAACAGACCCTTTATTGCTGGAATCAAGAAGTTCATTGAACACCAGCTTGTTCACAATAGAACACTGTTTATGGTCATACGGACCAAGGAGACGTTAAAAAATGCCATAAGAGTGACAGAGGAAGTGTTAGGAGATTTATCCAAACCAGGGACAGGAATAATGTTCGTGTTGCCCGTCAATTTTGTAAAGGGAGGAAGTTTCTCTGAGCCGGAATTTATTGAGAATTTGGAGCTTTAGCATCTAAATAAAAACCCTGTAGTTGTGAAACTACAGTAAATTTTTTGGTTCTTCTCCAAAACAGTTGGTTAAGGGTTGAGCTAATATATCTAACAAACTTTATCTAGAGAGATACATGGGTTGGTTAGATAGTCTTGCCCGGCTCAAGAATTTCTACACCGGCCAGCTTCGGCAGTCAAGGCAACCCT
>ENA-OSAE01000302-OSAE01000302.1-marine-sediment-metagenome-genome-assembly--contig:-NODE-302-length-26630-cov-105.612794_pt1 | contig 26630 bp, 24 predicted proteins | sample MGYA00237870_ERZ529317 | MGnify/ENA primary metagenome ERZ529317 (study PRJEB26369, sample SAMN03142812) | marine sediment metagenome | biome: marine; feature: borehole; material: sediment... | reverse complement strand
GAGATCGCATGATGATGTCCATGCGCGGGTTGCCTACCGAATGTTGATACGGACGTGGTTATGCGCCAAATTGACGGTCGGTTGCCCCGTGTGCTATACTGATTGCGGTCCGAAACAGTTCATGAAGAGGAAGCCATTCGCTTCTCACCTTACGACGCCCGCGGGGTTGTCCATAAGGTTTGATGGGACCCAGGACCTTGTACCAACCGAAAACGGGTGTGGGGCGGGTGGCAGCCCGTTATTTTTGTTTGCTAGGGGGTGAAAGAGCATCGCCAAGCAGCTCCGGGTCAACGAGGCGGTTCGGGCTAAGGAAGTGCGGTTGGTGGATGCCAACGGGGAACAGTTAGGAATTGTCCCCATCAGCGAGGCACTTCGGATAGCGCAGGAGCGGGGACTCGATTTGGTTGAGGTGGCTCCCAACGCACGGCCCGTGGTCTGCCGCCTGATGGACTACGGCAAGTTCAAATACGAACAATCGAAGAGGGAAAGGTTGGCCCGCAAACGACAGAAGACGGTGAACATCAAGGAGCTCAAAATGCGCCCAAGAATCGAAGATCACGACTTTGAGGTGAAGGTGCGCAACGCACACCGATTCTTGACCGACGGCGACAAAGTTAAAGCCACCATCATGTTTCGTGGCCGGGAAATAGTCCACGCTGATTTGGGCAAGAAGCTCCTCATTAGGCTGGCGGAACGGCTGTCCGACGTGGCAGTCGTAGAACGGCAGCCGAAAGTTGAAGGGCGCAACATGGTGATGATCCTGGCCCCCAAGGGGAACTAGGAGGTGGGGATATGCCGAAAATGAAGACTCATCGGGGAGCAGCAAAGAGATTCAAGAGAACCGGCACGGGGAAGCTGCGGCAGCGACGTGCCATGGGAACCCACAACCTCGCCAAGAAGCGTTCCAAGCGAAAGCGCGCCCTGAGGAGTTGGCAGCCCGTCAGCAAGGCAGAGCAGAAAAAGGTGTCAAGGCTGATCCCGTACGGGATGGATTAGCTGAAGGGCACCAGCGCGGAGGTGGTCTGGTATGCCCCGAGTCAAAAAGGGCAAGACAGCGCGGAAACGGCACAAGAAGATCCTGAAGCTGGCCAAAGGCTACTGGGGACGTCGATCAAAGACGTTTAGGGCTGCCAACGAGGCGGTGTTGAAGGCGCTGTGGTATGCGTATAGGGACCGACGGGCCCGCAAGCGGGAGTTTCGACGGTTGTGGATTGCCAGGATCAACGCTGCCGCGCGCACTCACGGTCTCTCTTACAGTCGGCTGATCGGCGGTTTGAAGAAAGCCGGCGTGGAAGTCAACCGCAAGATGCTGGCCGACCTCGCTGTCCGCGATGACAAGGCCTTCGCGTGCTTGGTGGACAAGGCCAAGGAAAGCCTCCAGCTGCCCTAGCAGCGGTCTGACGCAGGTGCCGAGGGGGCATGCTCCAGTGCCAGGGTGGATGGCCGGGGTAGTCGGTCAGCCTCAAGCTAACTCCAGGATCCGCAGCATGATGCCGGCCCAGGTACTGGTCCTGGGGTTTGCCGTTCTCATATCGGCGGGAACTTTGGTGTTGATGCTGCCAGTGTCTGCAGCCTCAGGCAGAGCTACGCCGTTGCCGGATGCTCTTTTCACCGCTACGTCTGCCGTCTGTGTCACCGGGTTGATCGTGGTGAACACCGCGGAGTACTGGAGCAGGTTCGGGCAGCTGGTGATACTGTTGCTGCTTCAAGCTGGCGGCTTGGGCATCATGACCATGTCCACCCTCTTTGCGCTCTTGATCGGCCGGCGCATCACTTTCAGGGAGCGGTTGTGGATACAGGAGGCGATAGCTGCCCCCACCCTGTCGGGAGTAGTGAGGCTGACCAAAGCCATACTAGCGGTCACCGCCCTGCTGGAAGGGATAGGCGCGGTACTCCTCACCGCCAGGTTCAGCTTCGACTACCCCCTGCCCACTGCGCTGTTGTTCGGACTGTTCCATTCCGTCTCCGCTTTTTGCAATGCCGGATTTGATCTCTTAGGGACCAGCTTCACCGGTTACGTTGAGGATGCTTTCGTGAACATTGTCCTGATGCTCCTCATACTGGTGGGTGGAATCGGCTTCATCGTCATCGTGGATGTATACGAGAACCGGCGTAGCTTACGACGCCTGTCGCTGCACAGCAAACTGGTATTGCTGACCTCCGCGGTCCTGCTGGTCTTGGGAACGATATTCGTCATGGTAGTGGAATGGAACAACCCCCATACTATGGGGGGCCTGTCCCTCCCCGGGAAAATCCTGAGCGCTCTGTTTCACAGCGTCACACCGCGCACCGCCGGGTTCAATACGCTACCGACGGGGATGCTGATGCCAGCCACCCAGCTTTTCACCATAGCCCTCATGTTTATCGGGGGATCTCCTGGGGGCACGGCGGGTGGCATCAAGACCACCACCCTGGCCGCCCTGGTGGCTGCCGTTAAGTCAACGGTGGCTGGAAAGGCGGAGATAGAGATCTTCGAGAGAAGACTGCCGCGCGAGGTGGTGGAGAAGGCCCTGGCCATCACCATGATGGGCCTGGCGATGGTCGTGGGGTCTAGTGTGTTGCTCCTGCTCAGCGAGGGGGTATCGATCCAGGACGCCCTGTTCGAAGCGACTTCTGCTTTCGGGACCGTTGGGCTCAGCACCGGTCTGACAGGTCGGCTGAGTACCTTCGGCAAGCTGGTGGTCACCGTGACCATGTTCACGGGCCGGTTGGGTCCTCTCACTTTAGCCATTGCTTTGGCGCAGCGTCCCCGGTACGTCAGCACTGCCCGTCTTCCGGAGGAGAAGATTGTAGTCGGGTAAGGGGGTGGGGTTTGTTGGTGAAGGATTTCGCGGTGATCGGGCTGGGGCGGTTCGGCTCCAGTGTCGCCACTACCTTGTACAACATGGGCCACAACGTTTTGGGAGTCGACAAGGACGAGTCACGCACCAACGCTCTCATGCGCTCCCTGAGCAAGGTGGTTCAGGCGGACGCTACTGACGAGGAAACGTTGCGTGCCCTGGGCTTTCGCAACTATGACGTGGTGGTGGTGGGAATCGGTCACGACTTGGAGGCCAGTATTTTGATAACCATGATGCTCAAGGAGATGGGGGTGCGTCACGTAACCGCCAAAGCCTCGAACAGGCTGCACGGCAGGCTGCTGGAGAAGGTGGGAGCCGACCGCGTTGTGTTCCCCGAGCGAGACATGGGCGTGCGGGTTGCACACCATCTCGTCGCACCCAACGTGCTGGATTATTTGCAGCTATCACCCGACTACAGCATTCTGGAGCTGACGGTGAGCAAACCTTTCGTGGGGAAAAGCCTGGGCGAGCTCGACCTGAGGAGTAAGTTCGGGGTGACGGTCATGGCCATCCGCAGAAAGGAGGAGATCAACATCTCTCCCGGAGCCGCCGATGTCTTGCGTGCGGGGGATATCATGGTGGTCATCGGCCACAACGATAGTCTGCGCCGTTTGGAGAGTGTCCTGGAGGGCTAGCCGATTTTGCGGATTCTTCGGTTGACCAGTCGGCGAAATCGCAACATTCAGTGCCTGCGTCGTCTCTGCCGACGACAGCACCGGGAGAAATTGGGACGCAACCTGGTAGTGCTGGAGGGACAACACCTGGTGCGGGAGGCTTTGAGGCGGCGCATTCCAGTGCTTTGGGCGGTGGGTGACGAAGCTTACTGGGCTAAAGAAGAAGGCCAAGAGTTGATGCGACAGCTCGCTGGCGAAGCTCCGGTCTATGTGGCTCCTCCCAATCTGCTGCAATGGGCGTGCTCCACTGAGACCTCGCCGGGTATCGCAGCCCTGGCGCGATGCGAGTGCTGTAGCCTGGCGGATCTGAGCGATGCCAGGAAGGTATTGGTGCTAGACGGTGTCGCGGATCCAGGGAACGTTGGCACCCTATGTCGGGTTGCTCACGCCGCCGGCTTGGACGCCGTGGTGTCTTTGCGGGGGACTGCTGACGCGTACAACACCAAGGCCCTGAGGGCAAGCGCTGGTTCCATACTCTGGCTGAAGGTGGCGCAGCGCATCCCGCGCGATGTGTTTTGTCGGTGGGCGCGGTCCAGTGGCTTGAGCATTTGGGCGGCAACGGCGAGGGGAGGTCGACCACCTTGGGCGCTGGAGCTGTTTCGCGGTGGGTGGGCGCTGGTGCTCGGACATGAAACCACGGGCGTCAGCGAGTATGTCCTCCAGCACAGCTGCGGGAAGGTGACAGTGCCAATGCCGGGGGGAGTCGAATCCCTGAACGTGGCGGCGGCGGGGGCCATGATTCTGTACGAATGGATCCGACAACTTCATGGCCAACGTGGCGAGGCATGATGTATCGTGGCTGATTCGCTTGCTGTAGCGGTTTTGCATGTGTTATAATCTGCGCAAGAGATGCCTCCGAAAGGAGGAGGGTTCTCACGAGTCTGGCGGCGCGGTTGGCGTGGCGGGTCTTCATGTTAACGGGACAGGTGAGGTTCTACCTCCTGTACCGAAAGTTGTTGGGTTAGGCGCCGCGGTGTGGCATACTCCAAAAGGCAATGAAGGAGAGGAGTAGTGGCCAAAGCCCGACGACAGAGACGGGGGGTCGGAGGCTGGAAGCCTCCCGGGCAGGGGTGGCCATGAAGTTCGCTCCGGAGCTTCTGGCTGAAGGCAACCGCTGAGTAGGCCAAGACGGTGGCTCTCCGTTAGCAGAGCAGGGCATCAAAGGTGCCCGTCGAGCGGGGTCCCGGCTGGGGATCCAACAGAGGTGGTACCGCGGGAGGTGGCCTCTCGCCCTGTGCGAGAGGCTCTTTGTTATTCGTGAAGCGTAAGGGAGGTGGTCTGCCTGGAGCGCGATATCGAACAGCTGACGGAAGAAGCCCGCCGTCTCATTGAGGAAGCTACCGATCTGGCGCAGCTGGACGCAATACGGATACAGTACTTGGGCCGGCGGGGCAAGCTGACGGTTCTCTTACGTTCCCTGGGCCAACAGCCGCCGGAGGTACGGCCTCGCTTGGGACGGGTGGCGAATGAAGCGAAGCAGCTGCTGCAACGGCTATTGGCCGACAAACGCCAAATGCTGGTGAAGTCGGCTAAAGTCCCCACCGAGGCGTATGACGTCACCCTGCCTGGTATCTCGCCGCTGGTGGGAAGGAGGCATCCGCTCTCCCTGGTCAGACGGCAGATGGAAGAAATCTTCATCGGACTGGGATTCGAGGTGGTGGAAGGGCGGGAAGTGGAGACTGACTTCTACAATTTCGTAGCCTTGAATATTCCCAAGGACCATCCCGCGCGGGATATGCAGTCATCCTTCTACTTGAGCGAAGAGATCTTGTTGCGGACTCAGACTTCCCCTGTCCAGGTGAGGGTCATGCGGGAGCGGGCACCGCAAGTACCGCTGCGGATTGTAGCACCGGGGCGGGTGTACCGGCGGGGGGACGACGATGCCACACATTCGCCGGTGTTTCACCAGATGGAATTGCTGGCAGTGGATGTGGGCTTGAGCATGGCACACATGAAGGGAGTACTGCTGGACTTCGCCAGGAAAATGTTCGGACCCGATAGAAAGATCCGCTTGCGGCCCAGTTATTTTCCCTTCACCGAGCCGAGTGCGGAGGTGGATGTTTCTTGCTTTTGTGACGGCGAAGGATGCAGGTTGTGCGACGGTACCGGCTGGTTGGAGATTTTGGGGGCGGGTATGGTGCACCCGGTGGTGCTTCGGAACGGCGGGTACGACCCCGAGTACGTCAGTGGGTTCGCCGCCGGCCTGGGTATCGAGAGGGTGGCAATGCTGAAGTATGGGGTTGACGACATACGGCACTTTTACCGCAATGATCTCAGCTTCCTCGCCTGTTTTGAGGACATGGGTGGTGGGTGGATGTGAGAGTCCCTTTGAGTTGGCTGAGAGAGCTGGTCGACGTCCCCACCAGTGCCGATGAACTGGCCGAGCGCCTCACCATGGTGGGGATAGAAGTAGCAGCGGTACGAAGGGTGACAGCCGCGGCCCAGGGTCCTGTGGTGGCGGCTACCATCATGTCCGCCGTTCCTCATCCTTCCAATCCCCAGTGGAGGATCTGCCGCGTCTCTGCCGGGAGTCGGGGGGAATTCCAGGTGGTCACCGCCGCCACCAACCTTGCGGTGGGGGATAGGGTGCCTCTGGCGTTACCCGGGACTCGACTCGGTCCTGACTGGACCATCAGGCGGGAGGAGTTCGGGGGGGAACCGTCGGAGGGGATGCTGTGTTCGGCCACTGAGCTGATTTTCGGAATTCCTCACCTGGAAGGAGAGGGCATCCTCCAGTTGCCGCACAAATGTCCACCGGGTACCGACGTGGTCGAGTGGTTCGGATGGAGTGAGGACGTGCTGGAACTGGACTTGACCCCTAATCTGGCTCATTGCTTCAGCCTCCTTGGGGTCGCGAGGGAGGTTGCTGCTCTCTTCGGGGGCAAGGTGCGCCACCCCGCGGTGGCCCGGGTGAGAGATCTCCCCGCAGCTCGGACCGAAGTAATCCTGGAGGACCCGGAGGGGTGCCCAGCATATGTGGCCAGCGAGATGGAGGCAGTCCGCCCGGTGGCCAGCCCCCCATGGCTGATGTGGCGTTTGCGCACTGTCGGGTTACGGTGCCACAACGTGGTGGTGGACATTACCAACTACACCATGTGGGAGCTGGGGGTGCCGCTGCATCCCTTCGACGCGGATCGACTGGGGGACGTGATCCGGGTACGGCGGGCCCGTGCGGGCGAAGAGCTGCTCACCCTGGATGGAGAAGTCAGGAAGCTGAATGAGGAGATCCTGGTTATCGCCGATGGAAGCCGACCCGTTGCTCTCGCCGGGGTCATGGGGGGTAAGGATACCGAGGTCACTTCACAAACTCGGCGGGTGCTGCTGGAATCCGCCTACTTCAACCCCTTCGTGGTGGGACGAGGGGCCCGCAGGTTGGGTTTGTGGACGGAAGCTGCCAGCCGGTTCGCGAAGGGGGTTGATCCATCGGCGCAGTACACCGCCGCTCTGCGGGCCATCGAATTGTTGGAGAGGGAGAAGGCCGCAGTGCTGGTCAGTCGCCCCCGCCTGGTGGGTCGCCTTGCGCAACCCCACAAACGCCTGCTGATCCGCCCCGCGCGCGTAGCGCAGCTGCTGGGTATCGAGCTGGGAAAGGAAGAGGTGGCGGCGGCATTACGCCGCCAGGGTTTTCAGGTGGCTGAGGAGAGTCAAGAGCGCCTGGCGGTCACGGTTCCGAGCCAGCGGGTTGACTTGAACGAAGAAGTCGATCTGGTCGAAGAGGTAGCTCGCGTTCACGGGTATGATCGCATACCAGCGCACCGTCCGGTGGGAGCGTTGGTCGGCGCTTTTCGCCCTGAGGCAACGAGACTCAAAGAGCGCGTGGCTGACTTGCTGGTGGCCGCTGGCCTGCAAGAGGTGGTCACCACATCCTTCATGCCACTGGACGTGCTGGAGGCACTTGGTTTGCCAGAGGGACATGAGTGGTGGCAATACGTCAGGGTGATGAACCCGGGAAATGAAGGGCAAAGGGCGCTTCGGACTAGCTTGATTCCCGTTATGGCGCGGGTGCTCACCCACAATGTAGCGCGACAGCAGCGTGGTGTGCACGTATTCGAGATCGGCACCGTGTTCCGCCCGGCAGCGGAGGATCCAGACGCCCTTCCAGAAGAGAGAGTGTCGGTTGGTCTCCTGAGCTGGGGCCCCATAGGCCCACGCCGGTGGTGCCAGCCCAGGATCAACTCCAATTTCTACTACCTGAAGGGTGTGCTCGAGGAGTTGTTCGGTCGACTCGGTGTTGGCGTACGGGTGACGAGAGTCGATCATCCCCTATATGCCCCAGGACGGGGCGCCCAGTTGCTAGTAGGTGAAATCCCTATTGGACATGTGGGCGAATGGAAGCCGGAGGCAGCACAGCGGCTTGGCCTCAGGGGAACGGTGGCGACTGCGGAGGTCGACTGGGGGGTCATCCTGGCCAAGAGGAGAGTGCTGGAGCGGGTGGCCTCGCCGGCTCGCTTTCCTGCTGTTTTCCGGGACTTGGCACTGCTGGTTCCTCGGGAGGTCTCCGCAGCGGCGGTGGCAGAAGTCTTACAGCGGGCGGGAGGAGAGTACTTGGAGGAGGTGGAGCTGTTCGACCTGTACGAGGGACCCCAGGTAGAGGCGGGCTGGCGAAGCCTAGCCTTTGGCCTTAGGTTCCGGGCGCCTGACCGGACCTTGACCGAGGAGGAAGTATCGGACATAGTGGAGCGCATGTTGGTCTCGGTGCGTGAACGTACGGGAGCCAGGCTAAGGACTTGACTTGGAGTCGGGCAAGACCCCTGGAGCTATCGCGCGAGGTCGTGCACCGCTGGGGAGTTTCGCCCCCAGGCGACTAAATGAAGGGCGCGAAGGTCCGGCGGCACGCATTGTACAAGGGGCGCTTGCAGCAATGACTGGAAGCGAGGAATTCCGGGGCCTGTATGAGTCTCTAATCATGCGGCAGCACGATGCTTCGAAGGGCAAGCAAGCACTGGTGGCGGCAGCACCATGATCCTACGGATGATTTTCACGCTGGATTACTGTCTGGACGAGCTGATGAGAGTCGCCTCTTGAGCCGCCGATCCGAGACCCAGGAAAGACATCGGAGGAGGTATGGCTGATGAGAGCGGCACAAGCAGTAGAGCTAATCCAGCAGGCGCTCCTCGCGCCTGTTGAAACGTGGCCCGGCTATTCCCCCAGGGCTTTTCCGGTGTGCGTTTACGACAAAGACGAGCACTACTTTCTCAACCATCCGGAACCCCCTCAGGGTCGCCCGCCCGAGCTGACAGCGGCCACGGCCTGCGAGATTGGAGGGCTTATGACCGCAGTCATTCCAGCGGACATCTGCTCGGATGAACGCAGTCTTATCCCGCTGCTCTACCATGAATGTTTCCATGCTCATCAGAATAGGGGGGCCTTTCGCTTTGCCGAGAAGTTTGATTTCTTTAGGTGCCTCGCCTACTACCCAGAACTGAATGCTCAGTATCGTGCTTTGTGTGCTGCCGAGGCGGAGGTTCTCGCCAATCGTGAACTTCATCCTCGCCACACAAGGCCACCTACCTGGCTGCTCTGGCGAGGAGGCGGTACGGGGTGCTACAGGAACGAGGTGAGCTGGTTGAGTTTGAGCGAAGCTCCTAGCGACGGGAAGGGACGGCTTCCTATGTGGAGCAAAAGGCAGCCTTAGCCCTCTTCGGGAAGGACCCTGAGCCCGGTTTGCCCCGATACGGTTGGTCCCGGCAATATGCCTATGGAGCCGCCGTTTGCCATCTGCTTGAAGCAACGCTCGATGCGAACTGGCAGGGTCAGGTTGAACAAGGGGCAGCGCCCACCCAGGTTCTTTGCGATGCGTTCGAAGACGAGGAGGCCGACCTTTGCCAGCTGAATTTGGAGGGCAAGTTGACAACGGAGAAACGGAGGGTCGAGGAGCTTCGAGCACAGGTAATGACCCAGCTTAATGATCTACAAACGGCTGGGATAACGCGGATCCAATTGCCTAAAGCTACCACTATCCGTCGCTCCTTCAATCCAACGCGGGTTACTTCTCTTGGGGATGGTCGTCTGGTATACCAGGGCTTCCTAATCTTGCAGCTCCCGTCCGGTACCATATCGGTACGTGATGACCTTGCGGTTGAGGATTATGAAAGCGGGTTCTTAATGCTGCGGAGGTTCCCTGTTCGTGTGTCGGACGGAAGGCTTTCTTATCAGAGTGCTACCCTCTCTGTATCCCTCGTTGAGGTGAGTCAAACGGCTCAGGGAGACATCGTCATCGAGTAGAGAGGCAGCACCGCGGCGGCGGTAGTCGCGGATAAGACAAGATCAAACAGGCAGTCTGAGTTTTGTGTACCTCGTCACGCTCTGCATCCCATCGCATCTGACCATGGAAGGTTCCATCTTGGCTACGAGCTCGCCAGGTGTTCGGTGTCACCCGAGGGAATGGGTGCTTTGCTAGCTAGCTATTGGTTTGCAGGACCGAGACCATGCGGGAACGCTGCTCCTCTAATTCATACTCATGTGCGCGGCTTCGACCATCATAACAACCTGCCGCCTACTCGGATGGATGGCATTTGGTAGGATGGCCCTCACTATAAACGCAGGTGTACTGCATCATCTTCCGGCGAGCACCTATGGGTTACCACTGGGTTTCTGGGTGTCCAAGGCGTTTTAGGTCCTACGTCGTCCGGTGGCTACCATCATCAGGGAGTCGCGGCGCTTTGAATAGCAGGGCATTCGCAGCAAGGTGTGTTCAAACGGCTCTGTCGTGAAGCACCGGAGGGGGTTTCCCTTTCTGAGCAGCGAAAGAGACGCTGTACTGACTATATGTAGCCGTTGATCACTGTACAGGTGATGTCGTATCCGGTCACGCAGCGACTCCACTGCTGGCATCTTGGCCGGCTCCTTTACTGAAGAGTCGTCGGTTCGGTCTTGCTCACAACCTTCGCTTCAGTAGGGAGCGGCCTTCCTTATTCCACACAACGTCGACGCTTCGCTGGCCACAACTGGGGAATTTTGTTGTCCCCTTAGGGGGATTTTGTCGTGGCCGTGTACAGTGGAGCGCGTGAATCGCGGAGCTGAAAGGGCGGCTGCGAGTAGTGGCTCTCCTCCCCGACCGGGATTCGTCTGTCTGCTGGCTGGAGCAGTGTTGCTGGAGATACGCAAGGAATGGATTGCCACTAGGTGTTACTTTAGTCGGGAATCCGTGGAAGCTAGTCACGCCCGAGGCTAACACTCCAGCCAAGGAGGACCTGAGAGCAGCAGCACGGTAGATAACTAATGCCAGCTCAAAGCCACAATCTACACTAAGCGTTGAGACGTAATCCGTTTGAGACGGAGTCGATGGCTGGGTCAAGCGGAACATGCAATGAATCGGCGGCAGAATAGTGCCTGGCCCCGGAATGTCAGTGTGTCACCTGGTTATCCCGGCGACCGGCGTCTCTTCTGCGAGGTGGCAAGGGAGATGGACGACCTCAACGTGCTCAGGGGCAAAGATCGTTCGGCGGTGGAAACCTTCTGCCGGAAAGTCATAGACAAATTCGGTCGGGAGGTCGTTGGCCTTACGCTCTTTGGATCGAAAGTGCGCGGGAGTGACCAGCCTGGGTCCGACATAGACGTGCTCGTAGTCGTTTCTGCTAGAACCCCGGCCCTGGTCGACGGAATCATTGACGTTGCCTTCGAAGTCAACCTTGCTTTTGACGTCTACATTTCCCCCCGAGTCGTCGGCCGGAACGCATTGAGCGATCCCCGTTGGGCCGTGACACCTTTGATCCAGGCTGTCAGGAGAGAAGGTGTCGCAATATGAAGGACGCCGGGAGATGCTTGGCTGAGAACCGGATCCTCCGGGGGCGCGAGGCCTTCGGGGATGCCGAGCTTCTGCTTGAACACGGCTCTCTGGTCGGGGCTGTGAACCGCCTCTATTATGCAGCCTTGTACCCTGGCACTGCCTTACTCGCAACACGTGGATTGCACTCAAATAGACACAGCGGGGTAATCTTCCTCTTCCAGCGGCACTTCGTCAAGACGGGAATGGTTCCACGGGAGGTTCCAAGGGCGTTGCCACGGTCCTTCGAACGGCGACAAGACACGGACTACGGCGACTACATCACCGTGAGCCCGGAGGAAGTCCGCTCTATTTAAGGAAGAAGTGGGGCGTTTCCTCGAGGTGTGCGGGCGCGCCATTGACTCGCTGTGACCGCTTGGGCGTAACGGCGTCCGAGTCAAGACGCCGCCCCCGAGTATCCCTAGGGGTCTACATCTTCAAACGGGATCGCCGAGTGCTTCCCGTGCACCAGGGACGATGTTGAAGCTCTGCTTCCTTCGGCGGAGGAGGTGCGGCCGCGGAGGAGATTCGCCCAGCCCGGAAAATGAGCGACATCTTTCGGACCGGTCTACTGGTAACTGATCGAGGAGCCCGGAACCGGTTGGGGCTGTTGAGCGTCTAAGGAATCGGGTCTTGCCGAACCCAGGATGCCACTGTGGGAGGAGGGGTCCTGTTGGAAAGATGGTTTCGGGTTGCCGTCCTGTTGTTGGCACTTAGTGTCCTGCTCAACATTTGGGCTATATACAGATTGCGGATATTGAGCGAGGAAGTGATTGCGATCCGCCTCCTCCCGATAGGGACTACCGACATCGAGCGGCGGATTGCCGAACTGGAAGCTATGCTACGGCAGATTCGCGAGGAGCAACGTTGGATTACGCCCGTACAGCCAGAGCTCGGCACACGGGTTGGTGACACGCAGAAGGTAAAGCTTACGTGGCAGATTAAGGAGTATCCCCCGGGAGCATCGGTCACCTTCTATTATCGTGAGCGAGGGGCAGATGAGTTCGAGGCGATGCCGGCTACCTCGGCGGGCCTTGGTCGCTTTCAAGTCGAGCTGGAGATTGAGCGTCAAGTAGCTCCCCAGTGGGTGATAAGCCGGGTATACAAAGGAAAGACTGCTGTCCGAACTGATCAGGTTGCTCTTCCCACTCCTTTCAGCCACCTCTATGAGTACTACATTACGGTGGAGGACGGAGAGTGCATACGTAGTAGCGAAGTGGGAACCATCGACCTCCGAAAGGTATCAATGATGACCGTGCCTCCTTTGCAAGTCCAATTGGAGATTGACGAGGAGAAAGACCAAGTCAGGGTGACCTTGTTCGAACGCGCAACTCGAGAGCCCGAGATCAAGCTGGCACGCGCTTTTCTGGAAGTGTATGCAGGAGAGGTGAAGCTGGCCGAGGAGGAGCTCCAAGTGGCTGGAACGGACAGACACGGTGACTGGGACGTGCCTATCTACGAGGTGGTCTGGTGGAATTCCCGCGGTCGATTCTTCGACCGGCTCTACCTCCGAGTGGAGTATGACAACGGAGAGACGGTGCGGCAAGACATCCTTGGCCAGTGACTGTCCCAATCGCAAGTTCGCACCCAAGATTGAGAGAGCAATTCAGGCTGCCCGTGACATGAAGGAATGTCTTTGCGAATCAAGAAATACGCTAATCTAGCGGTAAAATGATACAAGCCCTTTGGGACTCCTTTCCAGTGCCTCTGGGTGAGAGATTCGGCTCTCCTTCCCCGTCCTTTGAGTCAGGGAGATAACCTGGGGTCGTCCACGTCCTGGAGGTGGAAGAGTTGTCGCCTTCGCTGAGGGCCATTCGGCACACGTTGCGACTTCTGCGTCCGTACCGAGCGCTGGCGGCATTGATCTTGCTCCTGCTGGTCATGCAGACCGCTCTGGCGGTGGCCGACCCGCTGATTCTGAGACACCTCATTGATGGGCTGGCGGCTACCACCCGGGCACGGTTTGAGCTCGTAGTCATGGTGGGCGCGGTATTCTTTGCGGTCATCATTTTGCGCTCGGCGCTGGAATTCGCCCTGGGTGTGGGATATGCGCGCTTGGGCACTTGTCTTACCCGCGATCTGCGTTCAGAGCTCATGGCATCGGTGGTGCGCCTGCCGTATCCTACCTTCCAGCGCTACTCCACGGGCGACCTCATGGCGCGCATCAACGACGACGTGGCGGCATTGGAAAGATTCATTACCGAATCGCTGGTGATGGTGGTGCTGGATTCAGTCCTGGTCATCGTCACCCTGGGGGTCTTGCTCCATTTCAATCTGCCTCTGACCTTGCTGCTTTTGGTACTGTTGCCCTTGCATCCGGCACTGTTCCGGCTGGTGCGGGGTCGGGTGCGTCAGGCCGCCCGGGAGCAGCGCAGCCGGAACGCGACTCATGTGGCGTGGGTGAAGGATATCCTAGACGGCATTCAGGTGGTGCTCGCCTTCCGCGCCGGACGGGCGATCAGGGAGCGCTACGAAGAAATCCTGAGGCACCTTGCTGATACGACCTATCGCTGGCAGGTCCTGCGGTCGATTGGTCCGGTACTGGCCGAAGGTGCCTCCGCGTTGCTTCGGACGGTGGTGATCATCGGCTACGGCGGTTGGCTGGTTCTCCAGGGTCAGCTCACGCTGGGTTCACTGGTGGCCTTTTTTCTCTACTCTGAGCGGCTGATTGCTCCCCTAGTACGCCTGTTTCGAGTAAACATCGTGCTGCAATCGTCTCTCGCCTCTTTTGAGCGAATCTGGGAGCTGTTGCCGGAGGGTTCCTGGTACGAGGGGGCTAGCATCCTAGGCCCACGCCAGGAGACTGCCACCGTCAGGCACCTGGGGGGGGATGACGCGGCAGATCTGGCTAGTGATCCACCTGGTGGGCACCAGACCGTAGGGATCCAAGTGGATCGCCTGAGCTTTCAGTATGAAACTGGCGAGGTGGCGGCGGTGGAAGGAGTCTCCCTAGTGGTGCCGGCGGGGGGACAGGTGGCCTTGGTGGGGGCCAGCGGGAGTGGAAAGAGCACCTTGCTCATGTTGCTAGCCGGCTTGTTCGAGTCGGAGGTGGGCAGCATCACTTATCGCTGGCCGGATGGTACGCCAGTCAGCCCGGGTAAGCTGAGATTGGGCTTTGTGCCCCAGGAGACGTTTCTCTTCAACTTGACCCTTCGTGAGAACCTGCTGCTGGTCCGGCCCGAAGCCACCGAAGAGATGCTGCAGAGAGCCATGCGGTTGGCTTGCATTGATGACCTGCCCCTGGACGAATCAGTAGGCAACCGGGGAGAGCGTCTGTCAGGGGGGCAACGCCAGCGAGTGGCGGTTGCCCGCGCACTGCTGTATGAACCGCATGTGCTTCTCCTGGATGAGGCCACCTCGGCCCTGGATCCGGAACTGGAGGCCAGACTCCTGGCCAACCTCCGCCAATTGGGCCTCACCCTCATTTTGGCCACCCACCGGATCCATGCCGTGCAGGACTTTCCTCGACTTTACGTGTTCCGGCACGGCCGCATCGTGGGGGAGGGCACCCACGAGGAACTCCTTGCCGGCTGCGAGGCGTATCGCGAACTGTTGGGCTTGTAGGTGCCGTGACACTTTGCCGCCCCACCCCCACAGAACTCCTTGGGTCCCGGGGAAAAGGTTCCCGCCGCGACAACATCCTAGTTTCGGCTTTGCCGCCTGTGTCCGGCCTGTGGACAATGTTGGCTGTATCGGCGGTGCATGTGGTGCCGGGAATCCACTTTGGGCTACTGGCCAGCGAATCTGCACCACCGCCTGTAGTTTGAAGCACGATACTTTCCGGGAGGTCACCGGGTGAAGTGATTCCCGAGTGAGCCGGGGACCCCAGGCAGGACCGAAAACCCCATGGATAGAACCTCATGTGGCGCAGGGTTGGGCTAATGACAGTAGCATGGTCGGAAAAGAGGTGGCGCGATTGCGAAATCACGAGGTGGCATGGGTCTTCCAGCGGATTGCCGATCTCCTGGAGATCAAAGGAGCACCCAGCTACAAGGTTCGGGCATATCGCCGGGCGGCGCACTCCATCCTGGCCCTTCCGCGACCAGTGGAGGACTACCACGCCGAGGGACGACTGACCGAAATCCCTGGAGTGGGGAAAGCATTGGCCGGCAAGATCGACGAGATCCTGGCCAGCGGGACGTGCCGGCTCCTGAAGGAGCTGGAGGAAGAAGTGCCGCCGGGGCTCCTGGAGATGCTGGAGGTCCCCGGAGTTGGTGCCAAAACGGCCGCACTGGTCTACCGGCAGCTGGGGATCACTGACCTGGACGGGCTGGAGAGGGCGGCTCGCGACCATCGCCTGCGTACGCTCCCGGGAATGGGCGGGAAGAAGGAATCCAATATACTGCACGGCATCGCCCTGGTGCGGCGGCGTCCGGACCGGCTCCCCCTGGGGGTGGCAAGGTCACTGGCGGAAAGCATTCGCGAGGCACTGGTCCGGTCGGGGCTGGCGGAGAGGGTGGAGATCGCCGGAAGCCTGAGGCGATGGCGGGAGACGGTGGGAGATATCGATTTGGTGGCCGCCAGTCCTCACCCCGAGCAGCTCGTTGAGGTATTCACTGCCCTGCCGATTTGCGAGGAAGTCATCGAGAAGGGTCCCACCCGTGCCCGCATCCGCTGCCGGCCAGTGGGGCAGGTGGATCTTCGGGTGGTGAGCGGGGACGAGTTTCCTTGCGCGCTGCTCTATCTCACCGGTTCCAAGGAACACAACCTGCGGTTGCGGTCGCTGGCGCAGCGTAAGGGCCTGAAGCTTAACGAGTACGGGCTCTTCCGAGGGGGGGAACGTCTGGCCATTGCCTGCGAGGCGGACGTGTACGAGGCCCTCGGGCTCCAGTGGATTCCTCCCGAGCTGCGCGAGGACGCGGGGGAGATCGAAGCTGCCCTCCGAGGAGAGCTGCCACGCTTGATCGAGCTGGATGACATCAAGGGTGATCTCCACGTTCACACCACTTGGACCGACGGGACGGCGGACATTCTTGAGATGGCAGGGGCGGCGGCGGAGCTGGGCTACAGCTATCTTGCCATCTGTGACCATTCCAAGTCGCTCACCGTTGCCGTGGGCCTGGACGAGAAAAGGTTGCTGGAACAGAAGGCGGCCGTTGAACGATACAGGAAACGATCCACGGAACCGTACCTTCTCGCGGGCGTCGAAGTGGACATCCTGGCCGATGGTACTCTGGATCTAGAAGAGTCGGTGTTGGCGGGGCTGGATGTGGTGTGCGCTTCCGTGCATCGGGCGTTTCGCCAAAGCAGGGAAGACATGACAGCTCGTCTGCTCAGGGCGCTCCGCTCGCCGGTAGTACGCGTGCTCGGTCATCCTACCGGGCGCCTCCTGGGTACCAGGGAGTCCTGCGATATCGATCTGGAGGCGGTAATGGAGGCGGCCGCTGCTGAGGGCAAGATACTGGAAGTGAACGCGTCGCCGGAAAGACTGGATCTCAACGACGCTGGCATTCGCATGGCCAAGGCCAAGGGGTGTCTGTTGGCCATAAACACCGACGCGCACGGCCCAGCGGGTCTACGGGACATGCGCTACGGGGTGGGGATTGCCCGTCGCGCAGGCGTGACACCGGACATGGTAATAAACACCTGGCCACTGGACAGGTTACTGGCCTACCTGCGGTCCGCGGCGAACACATAGGTACGACCGGCGTCTCCTCATAATATGGCGGGAGGTGTTGGTCGTGTCCGATATGTTGGCAGAGGTGGGAAGTCTGCTTTTGAGGACCTTTGTACTGTACCTGGTGACCCTGGTGATCATGAGGATGATGGGTAAGAGGTCGGTGGGTAACCTGGCGCCCTTTGATCTGGCGGTTATAATCATCATTGGGTCGACGGCCGCGCTGCCCATGGAAGAGGACCGCATTCACCTGATCCGGGGCGTGGTGCCCATCGTGTTTCTGGGGATCCTGCAAGTGGGGTTGTCGTACGCCAACCTCCACAGCCCTCGATTGGAGCGTCTGACCCAGGGCACCTCCACGCTCCTGGTTCGGGACGGTGGTCCCATCGTGGAGAATCTGCGGCGCGAGAGGTTCACCCTGGAGGATCTTTCCATCGTGCTCCGGGAAGGTGGGGTGGCTGACATACAAGAGGTCCAGGAGCTGCGCATCGAGCCTACGGGCCGCATCAGTATCATCAAGAATCCCGCTCACCGGCCCTTGACTCCCAGCGACTTGGGAATGCTGCTCCTCACCGAGATGGAGCGCTTGCAGATTCGCACTGACCGCGACATAATGGAGCAGGTGGGCAGAGTGCTCCGGGAGGCCAGGGGCGGTGTCGAGTGAAAGGCCGCTTTTGGCTGAGATCTTCTCCACTCCGCTGGGATGGGTGGGGCTGGTGGTGGGACCAAGGGGCCTGGAACGCGTGTGGCTTCCTCGCCACCGATCTGCCCTCTTGCGGGAGATGCGAAGTGCCTTCCCGCAGCTGACCTTGCTGGACGAACCCGACGCCACGCGGCCGTGGCGCCAGGGAATTCTGGAGATGATGAAGGGACGGCCCCCTTCTTTTCCTGACCATCTCAACTGGGACAAGCTGAGTACTTTCACCCGGGCCGTACTGGTAGCGGTGCGCTCGATACCGTGGGGTACGGTGATGACCTATGGTCAATTGGCGGTGGCCGTGGGTCGCCCTCGGGCGGCGCGAGCGGTAGGGAGAGCTGTGGCCGCCAACCCCTGGCCGCTGGTGGTACCGTGTCACCGAGTGGTGAGGGCAGACGGGATCGGCGGATTTGGGGGCGGGGTGGAGTTGAAACGAACACTGTTACAGAAAGAGGGGATTTGGCGGTGAGGGAATGCACTGGAATTAGCCGTCAAGCGCAAGCGGCATTTGACGATGGAAGCCCGTTTGCAGAATTCGTCGGCCGCAGCCGCCTGAACGTCCGATTGATGCAACAGAACTATCGGGATACGGTGGTGCCGGAGACCTTCGTTTCCCGCTTGTGCCAAGCGGCGGACAAGGCGGGGGGACTGCGGGTGCTGGTGTGGGCAGAGGACTGGTGTCCGGACACGGCGGAGAACCTTCCGGTGGTGGCGAGGATGTTCTCCGAGGTGCCGGGAGCGGAGGTCAGGGTGCTGCGCAAGGACCAGCATTCGGAGCTGGCGCGGGCCCTCGGCGGCGCAGGCAGTTCCTTTCGGATACCACTGGTGGTGGTATTCGACGGTTCTTTCTGTCGCCACGCGGTTTGGGTGGAAAGGCCTCGTGCCGCCCATGAGGTCATGGCTGCAGAGGGCAAGGAACGCGGGCGGCGCACTCTGAGGAAACTTTATCGCTCGGGCGACATGCGCTTAGAAGTGATGAAGGAAATCACGGCCACGATGGAGGAGCAGGGTTTCTTTTGATGGATTCCAGGAGCTTGTGTGCCCTCGAATTCCCCGAAATCTTGAAGATGCTTTCTGCCCGTGCCATTACCGAGCTGGGCAGGGAGCGGGCGCGGTCTTTGCAGCCGACCACCGATCCGGGGACAGTGCGTAGCTTGCAAAGTGAGACGCAACAGGCACGCGTAGCGCTCGAGCGGAAGGGCCTCCCTCGCCTGCACGGCGTCACCGACATACGGCGCCATCTGGAGGTGGCACGACGCGGCGGAACCCTGGGGGGCGATGCCCTGCTGGCGGTGGCTCGCGTGGCCCGGGCGGCCCGAGGGCTCAAGCAGTATGTGGCTGAGCTGCCACCAGAGTGCGCCGGGTTGAAGGAACGTTGTCGACGCATCTGCAGCGCCAAGGAGCTGGAAGACGAGATTGACCGCTGCTTGAGTCCCGATGGGGAGCTGCGGGACCAGGCCAGTTCAGAGCTGGCCAGGCTGCGGCGTCGGAGGCGCAATCTGGCTGAACGACTGAAGGAAAAGCTGGTGGAGATGACCCGGGATCCCGCTACGGCCAAGTTCCTTCAGGAGCCGTTGGTCACCATTCGCGCCGGACGTTTCGTGCTCCCGGTCAAGGCTGAGGCCAAGTCCCAGTTTCCCGGGGTGGTCCATGACCAGTCATCCAGCGGGATGACTCTCTTCGTCGAGCCCCTGGTGACAGTAGAGATGAACAATGAACTCCGCCGGCTGGACGTGGCGGCACGGGAAGAGGAGGAGAGGATTCTCCGCGAGCTGAGTCAGCTGGTGGGGAGGTATGCGGAGGACCTGGCACGGGCGTTGGAGATACTGGGGTGGTTGGATCTGGTGTTCGCCAAGGCGGCCCTGGCCCGAGCGCAGCGTGCCTGCCCCGTGCGGATCCTCGATGAACCGGTAGTCCAGCTGGTGCAAGTGCGGAACCCGCTGCTGGGCGAACGCGCTGTTCCCATAGACATCGAGGTAGGCGCTCGGTTCGACTGCCTGGTGATAACCGGGCCTAACACGGGGGGCAAGACGGTGGCGCTGAAGACCCTCGGTCTGTCGGTAGCCATGGCACAAGCAGGCCTGCAAGTGCCTGCTGCCGAGGCTGAGATGGGCGTGTTTCAGCAGCTGTTTGCCGACATCGGTGACGAGCAGAGCATACAGCAAAACCTGAGCACCTTTTCCTCGCACATGACGAACATAGTGCGCTTTTTGCGATCAGCCGGCCGGCGCACTCTGGTTCTCCTGGACGAAATTGGGGCTGGTACCGATCCGGTGGAGGGTTCCGCGCTAGCCATGGCCCTACTGGAGTATCTACTTGCTGCCGAGGCCAAGGTGGTGTGCACCACCCATTACAGCGCCCTGAAGATCTTCGCCGCCCAGACCCAGCGCGTGGCCAATGGCGCGGTGCAGTTCGATCCGGTCACCCTGGCACCCACCTACCAGCTGGTGATTGGCGTGCCCGGACGGTCAAATGCTCTGGATATCGGCTCTCGATTGGGGTTGCCCCCCGCTGTGCTGCGCAGGGCCCGCCAGATGCTCGGCTCAGGTCAGCTGGACCTCGAGGCGCTCTTGGACCAGGTGGGGCGATACCGCTCAGAGCTGAGAGAGCTGGTCAGCCGGGGGCGACGCCTGGTGAACGCCCTGGAGGAACTGGTCGGGGCCGCGGAACGCACCTGCTCCCAGGCGCAGCAGGAGGCAAGGCGGCTGCGGGAAGAAGCGCGTGCCTACAGTCGCGATCTGGTCCTCAAGGTCCAGCGGGAGATGAAGGAGCTGATGGCCTCCGCCCGCCGGGCCGCGGCCCGATCCTCGCTCCGGCACATCGATCGCCTGTCCCAGCAGTACAGGGAAGCGGTTCAAGAGCAGCTGGAACAGCTTGCACCGCGGGCGGATCCGGGGATTCCTCGCCAGCCTCCCGCCTCAGTGGCACCAGGGCAGACGGTGTGGGTGGTACCGCTGGGGCAGCGGGGACGGGTTCTGGAACCTCCCGACACGCAGGGCAAGGTCCTGATACAGGTCGGTAACCTGAAGGTCACGGTGCCGCTTCGCGAACTGCGCCATGCGGACGATGCGCAGCAGCAGGGCCCAGGAGGCCGGAGGTCCGACGCCGAGCCTTCGGCCTGGCATTTGGCCCGGGAGAAGGCCAGCGCGGTCAGCACTGAACTGGACCTGCGCGGGTCAACGAGTGATGAGGCCAGGATGCGCCTGGACAAGTACCTCGATGATGCCATATTGGCTGGCCTCAAGCAGGTGAAGATCATCCACGGTAAGGGGGCGGGCATTCTCAGGTCGGTGGTGTCGGATTTCCTGCGGCATTATCCGGGGGTCCTCTCCCATCGACTTGGGCAGCCGGAGGAAGGGGGGGAGGGTGTCACGGTGGTGAGGTTGGAGTAGTCTCCCCTTCGGGCGCCGGCGGTTGATGGAAGGGGCAGGTTTCTTTGGGGACCTCTAGGTTGGCGTCCAGTGGCACTCGCCCGTCCTCGGCGGGCTGGTACGGCTCCCTGCGCCTGATGCATACCCGTTCGATGGTTTCCGGACATCGTTCACCAGCGAGATACTCGGGATGATCTTTGCACACGCGGACCAGCACATGTACGTCGCACTGGCCAGTAGGTTCCTTTCCAGCCACAAACATCTCCTCGCGGATCTCCTCAGCAGGACAGTGAGGCCCCGGGAGCAGTCCTGACTTGGCGCACACCCGCAGGCGGACGATGCCCGGAGGCTGGTGGAAATCCATCACCGGGAGCCCCTCGTGCGCCCGAATCATCACTTCCCTCCAGATCATGGCCGGGTACGAGCCGCCAGTGACACCTTTCCCGGAAGGTCGGACCATCCTCGCCGGCTGCCCGTCTTCCAGTCGCGGCTGGTCATACCCCATCCACACGGTACAAACCAACTGGGGAGTGTAGCCGATGAACCACGCATCGACGTATTCGGAGGTGGTGCCGGTTTTCCCCGCCGCGGGGCGGTCCAGGCGGGCCCGGGTACCGGTCCCCTGTTCGATGACGTCTCGCAGTACGTCGGTCATCAAGTAGGCGGTCTCCTCAGAGATCACTGCCTGTCGGATCGGGCGATTTTCTTCCAACACGTTGCCGTAACGGTCCACCACCCGGATGACGGCATATGGGGTGACCCGAACGCCCCGGTTGGCCAGGACTCCGTAGGCCTGGGTCATCTCCAGCGGCGTGACTCCCTTGGTGAGTCCGCCCAGCGCGATGGCCAGCGCGTGGTCGTTGCGAACCCCGCTCTTCACCAGGCTGGTGATGCCCAGCTTTTCGGCCATCGCCCAGCCGGTCTCGATGCCGATCTGATCCAGTAGCTTGACGGCTGCCACGTTGACGGAGTCAACCAGGGCCTCGCGAAGGGTGATCAGGCCCCGGAACTGGTGGTCATAGTTCTCCGGTGTCCAGAGCTCTCCCGAGATTTGCTCGTAGGCCACTGGTGCATCATCAATGACCGAGGCCGGACCGTAGCCAAGTTCAAACGCGGCAGTGTACACCACGACCGGCTTGAAGGCGGATCCGGGTTGGCGGTACGCCTCCACCGCCCGGTTGAAGGCGAGCCGGGCGGTATGAGTCCTGCCACCCACCATGGCCACGATCTCGCCCGTACGCGCGTCCATCACCACCACGGCTGCCTGGGGGTAGGGCTTGCCCGAGTCCAGCGGATACACCGGATCAAGTACCGACTTCACCGCGGCTTCGGCTGCTTCCTGGATCCTGGGGTCCAGAGTGGTGTAGATCTTCAGCCCTCCCTCGTATACCATGCGCTTGCCATGCCGCTCCAGGAGATGCGCGAGCACGTAATCGACGAAGTAGGGGGCCGGATTGTTCTCCGGCTCGGGGATACCGGCCAGCTTTATGGGTTGCGCCTTGGCCTGTTCTGCTTCCTCGTGGGTGATGTATCCGTACTTGACCATTTGTTGCAAAACCACCGCCTGACGCGTGCGGGCGGCGTCCATGTCCACATAGGGAGAATAATAGGCGGGCGCTCGGGCGATCCCGGCCAGGAGTGCGCACTCCGCCAGGGTCAGGTCTTGCACGTCCTTGCCGAAATAGAACCTGGCCGCTGCCTGGACTCCGTACTGGCCGTGACCAAAGGGTATCTGGTTGAGGTACATTTCCAGGATCTCCTCTTTGGTGTAACAACGCTCCAGCTGCAGTGCAATGATTGCCTCCTGGATCTTGCGACGCAGGGTGCGCTCGGGGCTGAGGAACGCGTTCTTCGCCAGCTGCTGCGTTATGGTGCTACCTCCGTGCAGTTCGTCCGTAGTGACGTTGACGTACAGTGCCCGCAGGATGCCGCGAGGATCTATCCCCCGGTGCTCCCAGAAGAGGTGGTCCTCAACCGCCACGAAGGCGTCGATCAGATCCTGGGGCATGTGAGAGAAGGGCACCGGGATGCGATTTTGCTCTCCGTGCAGGTGGCAAATGGGCGTGCCGTCACGCGCGTACACCGTGGAGGTCAGGCTCGGTTGTGGTTCCAGATAGGTCAGGGGAGGGAGGTCGCGTACCACGTCAGCGAGATACGCCCCAGCCATGCCGCCAGCAGTTGCCGTGCACAGTAGCAACGTGATGAAGATCAGCTTCCACAGGTTCATGCGCTGCTTCTTACGACGTTTCGCCATAAGGCGATCACCTCAGCCGCTTCCGCGGGGGCTACACTGGCCCCTTCAGGCAGTCACTATATTATAACTCGCGACATACCAGCTGACCAACCGGGTGACTCCAGCCTCAGCCGGCGTACTTCTTCATTTCTGCAGCTTCCATATCGAAGTTGGAGTAAACCTGCTGGATATCGTCGTGCTCTTCAAGAGCCTCCAGGAGGCGCAACACCTTCTGGCCCGTGGGGCCGGACACGCTCACCGTGCTCTTGGGCACCATGGTCACCTCGGCGATCTGCGGACGAACATCCCGGCGTTTGAGCGCGGCCTTGATGGACTCCAGTGCGGACGGCTCGCCGGTTATCTCCCAGCCGTCGTCTTCTGCTCGCAAGTCTTCTGCGCCGCCTTCCAGGGCTGCCTCCAGCAGCTCGTCTTCCGCCAACGGACAGCCACTACGTTCCACGAAGACATAGGCCTTTTTCTCGAACATCCAGGCCACACAGCCCGATTCGCCGAGGCTGCCGCCAAAGCGGGAGAAGAGGTGCCTTACCTCTGCCGCGGTTCGGTTACGGTTGTCGGTCACCGCTTCCAGGAGGATGGCCACGCCTCCCGGCCCGTAGCCTTCGTACACGATCTCTTCCAGTGCCTCGCCCTGCAGTTCGCCGGTTCCCCTTCTTATGGCCGCCATTATGGTATCCGCAGGCATGTTGGCCTCCTTGGCTTTCTGAAGGGCCAGGCGAAGCTTCACGTTGGTTTCCGGGTTCCCCCCACCCTCGCGGGCTGCTACGGTGAGGGCCCGACTCAGCTTGGAGAACAGGTTGCCACGGCGCGCATCCTGCTTGCCCTTTCGGTGCCGGATGTTGGCCCATTTGGAATGTCCGGCCATACTCTACAGGTCACCTCCTCCTTGTTCATTGCCCTGCACCGCCAATGGGGCAGATGGGGGGCGGCTGCCGCTTGTGGGCGCTACGCTCCTGCATGAACTCGATGCGCTGGCGCACTGCTGGAGGAACTGGCTCTCCTCGCAGGTAGGCGTCCAGCTGCTCGTAGGTGATGCCCATTTCTTCTTCGTCGGTTTGTCCCGGCCACAACCCCGCGCTGGGTGGCTTTTGAATTATCCGCGCCGGAATGCCCAGATATTGCGCCAGCTGGCGCACCTCGGTCTTGGTGAGCGCCCCCAGCGGTGCCAGGTCAACACCGCCGTCCCCGTACTTGGTGAAGTATCCCACTTCCAGCTCGCTCCGGTTGCTGCTGCCCACCACCAGGTATCCCAGTCGGTTGGCGAAGTAATATAAGGTACACATTCTGAGCCGGGGCTTCAGATTGGCCCTTGCCAACCTCTGGGCTTGTTCATTCTCATCGGGGAGGACGGAACCACCGCTGGTCCGCAATGACTCCAGCAGACGATCATAAACACCATCCAGCTCCACGGTAACATGCCGGATATCCAGGGTGGCGGCCACCAGGAGGGCGTCCTCCGTATCTCGCGGGTCACTGTGGCAGGGAAGGATCAGTCCGAGGTGGTGCTCAGGGAATGCGTGTCGGCAAAGGGCCGCTAGCACCGACGAATCCAGTCCCCCCGACATACCGAAAACCACACCCCGGGTCCCCGCCTCGGCGACCTTGCTCTGCAACCAATCTATCAGGCGTCGCGACAGTGTGCTGGCATCCATCCTGGGTTCCTCCCTGTTCTGGCCACTGCGGGCGCACCTTTTCCCACGCGTCGGCGGCCGGGCGTATCTCAGAGCAAAAGCAGCGGCAGCTCTTCAAACTTCTTACCCTTCAAACGAAAGGCGCGGCATTCCCAGTTTCCGCCCGTAGGGGCGAGCACTACCAGAAGGAGATCCGGATACGCGGTCAGCCGGAGATCCACGGCGGAAGGAAAAGGCGACCCATCGGGATGTGAATGATAGATGGCCAGCAGTTGCAGGCCCCTGACTTCCGCGTCCAGCATGGCTTGCACCTGCTCCTGGGCGTCCATGAGAAACCGGTTTGTTTGGGTGGCCACGTTGCGAACCGGGTACCACCGGGTGACCAGTTCTCCCTGGCCTGCCAGGAACCCGCACGCTTCCCGGGGCAACTGCCTAGCGACGTGACTGGCCATGCACCGGTACAGCTTTCGCGGCAGTTGCAGCTGGCGCAGGCGACGGCATGCGAGAGTCGGCGCTGTCACAGGTGTACCGCTCCCTCACCGCAGACGGGGCAGTCCGGGCGGCGGGCGAACCTGACGGTGGTGAACTCCATGTTCAACCCATCGTATATGAGAAGACGACCCAAGAGGGGCGTGCCGACGCCCAGCAGGATCTTGAGGGTTTCCAGGGCCTGAATGGTCCCGATCAACCCCGGTACCGGCCCGACCACCGGGATGGGCTCGGTGGCCTCGGGAGGGACTCGCGGAAACAGACACTGGTAGCAGGGTCCTTTAGGCGTCCAGAACACGCTGGCCTGGCCCTCGAACCGGTGCACGCTGCCGTGCACCAGCGGGACTCCCAGCTCCGCGCATGCCCGGTTGAGAGTGCACCTTGCGGAAAAGTTGTCAGTAGCATCTACCACCACGTCGTACTGAGAGATTAGTACCTTCGCTGTGCCCACGCTGTCTATGCGTTCGAAATAGGTTACCACCCGCACTTCGGGATTCAGGGCGTTCAGCGTACGCCTCGCCGAAATCGGTTTGGGCACTCCCACATCCCGCGAGCGGTGCAGTACCTGGCGGTTGAGGTTATCCAACCGAACTTCATCCCCGTCAGCAATACCCAGGTTGCCTACCCCAGCGGCGGCCAAATAAAGCAGAACCGCCGACCCCAAGCCTCCAGCTCCCACCACCAGTACTTTGGAGTCGCCAAGTCGCTCTTGTCCGATCGTTCCGATTTCCGGGAGGAGAAGCTGGCGATGATAACGCTCAGTTAGCGATTTCAGTTTCTCATTCACCGACAGGCAGCCTCCCCAGTACATGGTATCCGAACTGCATCAGGTGAGTCAACGCGGACGCCGACTGGACCCTGCTGACAACTACTGGTACGCCGGGTGTGGCCCGGACCCAATTGCTGGCTGCACTGATCCAGCGGGCGGATAGTCTACCGCAGACCTGCCACCTCAGAGTGGTTTGACCAGATACTCACCTATGTGGATTAGCGCGAGGGATCGCGGACCGGCAACTTGGCTCCTGCCGGTTCCTTCGATTACCCCATTCGCTAGCCGGGTGGAGGGTGGAGAATCGAACTGGGCCCTCGAGCCTGGGGGTATGTGCTGGAGTGCAGCGAATTTTCCGAAAAAGTCCTTGCAAAGGGCGGCATTTTGTGGATGTGTGGGCAGCGTATAGGCTCAGGTAGCAGCGGTGACGTCATGGGCCATTTCGATTGTCCACGGGTATTCGGACCAGGGAGGTCTCCTGAGGGGAGGAAGCTGCGATGCTGGGAAAGCGCAATCCCCAGCAGGG
>ENA-OSAE01000301-OSAE01000301.1-marine-sediment-metagenome-genome-assembly--contig:-NODE-301-length-26915-cov-429.038757_pt1 | contig 26915 bp, 37 predicted proteins | sample MGYA00237870_ERZ529317 | MGnify/ENA primary metagenome ERZ529317 (study PRJEB26369, sample SAMN03142812) | marine sediment metagenome | biome: marine; feature: borehole; material: sediment... | reverse complement strand
CATATGAACTCTATTGGATTTAAGTCAGGAGAATAAGGAGGAAGAAACACCAGAAATACCGGATGATGATGCAATTGAGAAGTTCGAGAGGGTAAAGGAGACACTTGGAGATTTATCTGTCTACGAGGATCTTGCAGAGAATAGATGGTATGAGGTCAATGGCGAAGGTGGTACAATGGAGATATTTATTAAATTGGGAAATGATAAATTGATGCCATTATCAAAAATCTCAAGGATAGTGCCAAAAATGGAAGAGATGAAACAGAGGAGACTTTACGTTTATCCTGAGTCAAAAGATGAGGCTAAACAATTGCTTGAAAAGGAGGGTTTGTTATGATAGATGAAAAAAAGACTATTTTTGCGTATCTTGTTTCGAAACTAAACGAGAAGACAGAGCAAGTAGGAAAAACGACCATCCAGAAGATGATGTACTTCCTCAAAAGAAAGGGGTTGGTGGACTACGAATACACACTATATCACTATGGTCCCTACAGCTTTGAGGTCGAGGGCGAACTGATACGGCTTGAATCAACTGGTATTATAGACGTTTCGTGGGATCCCGATAGAGGTTACTTCATAAGGCTTGCTGAGGGTTATGATCTAGCAGAGCTTGAAACGGGTGTGAAAGAAGCTATTGATTTTCTCGTCGAAAAATTCGGTCAAAAAAGGGCGAGGGATTTATCACTTATTGCAACAGTTCTATACTTCTATGGTAGGTTGTCTGAAAGTGAAATCATTGAAACTGTCAAAAGTTTGAAGCCCCAGTTCTCTGAACTAGAGGTTAGAAAAGCTTTAGAAGTCGTAAAAGAAATTTTTTGAATTCTATAATTTACTTAAGAACACATAGCGATAGATTTCAATTCTTCAAGCTTACTGACGGAATGTCTTACATTGTTCGAGGACGGTAGAAGGTTAAAGTTTGAAAACCCAACATTCTTTAAAAATGCCAGAAAACTAATTTCAGGTGTTGAAGAAGGGGATAATAGTTCCGAGTGACGAAATAAAGGAGTATGAGAGGCTAAAGATAATCTCTTAACCCACACCTGTTAAGGAAAAAATAAGGTTTTTTGAGAATAAATATGGCTGCTCGTTCGAAGAATTTGAGAATAGGCTGAAGGAGAAAGATGAGGAGTTCGAGGAGTGGGACGACTACATGGAGTGGAAGGCATACGTTGAAAGTTTAAGAGATCTTGAGCTGAGATTGAGAGATCGAGGATGCTAAGGCATTAGAGTAGCTTAAAAAGAGTTCTGTTGTAAGCAATTATGATATTCTGGATTTTAAACCTGGCAGAATTGTCAAAAGATCTTCTATGCTCTCAACAGTAAAGTCAGCACCTCCTCTTCTATTCTCAAAGAAATTCCTGTCTCCGTAAGCAGCATAAACCGTAATCATCCCCAGCCTCTTCCCTGCCTCTATGTCTCTGCGAATACTGTCCCCAACCATAACTGCCTCCTCTGGACGAACTCCAAGCCTGTTTAAGGCAAGCCTTATTGAGTCGGGCTCAGGCTTCCTTTTGCCGGTCATATCTCCCGAAACAACAACGTCGAAGTAGTGTAAAAGCTCGGCTCTCTGCAACCTTTTCAGAGCATGCCCGTTCAACGCATCCGTTACAACAGCAAGCTTCATTCCCATTTCCTTCAGCCTTTCAAGAACTTCTCTGACGCCGGAATATGGCTTGATATGACCAAGCTTCACTTCCTCATAGATTCGACAGCACTCTTCGAACTTCCCCTGGCTGTAAACTCCTTTATCCAGCATGAAATCTTCAATGTTCCTGTTGTCTTCAAATCCGTGCTTCCCTCTCAGGAAATAGTTCAGGAGCTCCCACTCATCATCTAGCCCGAGATATTCGACAACAGCCTTACACGCCTTAATCTTCGCCTCAACGAAATCAAACAGGGTGTTGTCCATGTCAAATACCACAGCCCTAATTCTCGATGCCAAGCCTCATCAGCCTCCTGCAGATGCGGAGATGCCTGCCGAACTCATCGTAAAGGTTCTCATCCAGAAACCTCAGCTTGAGCTCGTCAAAGCCCTTCTTTCCTCTGAATTCTCCAAAGACTACGACGCTGTTCAACCTCACTACTCCAAACACGCATGCAAGGTTGTATATCAGGTTTATCAATGAAGTGCTGTCACAGTAATCGGCCCTTACAGCATGTGGAATTGAGAAGTGGAAGTACTCAACGCCTTCAGCCTCGCATATGTCAGCCATCTGCCTGTCTGCTGTCAGCAGGACAGGCATCGCCGCCCTTTCCTTCTCAAATCGCCTGAGGGTTCTGACGATTATGAAATCATTCATCTCTTTGTCATCCGTCGACCTCTCAACTCCCTCAACCTCTATCCCCTGCATTCTCAGCTCTCTGTACTCCTTCATCGCTATGTATGCTGCAAGCCTTGACTTCTTCATTCTCCTGTTCAGGAACTCATCAAGCAAGAAGGGCTGGTACTTTGTAAGCCTCTTCAACTCTGAGATGATTGACGAAGCGTATTTGAAGTTGAGGGAGGATTCGATCTCTTCTCCTGTCGTGTTAACTAGAATAATCTCCTCGGGTTTGAAGAGGGAGGAGACGGACATGAAGCGGTGATAGATGACGTTGGTGTCGGGGCAGAAGTACACCCTCTTTTTCAGGCTGCGGTAGTGGTTGAGCATATCCTTGAACTCTTCCGAGTTCTCGTAGGAGATTACTCCGCTGACAAGCAGGCATTCTGCAAAGTCGCTGTAGGAAGGCATCTCATCTGCAAGGTGGTCGAAGTAGCTCTGCTGCCTCTCGAAATCAACTTCGCCCTGCTTGATGCTCAGCTTATAGCCTTCACCTTCTGGCTTCGCTTCGAAAAGCTGGAATCTGGAGTACAGGGGATACATCAGGCTGATTTCATCAACAAGGTTCAGGAGGATCTGGAGCTCATCCGCACTCGCTATTTCCTCGTTCAAACTACCACCACGTCAAGCTTTCTGAAATGCCTGTCGAAGGTGTATATCTCCTCTATTCCCTTCTCCGTCATCTTGAGATAGGCCAGAGCGTCATTGACGTCAACTTCCCTCTCCAGTGCAACCAGAGACGCTTTCAGGTAATCCTCCGGGCTGACCTCAAAAACTTCAACGTTTTTAAGGCTCATAAACTCCTTAACGAATTCAGCAGATGTCCTCACGCTGTTTCTGCTGGCTATCACGTTTGCAACCTCACTCAGATGTACAACGGTGGTAGCGACCTCCTCTCCTTCCTGTATCTTCTTCAGTATCTCCATGGATTTCCTCTTCATCTCTGCTATTTTTCCATCAGGTTCCTTCCTTGGCTTCAGCATCGCGTAAATGAGAACGCTGGAATCAACGAACCTCATAGAGCTCATCCCTCATTTCCTCCCACTCCCTGAGCTCCTCCACCTCAATGCTGTCCGCAAACCTCATCACGTTGCCCCTCCTCGGGAGAATTTCAACCCTGTCGTCGAAAACCAGAACTATGACCTCATCTCCGTGCTTTTCCCTCCACTCCTTTGGGATGACAATTCTTCCATGTCTGTCCAGTTTCTTGACATCGATGCCCATACTCTCTCCTCGATGGCATTCTAATTAAATTTTGCCACAAACATCCTCATTTGCTTCGAGCTTCTCCTACGAAGTCCCTGAGACTCTGGTTTGCCAGAGGTATCATCATGTATGGCCTGTTTTCAAGCCTCTTCACGGCAAGATAGAAAACGTGGTCCATTCTGTGCTTCACTGCCGGGATTAAGGCTGCTGCGACCAATGCTTTCCTGCCCGGAGTTATGTCAATTGCAATGCTGCATCCCTCTTCCCTCAGCTTCCTTATCAGCTCGCTTATTGTTTTGCCCGCCTCGACGAAGTCAGCCTCAGGCACAACGTGGGTTTTTATCTCGGGAGAGACACCGAATTCTTCGCTCAGAATTCTGATGCCTTCAGCAGCCTTTTCCAGCTCTTCCGCATAGATGTCTTCTGCGAAGATGTGGATTACGTCTGGATGGTATGCTTTTTCCATGAGAACAGCGTAATACGTGTTGATCAGCGCCCAGGTGGAGCAGCCGAGGATTGTGATGTAGGCCTTCATTCATTTCACCTATTAACACAGTTCACGGAACTCGCATGAATTGCACTTCCAGTCTATAGGATATATAGCCGAGTCCAAATCTGTATCAGCTTGCTGGAACTTATCAAGTGTTTCTTCTGCCCTAGACACATCCACCTGACCATCGAAACTCAAGACGCTATCCTGTTGAATTACGTAAACCTGAACTCTTTTTTTATCACGCTTGAAGAAGTATCCATAGAGGTCCGCCTGCGTTAATGCAACCCGTTCGATATATCTAAAAAGGAAGTTGCTTTTGGTCGTCTTGAATTCATAAACGAACTCCTCAGTTATGCCGTCTGGAATACCAACAACGACGTAGTCTCGCCACTCAAAATTCCATCTGATTGTTGGATACCTTTCCATCTTTAGCTTCTCATAAACTTTGCCTCGCAGCATTGAATCCTTTTCTAAATCTGCTGGATCAATTCCCAGTTCAGCCAGTTTTTCATTGATGTCATCACTTACTTTCTCAGAATCGGCATCCTGGGATATCTCTTCCCAAAGCAGCTTTTCAATGTCATTCAGAGTTATCTCATCGCCAACGTCAAGAAGCTTCTCTGGAGTAGCGGGAAGTTGATCCACATAGCCAAGAAGCATAGAGTACAGCAACCTGTCCAAGAAATACGATGCAAAAAACTCAATTTCTCTCAATCTGCTCTTTAAAACAGCCTTTCTTGCACACCACCAGTAACTAGCGACGTTTGCCATTCCGATGAACAAAAGCTCAGTTTTACTCCTGCCTCTCCTGTCCTTCTCAATCTCAAGCAGGCTGTACGGATCCAGATTTTTGCAAACGTTTGTAACCGTCTCGCAACATCTTCGAAATTTTTCTTCAAAGGAAGTACCTTTCAAAAATCACACCTCCTCACAACTCCTCAAAAAGCCTGGAAAACAGGCCCATCATCGAAACGATGTCCTGCCTGTTGTGCTGGATTATCGGAACCAGCAGTCCTACATTATTCGTATCCAGATATCTCCTATATAAATGAGGCACCAGAAAGCTTGGGATGTCGTCTTCCCTTTCCAAGCCCAAGATGTATCTCTCCAGTGTGCTCAGCCTTAAGTTCGGCAGCTCATCTCTCCACACTCGTTTGGAGAACAGAAGGATATCGAAGTGGGCCTTTCCATTAACTCTTCCAAGCCTGTGACAGCTCATTCTGTATGACAGATAGGGGATGTCGAAGCTACTTCCGTTAAATGTTACTAGCACGTCTTCAGAATGCGATGTGAATGCGGAAAGGATCCCAGGTTCTTCTTCGTAATTGCGGGCCAGATATTGCTTGACTGAAACCCTGCTGCCTTCGAATTTGGCAACTCCAATCAATATTACTGGTTCTCCTGCCAAGCCCATTGTTTCGATGTCCATGAACGTGAACTCTTCCTTCTCGCACAGACATGCTAGGTGAAGCCTTGCAGGATGAGATTTAGGTAATCGCCTATCCATCCACTGGATTAATCTGGGATTCATTCCATCCTCCAGCAGCCTTAACAGTCTTAAGGCTTCAGCACCGAAGCGGGGGTGTTGCATGAGATCTTCCACAGTCTCATAGCCCTGCTCCTTCAGCATGCGTTCAGTAGCTTCCCCTATGCCTGGAATCAGCTTCAGGTTGGACAGAATTACCTTTTTGCCCCGTCTCCTTTCAGGAATTTTTAGGTCAGCTCTTTCTCTGTTTGAGATTAAGAAGAATGGCTTTTCAGCCACTTCGACTTCATATCCACCAAAAATGTCTTCCAGCTTTGATTCAGAATATGACCCGGTCAGCAGCCTCTCTAGGTCAGCCAAGTTATTGAATTTTGGCTTTGTATTGGGTGAATTTAGTCGCAATTTTTCCACCTTGTTATCCATTATACTATTGAATACCACAATAATATTTAAACTTTTTATTCAACTAATTGCACTTCAACCCCTGATTCTTCAAGAGGTTTTCCATCACCGAACACCTAAACGCTGTCAATAAGCACCATACCTTCCTTTTTGCATATCCCCTTCAAAACCATCATCAAACGAAATCAGATGTTTTATCCCATAAAACTTGCAGGTGGCCAGAATCAGAGCATCATTCGGCAGTAAACCATTTTATTTTTTACAAATTCATAAGCCAGATTCCTGACTTCTTTATCCATCTCAAGCTCCTCAAAAATCTCAAATAGCATGGATAGTTCTTTAAGCCCATCCTTCTCTTCAACAATCAGTTTTACTGACCCCGAACCTCACCCAGCCAGTTGGCCGTCATCTAATTTAACTGAAAATTTAAATAGTATTTATCTCAATTCAATTCAGGTGAGTGTCATGAGTCTGATTGAGAAGCTCTTTGGAAAGCAGGAGAGGGTCAGGGTTGATGAATACGAGGAACTTGATCTGAGTGAGTTTGAAGCGGAGCTTGAAGGTGAGGGTGAAACCTACATAAAGGTAGCCGAAATCACAAGCCTTAATGAGATCCCCGAGGTGAGAAGGCAGGTTTATGATGGTAACATAGTCATTGCAGATGTGGCATTCCTCAGACATGACAAGCTTACCTATGACAGAATTCTGAAGGATCTCAGGCAGCTTGCTGAGGACGTGCACGGAGATATTGTCGGTCTCGGTGAGGAGTACATAATAATCACTCCAATGGGGATCAAGATAGACAGGAACAAGATAAGAGGAACCAGGAGATGATCCCCTGCCCAGCCTGCGGACAGGAACTGAATGTTGTTACGGCAGTTTATGACACACCCTATTTTGGTAAAATTCTCCTCACCTCAATAAACTGTCACTGTGGTTTCAAACACTCAGATTCCTTCTCTGCAGAGATAAAGGATCCTGTGAGATTCAAACTCGAAATTAAAGGAGAAACGCTGTTTTCAAAGATAGTCAGGTCAACATCAGGAACTGTCAGAATTCCTGAGCTCGGGCTTGCAATGGAGCCTGGACCGGCAAGTCAGGGCTTTATAACGAATGTTGAAGGAATTCTTCTTAGATTTGAGGAGATAGTGGAGATGGCCAAAAGATGGAACTCGGACAATGAGGAGGCAGTAAAAAGATGTGACTTCATTCTTGAAAAGCTGAGAAAGGCCATGGAGGGGGAAGAAAGGCTGACCCTCATACTTGAGGATCCCCACGGAAACAGTGCGATAATTGATGACGGCGTTTTCATGGAGAGGCTCACTCAGAGAGAGGCAGAAAGTCTGAAAACAGGGCTCACAGTGCTGGACATAACCGGAGAGGACTATCTGAGGAGGGCAATTGAAGGGGAGGAATGAATCTCCCACTTTTCAGATCACTTTCCCGAACTTAAAGTTCTGTAAACAAGAATCCCTGCAAGAGCTGCAAATAGAATGAATGAGGCAAATGCGGTGAAAAACAGGAAAATTGCCCCAACCCACCCAAGCTTGATGTTAAGGAATTTTAAAGCCTCGATGATTGTGGCCAAAACAAGCACGGTTCCTGAGAGCATAAGAAAAGGGAGTTCATCAAGCTTTTTTGATATCCCAAGACTGAGGATGCCGAAAAGAAGGGCTGCAAAAAAGACAAAATCAACCATGTCAGCCATGACCAATCTAACCAGAAATTCAGTATTTAAAACTATTTATCATGGCATCTGTGAGCAGGTAAAAGCTTTAATAAATACCATGCTCCTTCCTCATTCGATGAGAACCGTATTCTGGGAGGAGAACACTGTAAAGCTCATCGACCAGAGAAAGCTTCCCGATGCATTCGAAATTCTCACATGCAGAACAGTTGAGGAGCTTGGTGAGGCGATAAAGACCCTTGCTGTAAGAGGGGCTCCTGCTCTTGAGGCCGCCGGAGGTTACGGTGTTGCCCTGTCAGCTTTTGAGAGAGATTTCAGAGATGTGAACGATCTTAAAAACCACATGAAAAAGAGAGCGGAGTATCTGGCATCAACACGGCCCACAGCGGTAAACCTGTTTGTGGGTATTGACAGGGTTCTGAACAGGGCCATCAAAGGAGATAGTGTTCATGAAATAAGGGAAATTGCACTGAAAGAGGCTCAGAGAATAGCAGATCAGGATGTTGAGAGAAATATGAGAATGGGGAATATCGGAGCAGAGCTCTTTGATGATGGAGACTCTGTTCTCACAATATGCAACACCGGCAGCCTTGCCACGGTTTACTGGGGAACCGCCCTTGGTATCATAAGAAGTGCTGTGAAAAAGGGAGTGGAGTTGAGGGTTTTTGCATGCGAAACCAGACCGCTGAATCAGGGTTCAAGGCTCACAGCCTGGGAGCTGGTGCAGGATGGGATAGATGTCACACTCATAACCGACAGTATGGCAGGGATGGTTATGCAGAGGGGGCTTGTCAACAAGGTCATAGTTGGTGCTGACAGAATTGTTAGAGATGCCGTTTTCAACAAGATAGGGACGTACACACTCTCAGTTCTGGCAAAGGCTCACAGAATTCCGTTCTATGTTGCCGCACCAAAGACGACCTTTGACTGGGATAAGAAGGCAATGGATGTGAAAATAGAGGAGAGAGGAAGAGAAGAGCTGATTTACTGCAATGTTAAGTGCAGAAAAACCCTGATGGCTCCACAGAACGTGAAGGTCTACAATCCGGCATTTGATGCAACGCCTCTCGAAAACGTTGATGCAATAATCACCGAGTACGGGATAATCCATCCCCCGTACGAGAAGAACGTTCCGAAAATTCTGGGACTATGATCAGCAGCTCCTGCATGTCTGGGCCTCACTCACATCAACAGGGTACTTCGCCGTGAGACATGCGAGGCACAGACTCTCTTTTTCCTTTCCAACAGCTTCAATGAGCCCCTCAAGGCTCAGATAAGCCAGTGTATCTGCGTTTATCTCCCTTCTTATCTCCTCAACAGTTTTGCTTGAGGCTATGAGCTCCTCTCTTGTAGACATATCGATTCCAAAATAGCAGGGAGATATTATGGGAGGACTGCCAACCCTGAAGTGCACCTCCCTGGCTCCGGCACTTCTCACCATATCCACTATCTTTCTGCTCGTCGTCCCCCTTACTATGCTGTCATCAATGAGCACAACTCTCTTACCCTCAACGTTATTTCTTATTGCGTTCATCTTTATCTTCACAGACAGCTCCCTCGTGTTCTGATCTGGCAGAATGAATGTCCTTCCAACATACCTGTTTTTTATAAGAGCCTCCAAGTACTCTATTCCCGACTCTTTTGAGAATCCAATGGCAGACGTTGTACCGCTGTCCGGAACTGAAGAGACGATATCTGCCTCAACCGGGGATTCTCTTGCCAGTATTCTGCCGATTCTCTGTCTGACATCATAAACGCTCACACCATCTATTATTGAATCCGGACGGGCAAAGTATATGTATTCAAACACGCACAGAGCATTTCGGATGGATTTCTCAATTCTTATGAACTCGATTTCCCCATCTCTGATAATAACCGCCTCTCCCGGCTCAACATCCCTCACAATTTCCGCTCCAACCGCATCGATGGCACAGCTCTCACTTGCGATGATGTATCCAAAATCACCTTCGCCGACAATCAGTGGCTTGAAACCATGGGAATCCCTGAATCCAACAAGAAGGTCGTTGAATGCAAAAACAAGTGTGTATGACCCCTTAATCTGACCTGAAAGATTGACTATCGCATTTATCGGGTCATTTGATACCATCTCCCTTGCCATAAGCTTTGCTATGACCTCTGTATCTGAGTCTGACACAAAAACCGAACCCTCTCTTTCCAAGGCATCTCTCAGGGATGGGTAGTTTACCAGATTTCCATTATGGGCTATGGCCATCGCACCCTGTTTGGTTTTGACAAGCAGAGGCTGAGCGTTCTCAATTCTGCTCTCTCCTGTTGTGGAATACCTCACATGTCCAACAGCGATCTTTCCCTTCATTCCGTCAAGCTTTTTTGTGTCGAATATCTCGTTTACGAGCCCCATCCCCTTGTGGATATGGATGTAATCCCCGAAAACAGATATGCCGGCAGATTCCTGACCCCTGTGCTGTAATGCGTAGAGGGAGAAAAAAGCGATTTTGGAGGTTAGATCCTCATTTTCAGAGTAGACTCCAACTACACCACACATCTCAGTATCTGTCCTTTTTCTTCACAATCCAGCTGTAATTCCTGATTTTCCTGCTTCTTCCAAAACCACATGACGCGCAGTATCCCTTTCTTCTGTGGAACGAAACCTTACCGCATCTTCTGCATTTGATATGGATGATTTTTCTTCCTCTCTTACCCATTGAAGTAGTTCCATCTGACACTCAATCACCTCACTGAGATGGTGAAACAAACACAACAGTGTCTCCCCTTATAACAACACTCCCGAGCTTTTTGACAACCTCTCCATCCTGGATCTCCTCAGCATTTATCAGAACAAGATTCATGTGTATATCATACCCATCAAGCACACCCCTGAATTCCCTTCCACCCTTCAGCCTGACAAGCACTGAGGTGTTGAGAGATCTGTTCAGCACATCAAGAGGTCTTGCCATTTTTTAATCCTCCGTGAGTTTTTTAATCCCAGTCACATTGAGTGTATTTAAAAATATCGGATGGGACTATGAGGAGGCAGAGACTCAGAAAGAAGGAAGCTAAGAGAGTTGCAGAGGAAATCAGGGGTAATTTTGGGATTGAAATTAAAGGTGAGATTGACAGGGTTGAGGTAAATGGAAGAACGGTTTTGCTTGTGGATGGTGAGCCCCTGATCTTTGAGCATGAGGGCAGATACTACTTCACTCTTTATGGAATAATGAAATTCAGACCGGAAAATGGAATGGTTGTTGTGGATGAGGGAGCTGTGAAATTTATTATGAACGGAGCAGATGTGATGAGACCCGGCATAGTTCAGGCAGATGAAAGTCTGAGGAAGGGTGATTTCTGCTATGTTGTTGTTGAGAGAAAGCTCACACCCCTTGCCGTTGGTATCGCACTGGTGGATGGAACTGAAATGATCGGTGAGAGCGGTAAGGCAGTGAAAAATCTGCATCACCTTAATGACAGGGTATGGAGGTTCTTTTTGAAATCTTAAGCTGAATTTTGAGGGAAGTGTCGGGTTTTTCCAGAAATCGAATATCACAGCTCGTCGTTCTCATAGATTTCACCCATAATACCTTAAAAAAATTGATCCAGAAGGGAAATCAGTGTTCGGGAGTGAAGCAGCAGTAACCTATCTCATCACACCTTCTTTTTATTTCATTCCAGAACTCCACAGGTATTGTCTGAACTGCAAGAGGATAGAGCACGTTGTCCTCCTTGTATATGTGCTTTGGAAGTTCCTGAACTATGTACTCTGCAAGCTCTTTCACTTTTTTAACAAATTCATCGTAGTCAAAGCCTTCCCAGTTCTTAGCAACCTCAAAAAGCTCCTTTTTTCTCGGTTTCATCTCATTATGTTCCTCTTTCATTATTTCAGGTGGCTCCACAACTCCATGGTCCTTTAACACTGGAAACAGCACTCTCTCCTCCCTCTCATGATGTTTGTCAGCCTCCACAAGATGCTCGGCTATGTGTATCAGAAATTCAACATCCTCCCTGACATCTTCAAAATCATCTGCCTTTTCAAGATTATCAAGAACCTCCTTCAGCCTGTCAAGAAATCCGAGAATCATCTTATGCTCTTCCATCATTGTGTGAACTGGATGTCCAGGCTCAACACTCACCTCCGTACTCTCGAGAGTCTCTCTGAGAATTTCAAGATGCACATCACAAAGTTTCTTCATTTCCTCCCTTGAAACACCTTCATGGATCATCTCCTGCTCGATTAAAGCAAGTTCAGTCGGAGATATACTCCTCAAAATATCCTTTGCCTCATCTTTTAGCTTTTCCAGATCCTCAACACTCTTTAGATCTCTTAAAAGCTTTTTCACTTTTTCAGCCTTCCTGCTTTCTCCATCTGAGGTTTTTGAAATCACAAAAACCCACTCATCTGGGCCTTGCTTCTCATACTTCCATTCAAACTGCCCTGGATATTCTGCGGAGAACATGTAATAAAGCGGCTTGGGTTCGTGATCGTTGATTATTCTGAAAGCTTCATCCTCTTTCAGGGAGTTCCAGAGCTCCATTATCTTCCCATGCCTTTCAGGTGGTGGAAGTTCTCTCAAATCAAGGGTTTTAACTATCTCAACATTCCTCAATTTGCCCATGTTTTTCACCGAATAAAATAATTCACGTCAGGTTACTTAACACTGTTCACTAAAATTTTCGGTCTTTAATAGTCATACAAGTGCCTGATCAGTTAGGCACACCCCTCGACTGAACTTTTGCAGTGAAGATTGCAGGAACGATGCATAATGAATTCTTCTTTCCAAAATCGATAAGATCCCTTGAAGGTCTACACCTCTTAACAACATATTCATCTGTGTAGGTTTATACAGAGTAATGTCTCACATTCTAAGCAATTTGTACCTTCCATGATTAACATCAGACAACAAATGACAAGTAAACACCATCACCCAGACCATATATATGCTTCAATGGTCGAATGGTCATCTTGTTAACCAATTGATAAAACGCAGACGAATGAGGGCCAGTGGTTGATAACAGAGAGTAAAAACCTGTTACTGAATATAAACACCTCAGAAAGTGGTTCAGACTACCTGTCTATTCCATCCTCTGCTCTGTGGTAGAGCTGGAGATGTAACGCCATGGCTTCATACCTTTCAAGCTCGATATTACATACCGGACATACCGGCATTATATCACCATTAATAATTTAGATTTTAGACTATATATGCTTATTGGTATTTCGAATACATTTAACATAAACGATTCCCACAAAGTCATTTTGAGAGTCTGATAGGGCTCAATTGCCCTTGTAACTCTTAAACAAAATTCTGACAAAAGAGAATACAACAGTTTCTAACACGCTAAATCAGCCGTTTATCTCTAAATCTATTAGATTCTCTTCATCATGCAAAGGGCTGTGGAAGGGCATAGGCTGGAAAATTCATCCGTCTTTTGTATAACTTCCGGAACTCTTTCACGTTCAGCAACATTAAAGCCCAGCTTTCTGAAGAACCTTTCTGCAGTGGTGGTGAGGAGGTAGAGTTCTCTCACACCTCTCTGTCTTGCTTTCTCTATAAGCTTCATACAAAGCTTCATGCCATATCCCTTGCCCCTGAACTCCTCCTTTATAACAACGGACCTCAGCAGTCCATACTTGCCATAAATTTCAATGCCACCTATTCCAACGATTTTTTCGGAATATACTATGAACATGCAATCCAGCTTGGAGGGAATGTCTTCATAGGGCAGATTACCATTTTTGAGGAGCTCAACTATCAGGGACAAATCTTCTTTCCTCGCATTTCGAAGCCAGATTTCGAGGGGCATACCATCACCCATCAATCTCGGCAAAAGCTCTTACAGGAACTGAGGAGCCTTTGACTATCCGCAAAGGCACAGCATAAAATCTGAAGCCCTCTTTTGGGAAAGCAGATAAATTGCAGAGATTTTCAATGATTGGGATGCTGGCTGCAAGCAGCTTTGAATGAACCGGCCTGAAAGGATTGAAAATATCATCCACATTCCAAAAATCGACACCAACAAGTTTTGCACCACACTCTACCAGCAGTTCTGCAAGTTGTGATGATAGAAAGGGCCCAGGCTCCCAGTAGGCTTTACTTCCCCATCTTTCATCCCACCCCGTTTTTATTAGAACAGCCCTGTTCCTGAGATCTTCTCTTTCAAAATCAAGATCTTCAGGCTGAATTTCACGCTCAGTCAGTTCAGCATCCAAAACTATTCCTGAAACTCCGGCTACATTTTCAAGGGGAATCGAGCTCAAGTCCGAAGCACTGGGATAGCGATGAAAGGGGCTATCGAGGTAAGTTGCCGTGTTTCCCACCATTTCAAGCCTGCTTATATGGAATTCCGCCTTCCCTTCGTAGCGGGAGCGGGACTCTTCGTGATTCATGTATGCAGTTATTCTGGGTCTTGGCAATCCCGGATAGACTGGCATGCCATCTTTGATCTCATGATTCAGTTCAACAAACCTCACATCCACCACCTGCTTAGAACATCATGGCTTTCTTGACTTTCACCACATCCTCCCTGCCATTGAACATCTCCAAAAGCCTGAAAGCAACGCTGAAAGCTGTTGCCGGGCCGGTGCTTGTTATTATTCTATCGCTTACAACAACATCTCTCTCAACCACCTCTGCCCCATGTTCTGCAAGGAATCTAACATGTTTGCCATCATCAAGTGGGTAGGTTGTTGCTCTTTTTCCTCTCAAGAGCCCAGCAGCGGCTACAGGCCTTGCAGCCACACATACGGTTGCGATGATGCCTCCATTACCGTATACGGTTCTTATTGCCTCCAGCACCTCTTGTGAGTAAGCCTCAGTAAAGCCCCTGTCATGATATCCACCCGGAAGGGCTAAGGCAGAGAACCGGGAGAGGTCAAGCTCATCAAGGAGGTATTGCGGTTTCACGACGAGGCTGTGAGCTGCCCTTATCTCCTCATGCAACCCTGTAACAACCACCTCAACAGGATTGACATCATCAACGCTCCATGTCCATCCCAGAACATCTGTGAATGCCGCAGCCTCAACCTCCTCAAATCCCATAGCAAGGAACAGCAGAACTCTTTTCATGCTGTCTCATCGAAACCGTTTCCACTTAATTCTTTCTGAACCCTTTCCAAACTGAATTCAATAACTAATCATTTCGAAAGATTTTTATTGTCATCATCAAAGGTGACCCCATGGATATTTTGGATTTATTCATGATAGCAGGCATATTCGTTGCAATATCGATCGTTCTCGATCTTTACAGGGCATTTTCAGGACCAACGGTCTTCGACAGGGTGATGGCTGTGAGTGTAATTGGAACGAAAACTGCTGTCATAATCCCGATCATAGGCTTTCTCTTTGAAAGACCGGGGCTCTTCATAGACATCTCCCTGTCCTATGCTCTCCTGAATTTTGTTGGAACGCTCATAGTTGCAAAATACCTTGAGAGGGGTGAGCTATGGAGCCCCTACACGTAGTTTCAGCCATCTTTGTTTTTGGCGGAACGTTTTTCATGGTTGTTGGCTCAGTAGGCCTGATAAGACTTCCTGATTTCTATGCAAGGCTTCATGCTGCAGGCAAGCCTGACACCCTGGGTGAGATTCTGATTGTGCTCGGACTGATTCTCTACGAACCTCTCTCATTTCTGAGCGTGAAGCTCTTCTTTCTGTCATTCTTCATTCTCGTTGCCAATCCAACCGCCACTCATGCTGTGGCAATGGCCGCATACAAAAGGGGGCTGGTTCCATGGAGGAAAAAGCAGGAATGAATATTAGGCCGATACTGACATTCAAGTTCTTTCTGCTCTTTGCATTCTGGGTTCTGCTCTCAATGTGGGCCCTGGATCACAACTATCCGGGGCAGTTCAACGCACTTCACATAGTTCAGGGGTTAATTGCCTCGGCAATCGTTGTTTACCTGCTGAGGGATCTGATCCTTCACGGTGAAAAGCTCCACATGAAGTTTCTCAGAGCAATACCTTACGTTTTCTGGGAACTCTGGCAGATAATTCTTGCAAACATTGACGTTGCCTACAGAGTTCTGCACCCAAAGATGCCCATAGATCCGCTCATAATCGAGTTCTATGTCCCTTACAAGGGGGACATGACAAAAACCTGGCTTGCAAACTCGATAACCCTCACTCCGGGAACAATAACAGTTCTGGTTGAGGGAAACAGATTCATAGTTCACGCCCTTGACAAGAGTTTTGCAGATCCCCTGCTCATTGATCAGACCATGCAGAAGAAGCTGATGCATGTTTTTATGGAGGGAGAGTATGATAGTACCTCTTGATCTGCTCGTAATACTTTTCATGATCATATCTGGAATAATAGCTCTTAAAACGAGAGATTTACTCATTTCAGCAATAGTTCTTGGAATCTACAGCTACGCAATGGCCACCATATACATTCAGATGAATTCTCTGGATGTTGGTTTTACCGAGGCTGTTGTTGGTGCTGGCATTTCTACCGCTTTAATGGTTGCATCACTTGTAAAAATCAAGAGAGAGGATGTATCAAAAACAAAAAAAGTCAAGGCTATTTCTGGAGCTGTTTTCACGCTGTTTATGGCCGCTCTTCTGATTTATGTTGTGGAAGACCTTCCTGAATTCGGAGATGAGTTCTCACCTGCCAACAAATGGATTGAGCTCTTTCAGCTGGAAGGTGACCAAAATAAAATTGCAAAACATCTGGATAGTGGAAAACTCCCATCTGAAATCGAAGAAAAAATAGTATCTCTCTTTGGAGAAGAATTCTCTGGAATTGAAGGAGCAGTGGTTGTCAGAAATGAAAAATATGGAGGATGGGATGTGCTGATAGAGAAACACGAGAAGTTTTTCCCGGAACATGAGAAATTCTACTACATTTCAGAAGATCTAACTGTTTACAGGTATTCCATTCCTGTCAGATGGCAGGAAAAGTGTGAGGAGGAGATGAACACGCCAAACATGGTCACCGCGGGTCTTGCTGATTACAGAGGATACGACACTCTTGGAGAGACAGTTGTGATATTCACAGCAGCGATAAGCGTTGCTGTACTGCTCAGGAGGGAATGAAATGAGCGTTGTCGTAACGACAGTTGTCAGATTCATCCTTCCTTTCATGCAGCTCTACGGGTTTTATGTATTAACGGGAACAGAGGGTCCGGGAGGAGGATTCCAGGGAGGAGTTATTCTCGCGTCATCCTTCATCCTGTATGCAATAACATTTGGTGAGGGAGTAGATGGAAGATGGGTCAAGGCGTTCAAGAGTCTTGGACTGTGGATATACGCAGGTGTTGGTGTGCTTGCAGTATTCTACAGTCTCTTTAATGCAGAGTTTCTCAATTACTCTGCTACTTTTCTCAGCATCATGGTTCCCCATACAGTTGCAAGAGGAGTCATAATCGCTGATGTTATCGAGGTTGGCATAGGAATGGCAGTCTGTGCAAGTTTTGTTTCAATGTTTTTCGATGTTGTGGCAAGAGGTGAGGAAAAATGATAGACATTCTTGGATATTACAATTACTGGGGTTTCGTAATTCTGCTTTCCATAGGGCTTTATGGTGCACTTGCATGCGAAAACTACTTCAAAAAGATGGTTGGGCTGAGCATATTCCAGACAGCCATATTTCTGCTTTTCATATCCATTGCAGATGTTGGAGACTTTGCAACCCTCGGGCTTAAAAGCGGAACCGCTCCTATTTTCTGGGAAGAACTGCATGATTACAGATATGTAAACCCTGTCCCTCATGTTCTCGTACTCACAGGCATTGTTGTTGCAGCAGCAACCCTGGCTCTTGGGCTCGCCCTGATAATCAGGATATACCGGGATTATGGAACCCTGAATGAGGAGGAACTGAGGTGGAAGCTGTGATAGAGCATTTTCCAGTTCTTGCAGTTGCAATATCTTTACTCTCGTCATTTACGATCTTGGTAACATCAATATATACAAAAAGAGCAGGATATCCTATAAGCCTTGCTGTAACGTTCATTCAGCTCGTAATGGCTGTGCTCATTCTAATTGGCGTTCTTACCGATGGCACAATAAATTACTGGCTTGGGGGATGGAGACCTCCCTGGGGAATAGAGTACAGAGTGGATGTTCTTGGAGCATACGTTCTGGTAATTGTAGCTCTTTTCAGCTTTTTCTCTACGGTTTACGCAAAAAGGGTTGTTGAGGAGGAGATTGAGTCATCAAAGCATCCTTACTTCTACACGTTGTGGATGCTTCTTGTTTCCGGAATGGTTGGTGTTGCTGTAACCGGAGATCTCTTCAACCTCTTTGTCTTTCTTGAGATCTCATCTCTTGCCACCTACGCTCTGATTGCAATGGCAGGAAGGAAGGCACTGATTGCATCATTCAACTATCTTGTTCTTGGGGCTGTTGGCATATCTTTCTATCTGCTTGGAACCGCATTCCTTTACGCTGCAACGGGAACGCTGAACATGTATGATGCAAGAGTTCTGGTTTCCCTGCTTTATTCCAGCAAAATAGTTCAGCTTAGTTTTGTGTTTTATTTCATAGGACTTGCAATGAAGATGGCTCTTTTCCCATTTCACATCTGGCAGCCAAATGCTTACGAGTACTCTCCATCTGCTGTAACAGTTATAATCTCCACTGCTCTGGCAAAAATAAATGCCTATGCACTTTTCAGAATAATTTATTCAGTATACACAATAAAATTCTTCCAGAATTATGGAATCATACTGGATGCAACAGCATTTGTTGCCTCAGTTGGCATAATAGCCGGTTCTCTGTTTGCGATAATGGAGAAAAGCCTGAAAAAGATGCTTGCCTATTCATCGGTTGCAAATGTTGGTTACATAGTTCTCGCCTTAACTCTCGGAAAATGGGGAGTGTATGCTGCAGCATCTCACCTGCTGAACCACTCCCTCATGAAGGCAGCCCTCTTCATGGTTGCCGGTGGCTTCATTTACAGGCTTGGAGCCAGAAACATCGATGACCTTGAGGGACTGGGGAGGGCAATGCCCCTCTCCTCAGCTGCGTTTGCAATGGCTGCAGTATCAATGATAGGCATACCACCATCTGCAGGATTTGTTACAAAGCTGTTCATTCTCCTTGCCTCTCTCGACACAGGCAGATTTGTTTTCATAGCTGTCATGATAGCAAGTTCACTGCTCAGTCTTGTTTACTTCTGGAGGGTTATCGAGATCCTGTATATGAAAGGACACAGGGAGAGAATGGATGAAATTCCGGCTTCAATGCTATATCCGGCACTTTTAATGGGAATCCTCAGCATCTCGGCAGGCATTCTCTGGTTTTTCAATGTAGACATGCTTCAGCAGATTGCACTTGCTCTGGAGGTGAAGTGAATGGAGATCGCGACAGCACTTTTTGCCCCATTCATCGGTTCAATGCTCATACTTCTCTTTGGCAGGTACCCCAACATAAGAGATGGAATCTCTGTTATAACGGCCATTGTGAGCTTTCTGACAATACTTGCAATTTCAGAGAATGGCATAAACTCCGAGCTCGTTCTTTTCAACATTGCTCCGGGAATTGATTTCGGGTTCAGGGCAGATCCCCTTGGCCTTGTCTTTGCCCTGACATCATCCTCGCTCTGGATTCTGGTATCAATATACTCAATTGGTTACATGAGAACTCTGAAGGAGCATGCCCAGACAAGGTTCTTCTTCTGTTTTGCCATGTCCATCTTTTCGGCCTTTGGAATCGCTTTTTCAAAGAATCTCATAACATTCTACGTGTTTTACGAACTCCTCACGATATTCACATACCCTCTGGTTGCCCATGAAGAGAGCGATGAAGCCAGATCTGCTGGAAGGAGGTATCTGGCGTATCTGATTCCGTCAGGGGCATCCCTTCTTGCTGCCACCCTCATCACATACTGGCTCACAGGTACAACGGATTTCAGGCCGGGCGGGTTTATTTTTGGAGATCCTGAGATCGTTAAGCTGGTTTTCATTCTCTTCCTGCTCGGTTCTGCAAAATCCGCATTCATGCCACTTCATTCCTGGCTTCCCACGGCCATGGTTGCTCCAGCTCCGGTTTCAGCATTGCTTCATGCTGTTGCGGTTGTGAAGGCGGGAGTTTTCGGAGTGATAAGGATCGTTTACTATGTCTACGGCGTTGACCTGATGAAAGAGCTGAATCTTGGACTGCTGCTTGGTGGAATCGCAGCATTCACCGTTATAATGGCAAACATTCTTGCGATAGGAGAGACAAATCTGAAAAGGAGAATCGCCTACTCAACAATGAACCAGCTCTCTTTCATCATCCTCGCAGCATCTCTCCTCCACCCTTATGGATTCCTTGCATCAGTCATGCACATTCCCTTCCACGGCTTCATGAAGATAACACTTTTCCTATGTGCAGGGGCAGTAGCAGCCATATCCGGAAAGCATGAGGTTTTCCAGCTTGATGGGCTTGGAAAGAGTCTAAGATTCACATTTGGAGCTTTCACTGTGGGAGCTATCGGAATGTCCGGATTGCCGCCGGTTGCAGGTTTCATCAGCAAATGGTTTGTTGTGCTAACCGGAAATGTGTGGGTGATTGCGATCATACTCACTGCCTCGATTTTGGATGTGGCATACCTGTTTCCAATTGTGAGAAATGCGTTTTTCAGGAGCAGTGAGGAGAGATATGATGAGATGGGAAGTTATCTGAACGCTTACATGGTGGTACCTCTAAGCCTGACAGCCCTGTTCTCAATCATCCTCTTTTTAATGCCCGGGTTGATGCACATTTCAGATCTTGCCTCAATGGCACTTCGGGAGGTGTGGGGAAATGAGTTACCTTGAAGAGAGAAACATGAAGTACCTCTACATTATTGCAGCACTGCTAATTCTTGCAGATATTCTGGCATATTCACTCCATCTGACTCATGAAATTCCCGGATTCTCGGCTGCGTTTGGCTTTGTTGGATGCATTATCCTGATTTATTTCTCAAAGTTCATCGGGAGGTTTATCACGAAAAAAGAAGATTACTATGAGAGGTTCAGGAAGGTGAGCTGAATGTGGGTCCATCCAGGGATAATGGCAATTGCAGGGGCCTTGACCCTCCTTCTGCTGAGAGGGAGGGTTGAAAAAATTGTTTTTGTAGCCATACCATCATTTTCCCTATCAGTACTCCTCCTCACCTCTTATGGTTATTTCGGTCAGATACCATTTGAGGATCTTAGTTTCAAATTCCTCAACTTCACACTGACTCTTGCCAGAGTTGACAAGCTTGCAATGCCATTTGCATACGTCTTTTCAATCGTTGCCATTGCAATGAATATCTATGCTCTGAATTCTGAGAAATATGAAAAAGTTGCAGCCATGATATACTTTGGAAGTGCTCTGGGCGTTGTTTTTGCAAAAGATTTCTTCACATTTTATGTTTTCTGGGAGATGATGGCCATAGCATCTCTTTTCGTGATATGGTCAAGAGGGACTAAGAATTCTCTTGAGGCAGGACTCAGATATGCTCTTTGGCACCTGACAGGAGGAGCATTTCTCATAGCTGGAATGGCATTGTACATCAATCAAACCGGTTCGATTGAATTCAGACTGTTTGAAAATTCGGGACTGTCGTATTACCTGATTCTTCTGGGAGTGATGGTTAACGCCGCAGTTCCACCGCTTCATGCCTGGCTTCCAGATGCATATCCCGAGGCAAGTGTAACGGGTGCAGTTTATCTGACTGCATTCACGACAAAGAGTGCTGTATATGCACTTGCCAGAGGATTTCCTGGAGAGGAACTTCTGATGTATCTTGGAGCAATAATGGCAATGTATGGTGTGATATTTGCAGTTCTTGAGAATGATGGAAGAAGATTGCTCTCCTACCACATCGTTTCACAGGTTGGATATATGGTTGCTGGAGTAGGAATAGGAACAGCGCTTGCCATAAACGGTGCTGTCTCACATGCCTTCACTCACATACTCTACAAGGCTTTACTTTTTATGGGAATGGGGGCTGTAATTGAAGTGACAGGACGAAGCAAATTCACAGAGCTTGGAGGTCTGTACAGATACATGCCAGTAGCGTTCTACCTTTACATGGTTGGAGCTTTTTCCATCTCAGCATTTCCTCTTTTCAGCGGGTTTGTGAGCAAGAACATGACAGTTTACGCATCTCATGAGATATTTGTTGTCTGGCTTTTGCTTGAAGCATCCTCCATAGGTACCTTTCTTCACACCGGGCTGAAGCTTCCATGGAATGTGTGGTTTGCAAGAGATCCGATTATTGAGGCAAGAGAACCACCAAAGAACATGCTTGCAGGGATGGCAATTCTTGCAGGACTTAACATATTTCTCGGGATATATCCGGGATATGAAATGCTTTACTCCCTTTTACCTTATGAGGTCAATTATGAACCTTATGAATTTGGAAAGGTCATTGCAATGAGTCAGCTCCTTATTTTCACGTTTTTCGCTTTCTGGATACTGAGAGATAAGCTCAGGGGTGAGGAGAAAATAGTTCTTGATACAGACTGGTTGCCAAGAATCCTTGGTAATTATCTCTTTTACTGGATATGCAGATTTTCAGAGCTTTCCAAGAACATGGACAGAGAGGTGCTTAGCTTTGCAGCAGGATTCAAAAAGATATCGGGAATCAGAATAAAGGAAATAAGTGCTGGATACGGCCTTGTTATAACAGTTGCAATCTTTGCATTCTATCTTTTCCTGTTTCTGATTTAGTACTTTATCTGTTTGCTTACTTATGTTTTTTATACTACTTTTTTAACAGGCGAAAAATTTTTAACGATTATACCTTTTGAATTTTTTGGTAAAACATGAGGGCTCAGACAACTCTTAAGCTCGATCCGGAGGTGTACGTGAGATTCTATGAAAATGCAGAGGACATGCTCTTTCTGCTCGATCTTTCCGGGAGATTTATAGATGTGAATCCCAAGTTCGCTCAGATGCTTGGTTACAGGCATGAAGAGCTTGTAGGAAGAACTTCAAGAAAGATAATTCATCCTGAGGATCTCGAATCCCTCAAAAGATTCTTTAAATCAGTTTTAAGCGGTAACAGGGAGAAAAGGGAATTCAGGTTTATCAACAGGGATGGGAGTGTTGTCTGGGTCGAGATCTCCGAGTGGCCTGTTTACGAGGATGGGAAGCTGATAAGAATTGAGGGGATTGCAAGAAATGTCACCGAAAGAAAAGAACTTGAGGAAAGCCTGAGAAAAAGAAACGAGATACTGGAACTTCTTTTCAAGATATTGAGGCATGACATAGCAAACAACATGACCTCAGCCCTCAACTACCACGAGCTGTATGTTGAAATGGGTGACAAGGCTTTTCTTGACGGACTTAGAAGAAGCATAGAGAGGACGGTATCTCTCATAAGGGAGGTTGAGAAGGTTCAGAAATCCATGAATTCTTCTCTCATGGAAAAATACAGTCTCAGAGATGTTGTTGAGAAAATTTCTCAGAATTATTCCGTGGATGTGAATTTCAGTGGCAACTGCAGCATAATGGCGGATGATGCAATATACACAGTTTTTGACAATCTTATAAGGAATGCAGTCACTCATGGAAAGGCAACGAGAATAGATGTTGAGGTGAAGGAAGATGATGATTACTGTCTGATATCCTTCGGTGACAATGGAATTGGGATAAGTGAAGACATTGCTGACAGAATATTTGAGGAAGGATTTTCAAGCAGTGGAGGAAAGGGTCTTGGCCTTTACATTGTGAGAAAGATTGTGGAAGGATATGGTGGAGAGATAAAGCTTGATAAAACCAGAAAGAATGGAGCAAAGTTTCTGATCAGATTGAAAAAGTGATTCATGCTCTTTTTTTGAGCACGAGAGAGATTAAGAATGCAGCCATGCTGACAGCGAATGATAGGTAGAAAGACGTGAGGTAACTGCCCGTCACATCTCTCAGCAGAGCACCGGCAAATGGGGAAACCAGTCCTGAAAATCCCCAGGCAGTGAATATCGCTCCATAGGCCCTTCCAGCATATTTGCTTCCAAAGAAAATGGATGTGGCTGCGGGAAACATGGCAAGAACTCCACCGTAGTTTGCATATATCAGAGAGGCAAGCGGAAAGACCAAATAGCTTCTGAAAAACCAGATGAGAAGAAATGCAGACAGGGCTGTTGTCAGAAAGTTGATCATCATTGCCCTTTCAATTCCAATTCTGTCCAGCACAATTCCCCATCCAAACCTTCCTCCAGCGTTTGCAACTGAGGTTACAATGAGAAAAATTCCAACAAGTCCTGCAAGCTCAGGCACAGATCTTGCACCTTCCTGAATTATCGGTGCAGCATTGCCTATCACCATGAGTCCTGAAAATGATGACAGAAAAAACAGAATCCAGAGGAGATGGAACCTCCTTTCTCGGAGAATCTCTGAAAGGTTCATGGATCCTGTTTTTCTTTCAGAATGAGGTGGATCTTTCATTGGGACTGTACACAATGATAAAACAGCAAGATAAATCACTCCCACCCACAGAAACACTGTGAAAACATCTGTGATTGAGAGAAGGTAGGTTATTACGGGAGTCATCACAGCTGCACCGATCCCAAAGCCGACAGCAACAATCCCTATTGCAGTTCCTGGAATATCTGAAAACCACTTTGAAACAAGAGGTCTCGGCACAGCATCAACCAGGGCTATTCCGAGTCCCATCAGAATTCCGAGAGAGATGTAGTAGATTATTCTTGCACTCTCCCAACCGTAATTTTTCATTGTGCTTGCGAGAAGATAGCCTGAGAATATAACAAAGGTCCCCAGAATGAGCGGGATTTTTGGTCCGGATCTGTCGTAAAGCACACCAGCCGGAACAATTGATACTGAGTAGGTGAGAGTGATCAGGGAAAATGCAAGAGTTAGCGGGGCCACATTCTCGATTCCGTAGTAGCTCTGAATGGGTCTGTAAAAAAGACTGAATGTGTAAACCCCTCCAAGCATTGTCAGCATCACAAGGCCAAGGGGCAGATAAATGATCCTCCCCATAGCTCCCCTTTCTCTGGCTTTGTAATAAGCTTTTCTCAGGAGGCTGAAGTTTACAGGTGCAAAAATAAGAGCGGACCCGCCGGGATTTGAACCCGGGTTAGAGGCTCCGAAGGCCTCTGGGATGTCCAGCTACCCTACGGGTCCTTGGTTAAATTAGCGAGTAAAGGGCTTAATAAATTCTTACTATTGTTTGACCAAAAACTAAAAATATCAATGGGATTCACTGCTATATCGTTCATGCCCGGGTAGCTCAGCTTGGGAGAGCGTGCGGCTGAAGACCGCATAGTCGCCGGTTCAAATCCGGCTCCGGGCATTCATATTCTTAAAAAAGTTGTAAAAAGATCAAATATTTTCAGAAATCTTCCCTCTATACTTTTCTTGCCAGATTAGACATATTATTTTATATCATGGAATAATATAAATTATCATAAATAAAATTATATTGGATTTGCGTTACTTTTACAGTATGACAAAATCTAAAAAACAAATTACTGCTTTCTATTAAGCAATTGATCAGTTTATAGAGTATATGAGAAAAATATTATGGCAGCTAACTATGTTCAAGTTTTTTTGAGAGATACACTACCACTAAAATCGTGGAAACAAACAATAGTAATGAATAGATCAGATTCAAATCATACAAGTATAAAACACCAAACAATACAAATATTGGAACGTAGAACTCTCTTTGTTTAAGACTGTCACTTAGCCTGAATATTGTAAAAATCGCCAGCAATATATTAAAAAATAACCCACCCTCGAATCCAAATTTGTAAAAAAGATAAAATGCCCCAACAAATACTCCAAGAAACTTAAGACCATCAATGCCGCTGTTTTCAGTATCAGCGTTATTGCTATAATCTGATTTACATTCCTGCCTCCATTCCCTTATGTATCTCCTAACAGTTGATGGGGCTACACACAATTCATTTGCTATAATGTCAATTGAGTATCCGCTGTTATACATTATGACGGCTCTTCTTTTTCTCTCTTCTTTCTCTCGCTTGCGTTCTTCTCTTGCGATTTCCCAAGCAACCCATTTGAGGATACCCATACAAGAGCACCCTAAGAATTAATACTGCTATAGGAGTCTTTAAATATTGTGGGACCGTCAACGTAACCACCTCCAAGAATTATAGAAAGCAACAAAAGTCTCAAGTCAGCTCTACACAGAATCAAATGAACTTCTGTGAGGAAACCTGTTGTAAAACCTCTCAATCTTTTCTTTAAGCTGAGAAAAGAAACTATCTATGGAGTTTTTCAAAAGTCTCATACTTGTGTCAACAGCAATTTCCGGCTTATTCTTATAGAAATTAAGAACTTCTTATAAAGAGAATGTAACTGTGAAAACTCCTTTTACCATCAGATACCCGGATGAACAAACATTTCTTTAGTATCAACATTTCTTGCATGCTACCAGTCCCTCTTTCTCAAGGAGTTTTTAAGATTCTTTTCAGTCTGAGATGGTAGATTTTTATGGACTCGTGGCTGGTTTGCTGGAGGCTCTCAGGAATTATTCGTTGATCTGAATTTTACTCGAATTAAGCTATTAAGCGGATAAATATTTTAAGGGAGGAAATCAAATAAGCAACCGTATGCGAATTTACATGGATATCTTTTGCTTTAACAGACCGTTTGATGATCAAACACAGGATAGAATCAGAATTGAATCTGAAGCTGTGGATTACGAAATTTCGAAAATTCCGAATGATGAAAGGAGGAAGAAGGCTGAAGTTTTAGCATCAATTTCAAAAGAAAAAGTTATTGTTCATGATGAAGTCGTTAAGAGAGCTTTAGAGTTTGAAAAAATGGGTTTGAGAGGAATTGATGCTCTGCATTTGGCGTGTGCAGAAAAATCTTCGGATATGCTGCTCACAACAGATGATGATTTTGTGAGAAAAGTTAAAGATGACAAGAATCATGTTAAGATTAGAGTTGAAAATCCGGTAACTTGGTTAATGGAGGTGCTCGAAAATGAGCAGCACTAAAACCCTCAATGAAATCAGGAAGGAAGGCATAGATGCCCTTGCAAAGGCTCTGGGGCCGATAGGGATGGTCAGATTCCTTCAGAGCTTTGATACTGGTAGTGGAGACTACACAAAAGAAAGGCGTGAGTGGCTCGATGAGAGTGTGGAAGATATCGTGAGGGAAATAAAGAAAAACAGGGAGTAGGATTTTTGATTCGTTCAGTTTCTATTAGAACTAACAGAGTGCTCTGTTAAAGGTTTTTGTTTTTCCCGTTCTGCACAAAAATATCTGTATCATCCCTCTGTTGCTGATATAGGTTCTAATATTAATAATATTAAAGCCGTCTAATATATTAGAAAACCCAAACAGATACTCTTGTGCTTCAGTAGAAATGAAGCTTTAAATCGATAATAGGGTATCCTGTTAAAATTATAGTCTAAGACAAAACTTTATTAACTATTAGATTGCAAATCGCTACAT
>ENA-OSAE01000299-OSAE01000299.1-marine-sediment-metagenome-genome-assembly--contig:-NODE-299-length-27017-cov-47.335732_pt1 | contig 27017 bp, 15 predicted proteins | sample MGYA00237870_ERZ529317 | MGnify/ENA primary metagenome ERZ529317 (study PRJEB26369, sample SAMN03142812) | marine sediment metagenome | biome: marine; feature: borehole; material: sediment... | reverse complement strand
AGAGAGCTAATAGACCTTCCTTGGCAGATACAACAAGGTCTTGAAGAGATTCTACTACCTGCTTAGATAGGTGGACTTCACTTAAATCAATACTGGTAAGTTTTAGATTTTTACTCTTTTTACCCATGTCTTGTTCGTGGTATAATGTCATTGGCGACTCCTCCTTTTGTATTTGTCTCCTTAACCCTGTTATACCATAACAGGGTCAGGAGTCGCCACCTTAAATTCCACGAATTATGGGACATCCTCTTAAAGTGGGATACAACAATATATAATTGGAAATAAATATTTGTTTTAAGTGCGTGTTCGAAAAGCACCGCAAAGCACTATATGTAGCATTTTTTATTTCGCTAATTACAATATATAGTATGATGTTAAACTTTTCGGATACGCACTCTAAAAATTAAATTAATAAAATATTCAACTAAAAAATTATTTCGTACACTTGAATCCAACAATAAGGAGAAATATCATGAGAATGATATATATATTTTTGTTAGTATCAGTTTTATTTCTGACAGTGACAGGATGTAACAATGGAGAAAACTATAAATATGCTAGGAAACCACATATTATGTATAATGATAAACTGTATGGATTGTCAGCAAGTCTCCCTAAATCACATACTTATGAATCTATGAGTCACATGTTAATAAAAGTAGGTGTCATAGAGGAAAGCGTTCCTACTTCTGAACTTCCTAATAGTAATTTTCAAGTTAACTACGAAGGATATGTAGGAGCAGAAGTTTATATTAATATAGATGGAAATAAGGAAACAATATATCTTAGAATTAATAAGGATTTAGAAGATGATAAACTCATAAGATTTGATATAGATTCTAATACTAAAAATAATGATTGATGATTCGCAACTCAACTTTCGCACTTAAAAAAAACACGGCTATATATTTGGGAGTGAATCAACACATAATAACACAGGGGGACGGTTCTTCTGTGCAGTTTTGAACGTCTTGAGTTTTATATTCATCTACTTCGGGATCTTTCTTTAGATCCAGAAATGTATGTGCTTTGGAACTATATAATGACCGAAGAACTTGACGAGGAACAGGCAGAACAGTTGATGGATATTCTGAAAAAGCATAAGAGACTTATTTGTGAAGCAGATGAATCACAAGATATCGAACCTTATTGGAATGCGCTAGAAATGGAACTCAAGCCCTTGTTCAAATCGTTCAAGAATCCTCATCCTACTGATCGAGATGCTGTACTTAGGGTAGTTCGAAGAGCATCTAAACTACCGGGAATGCATGAGCTGCATAAACTATTGAAGTAAATCAATAGTTTTGTTATTTTTGTAAGGTTATCATCAAAGCAAAATATAATACCTTATTATATAAATAGTCAACTATTTAGCCCCCTAATTAACTTGGACTTTCAATCATAAAATCTGGTACAATAAGTTCAAGTAAGGAGGGCTATAAATGCAAAGGAGAAAATATACTGTGGAATTCAAAACTCAAGTAATTAAAGAGGCTATTGAAACCGGCAACTGTGCAGCAGTTGCAAGACGTTATGATATCAACTCAAATATGGTCAGTCGCTGGGTGAGGGAAGCAAAGAACAAAGGCCAAACTGTATCCAGTAATGCTTTAGACAAGCTTCATGAAAACTTTGAAGCAAAACAACTAAAAGCTGAGAATGAACAGCTTAAAAAGCTTCTTGGAGAAAAAGAGCTAGAAAACCAGATCCTTCGTGACCTTTTAAAAAAAACAAACCCTCACTTACTGACAAAGTTGAAATAGCCAAGGAATATATATCAAGAGGCCATTCCGTAAAGCTGGTATTGTCTATAGTAGGTATTTCAAAATCCACTTATTACTACCGTATCAATAACTACGGTAAGAAGAAAGCCAAGGGCGGTGGTAGGCCTATTCCGGGGTATTCCTATACCAGGGATGGTAAAAAAGTCAGTGATAAACAAATAAAGTTATGGCTCATGCAGTTTATAGAGAATGAAGGCTTTGCCTACGGGTACTGGAAGTTAACCATAGCCCTTAGAAAACATAAAAACCTTATTATCAATAAAAAGAAGGTCTATCGCTTGTGCAAAGAATTGGAAATTCTTCGTCCCCAGCGTAAAATAAAGCCTAAGCATCCAAAACGTATTGCTAGAAACCGAATAATTAATGGTTCCAATCAACTCTGGGAAGTAGACCTCAAATATGGCTATATTAAAGGTGAAGATCGTTTCTTCTTTATACTGTCCTATATTGATGTATTTGACAGAAATATTGTTGATTATCATATAGGCCTATCCTGTACTGCAGAGGATGCCGTAAACATCCTAAAGAGGGCATTATGGTATAGAAACCTTTATGAAAAAGACACAAAGCCTGTTATCCGTTCAGATAATGGACCTCAGTTCATAAGTAATGTCTTCCAGGATTTCTGCAATAAGTATAACATAAAACATGAGCGAATTCCGTTTAAAAGTCCTAATTTAAATGCTCATATAGAGGCATATCACAGTATATTAGAAGATGAATGTTTATCCCGTTACGAATTTAATACATACGAAGAAGCGTATGAGACGGTGGCAAGGTTTGTAAAATTCTATAATAACCAACGCATCCATGGTAGTATCAAAGGATTATCACCTACGGAATATTACCATGGTGTTAGGAATAAAACTATAGAGCCTATACAGGTGAAGGCTTGACCTATATTTTGAATTGTAATTTAGAAATACTTTGAATCAGTGAGCAATTGCTATTTTTAGTCCAAAATTAGGGGGTCAAGCCGTCAAGAATCCTATGATTTATAGTATTTTTGACTCAAAAAAGGGTGTTTGTAGTTGAATTATAGTTTTTTAAAGCATATAAAAATATTGTGGGAAAATTGCATGAAGCTTCTATATGTCAGTTCTGTTTTGATATGCTCTCTGTTAGTCTACGATTTTTGGCCAAACCATTCATATGTGAGTGAATATGACGAGTGGAGCTTTTTGGGAAATTTTGTTATCGCTCTAATCTTTCTCCCGTCATTTTTTATTGTGTTTTTTTCTTTTCCTGCCTTTATTATTTTAACTCTGTTTAAAAATCTTAAAAAAGCAATTAAGATTTCTATAGTTTTGTTGATTTATATAATGGTCTTTCTATTTTCTTTGGGTGCATTAGAGTCTTCTTCAATACAGTTTAGGATTCTGGTTTCTTCCGTAACTTCAGTATCAGGATTATTACATTTAAGCTTATCAATGCTATATGTTCTCTACGCCCGGGCTATACGTGAGCAAAACAAAAATAGCTTTTATTAATATTTATTTTCAAAAATTAATTATCCGTTAGAACTTCATCAAGGAATTCATTGTCGAGACCTGCACATTGCTTTTCATACCACGTTAAGGTATAGATTTAACAGTAGTAGCACAATTAGCTGGGCATTCCAGTATCAAAACAACCCGGACTATATGTAACCGGGACAGCAGGAATTGCAGCAGGCGAAGGTAGTATTCGTTGCACTAAATCTGAAATCAAATTGAAAAAAGATGTTCAAAATTGCAAAAGGCTGTCACTCCGGTGGCAGTTTTTTTAATATGTAGTATATGATATAATCAAAGCGGAGGTGTTTTTTTGATTAAAAGGAAACAAAAAGAACCGTCCCTATTGTTTCACAGCATTTTAAGCCTTGCACTGCAAGGCTTAAAATGCTTTTGGAAGGAATTGTATATGTTTCCGTGGTTGGAGGAGGAGGGAGGGGAAAAGGGTATTTCAGAAAATAACATATTTAAGCAGGATTTGGTAGAAAAAAAGAGAAATTATTATTGAAGCTAATCTGAATTAATGCGGTTGAGATATTGCGTTTAAAATGGAGGATAATATGCTGATGGATAAACACGGCTTTAATATTGAAGAATTAATAGCACAAGGCAAATTAGGAAGGCATGAAACCTTTACGCCCAGATATGGCTGGCTTAAAAAAGGGTTTGATGCTGTTATTGAAAATAACAATATCTTTAAAGAGCCGGATGCCATTGAGAAACTCGGCGTTGGCAAGAATATGGTCAGATCTATTCGTTTCTGGTGTTTGGCCTTTAAACTAATAGAGGTTGATGATAATAAAGAGATTGTTCCAACGGAATTGGGCCAAAAGTTACTTAGCGATGAGAACGGGTGGGATCCTTACCTTGAGGATGACGCCTCTTTATGGTTGCTACACTGGCAGTTGTTTATTCCTTCTTTTGAAGCTGTGAGTTGGCCTTTGGCTTTTAACCGTTGCAATCTGTGGAGCTTTGACATTAAAGAGTTGAGCAGGATTATTATTAATGCTGCGCAATCATATCCAAGTTTGGCTAAGGCGTCTGCTAAGACGTATCAACGGGATGCCTCGTGTATTATCAGAATGTACGTGGATGGAGAAGAAAAAGATTCGGAGATCGAATGTCCTTTTACCCAGCTAGGACTCATGTATAGAACAGGGGAGAAAAATCAGGTTAGTTTTAATACAGCGTCTAAGCCCAATCTGCCACCGTTAATATTTGCAGCTGCTTGCTTTTCTTACGCTGCTCATTATCTTTCTCAGGGCCAAAAGAACGTATCGCTTCAACGATTAGCGTTTGGGATTAATTCTCCAGGTGTTGCGTTTAAACTGCCTGAAACAGCGGTGGGGCATTATTTGAGTGAAGCAAGTAAAGACCTTGACGGTTTTTCGTTGGTTAATGTTTTGGGAAACATGCAGTTACACTTTAATGAACATCCAGAACAGTTATACATTAAGGCATTGAACAAATTCTACTCGGAGAGATGAGAGATGAAGCTATCAGATATTATTGTGTTGAATCAGAAGTTTGCCCGGTCTATTAACCTTGAGCGCGACAAGTCTGAGCTTGATGTTATCAATGATTATCAAGTTACGGCTAAAGCCCAGGAAGTTATCGAGCGTTTTGTAGCAGCTATGGGGGAGGAAAAGGTATCTGCCTGGTCCTTGGTAGGACCATATGGCATGGGGAAATCGGCCTTTTTGAATTTTTTCCTTTCTCTTATTGGTCCCAAAACCTGTAGATTGACACAAGCAGCGTTAAAGAAGTTAGAATCTGCTAATAAAGACCTCCATGATAGGTTTATAAAAAACAAAGGCCAGTTGACTGGCGAAGCCGGGTTTTTCCGGGTTCCTATTGTCGCCGCCTTTGAACCGATTAATGTCACATTGGCACGCGGCTTACAAAAAGCTGTTTCCCAATCAGAGCTAGCTAATAAAGACAAAATATCCGCTAGCATAGATAAGCTCTTGAAAAATGGCTCAATAGAACCGGCAGCGCTTTTAACATTGTTCAAAGATGTAGTAAAGTCAGCTAAGACCCCACTTGTGCTAGTAGTTGACGAGCTGGGTAAGAACTTAGAATACTTATCTTACCACTCCCATAATGGGGACCTCTTTATACTTCAGCAGTTGGCAGAAATGGATCAAGTTTATCTATGGGTCTGTTTGCATCAGGCTTTTGACGAGTATATGTCCGGTTTTTCTGTTGTTCAACAGCAAGAATGGAATAAAGTACAAGGACGGTTTGAAGAAATATCATATATTGAATCTACTGCACAGATGCTTTATTTGATCAAAACTATTGTTGGGCAGAAGTGCACAGAAGACTTGCAAACCCGTATTAAGGAATGGGCAGTAGGGGTTGAAACAACGCTTGAGCCTACTAGCGTGGTCGGGAAAAAATACCTTGATGTTGATACTATCTGCAGTATTTATCCCCTGCATCCACTTACTGGTTTGGCTTTGATTGAACTTTGCCGTAGATATGCTCAAAACGAAAGAACTTTGGTTTCCTTCTTATCTAGTGGTCACATATATGCTCTTCCAGCGCAAATGGAGAGAATTACTTTAGACCAATATGAGAGGCTGCCTGCTATAGGTCTTGATTGTCTATATGATTATTTCTTCCAGCTTAGTCACACTTCATTAGCTGGCAGGCCTGCAGCTCAGCGGTGGGTTGAGATCCACGGTATCATTCAATCGGCTGATCAATTTTCTGCAGAAGAAGCCATTCTCTTGAAAAATATCGGAGTCCTTAACTTGCTGGCAGGGACCTTGGGGTTGAAGGCAAGTTTTGATGTTATATCCTCAATCATGGAATACTCCTATTGTTGGACTCATGAAAAGACACAAGAAGTCATAGATTTTTTAACTCAGCGGGGGGTTATTTTTTACCGGAAGTATGCTGGTGAATTCCGCCTGTGGGAAGGCTCTGATTTTGATGTAAACGGGGCAATCGCTAAGGAGAAATCCAGGCTGTCAATTGGTTCCCTGGAAGAAATATTAGAAACTAACCTGCCCCTGTCCCCGGTTATTGCTGCCCGGTATGCATTGCAAAAAGGAATTATGCGCAAGTTTGAACGGCGCTGGCTCGACATTGAATCCTTATCGGACAAGCTGGTTCCACATCAAGGTTTTGACGGGCTTTTGTTGTATTGTTATGGGACAGCGAAAGAACCCCCGGTAGTTCCTGAAATTTGCTATGATGGACGCCCACTTTTGGTGGCTTATGCTCCTGTAAAGAAAACCTTGTCAGAGATAGTGTTGGAGCTTATTGCTTGCCAGCGTGTCTTAGAAACTTATCCCCAGCTTGCTCATGATAAGGTTGCACGTAAAGAGGTTAACTTCAGGTTTAGAGTAGCCCGGGAAAGGTTTAGAGAGTACTTGGCAAAGGTATTTACTCCGGGTGCAACTGGTTTGCATTGGTATGCAGAAGGGAAAAAGTGCCTAATTCCTAATCGCAGGGAGTTGTCGGCTTTAGTTTCTAAACTATGTCAAAAATATTATAGACATGCTCCAACGATTCCCAATGAAATTATCAGCAGCGAAAAGTTATCAAGTGCTGCCGTAAGGGCTCGCCGGGAGCTGGTTGAGGCTATGGCAACCAGGGCTGATGAAGAGAACCTAGGCTTTACCGGGTGGGGGCCAGAGGTTGCAATGTACAGATCGCTTTTGCTCGCCAAAGGTTTGCATAAAAAAAACACCGAGACAGGCACTTGGTACTTGACTTTGGAAGGAACCGAGCCCGAGTTATACAAAGTCTGGGAAGCACTTGACCAGATGCTAGATAAAGCTGATGACAAAGGGCAGACAGTAGAGGATATGCTAAACGAGTTGCGAGAGTGTCCTTTTGGCCTTAGGCAAGGACCTGCGCTTATTTATCTGTCGCTTTATTTGCTCGTTAAGTCTGAAAACCTAACTGTATTTCGAGAGGGTGCTTATCATCCATATTTGTCTGCTGCAGATATGGCTCTGCTCCTTAAACGCCCAGAGTTATTTACTGTGAAGAGATTCATGACTAATAAATTGCAAGAAAGAGTATTTGCTGCATACAGGGCTGTTTTGAAGAAGTCCCGGTTAAAAGTGGATTCCAACCTTAGAAACGCGACAATGCTGGGGGTTATTGGACCTTTGATGAAGTTTGTTGATCAGCTGCCGCGTTATTCCAAACAGACACGAGATATCTCAAAAAAGGCCCAGCGGGTGAGGTCAGTTATTGCCAATGCTGTCGATCCCCTTAGGTTTCTTTTCGAGGAATTGCCCGAAGCACTGGGAATAGATGTAAATGGGAAGAACACTGATTCTTGGAGTCAAGACTTAGAGAATAACCTGCGGTTGGTTCTTGGTGAGCTGGGGCAGGCATATGAGAAGCTAAACCAAAGAATTAAAGAAACCCTGCTGGAAAGATTTGCTTGTTCAAGCCTTGAACAGTTATATGCTACACAAAGGAAAGCAGCCCAGAACTTAATTACTATTTGTGATGCTACTGATCTGAAGCCTGTGCTTCAAGCTATGGCTAGAAATGAATCCAATCTTGATGATTGGGCAAGGGGAATTGCAGGTGCAGTAGTGAAGAAGCCCGTAGATGCCTGGAAGGACGAGGACTTTGCAATCTTTAGAGCCAAGCTAGCTGATTATGCCGACCGACTTGAGCAGTTAGAGGCTTTAGCGACAACTGACAAAGCAGAGAATGTCCAGGTTATTAGTGTGATGAAGCCCGGAGGCAATATAAAACGGGATGTCATAAGCATTGATACCAGTGATCAGAAAGTGAACGAGATCTTGGAGCAGATATTAGAATTGCCTGAAGATAAGTCTCGGGCAGTGTTGGCTCTGTTGGCAAACAAAATCATTTTAGGTGGTTGATACTATGAATAAAGAACGCCATATTCTTGCTTTGTCCGGAGGCAAGGACAGTGCAGCACTAGCAGTGTATCTAAGAGAAAAATACCCCTACCTGGATTTGGAGTATGTTTTTACGGACAGCGGGTGTGAACTGCCCGAGACTTATGAGTATTTGGACAGAATTAGGGCGGTATTAAATATTGATATTACGGTGATTCGTCCTGAGAGAGATTTTGATTATTGGCTTAAATATTATAAAGGCGTTTTGCCTTCTCCTCAAAATCGGTGGTGTACTCGACATCTTAAACTTGAACCCTATGAAGCTTATCTTGGCGAGTCGTTAACTTATAGCTATGTTGCCATCAGGGCTGATGAAGATCGAGGAGGATACCAAAATAAAAAAGGAAATATCATTCCTGTACATCCTTTTGTTGAAGATGGTATAACACTGCAAGATGTAATTAGAATTCTTAAGGAAAGTGGGCTGGGGTTACCTAAATACTATCGATGGCGAAAGCGGTCGGGTTGCTACTTTTGTTTTTATCAAAGTGCTAAAGAGTGGGTGGGTTTAAAACATTATCACCCTGATTTGTTTGAAAAGGCGTGCCGGTATGAAGAAAATCATGCTGATGGCAGAGTTTATACTTGGAGAGGCATAAGAGGGGGTGGGTATCAATATCTTCGTGATATATCTGACAATGTAATTGAAGTTTCTACTGAGTCTAACAATAGGGCGATGGATTCAAAATTAATAAATAGACTGAGCATCATTGAAATTGATAGGATGGAAGAAGTGGGAAGGAGGTGAAGACCATAGTGCTATCTAAGTATGATGTTAGGAGAGTATTGGAGCAATTGAGGGTCGGCAAAAAGGATGGAGAGGCAAGGCCTCATAAGTATCTAATGCTTTTATCTTTAGTATCTCTTTTTGAGCAGGATGAGCGCCGAGAGAATAGATTTTACTTTAATGAATTGGAACCTGTGTTTGCATCAATGATGCAAAAGTTATATCCTCATTATCCTTACTATTCGATTGCGTTAGAGTTTCCTTTTTACCATTTACAAAGTGATGGTATTTGGCATTTAAAGATAAAAGACGGCAAAGAAGAGCTTTATAAGTACTATCAGAGTAAGAGGTTAACAAAAAATAGGATTTTAGAAACTGTAGATTATGGTTTTTTATCGGAAGAAATATTTAATGCTTTTCGTACGCATAATATCAGAGAAGTATTCAAAAAAGAGATAAGGGAATGGTTAGAAAGAAATACATATGCTAAGTTTGGAAACAATGGTCATGATATGGTTTGGGAACGAAAAAGTTTATTTGAGTATGAACAATCAGCTTTAGAAAAAATCGTTGCATCTATAAAAAATCAAATGTCAGCTAGGTGCCTAAATAATGTTTATATATGGGAATCTCAAACCAATACTTATTTTGAATACGACCTCATTGTAGTGGCTCGTTCGGGGATTTATGTTGTTGAGTTAAAGCATTGGACTGGGAATATAGAAATCAGACAATATCAGTGGCGCATCAACAAGACTAAGTATCGTGTCGATCCACACAAAAACAATAGTTTTAAGTGTAAGGTTCTAAAAGGCTTATACCAGCATAACTTTGTTACCTATCCCAATGTATGGGTAGAGTCTGTGGTTGTATTGACAAACCCCGAAGCCAATGTGGAAAATGCTGATTCACCTGAAGTGGCTAATCATGAGGGTCGACATAACCTAACTTTTGCCTCTATCTCTGATTTTATCTCTTATTTGAAGCGAAGAGAAAAGAACGTGCAAGCATTAGATGATAAGCAAGTATGTGCCATTGCAGATTTTTTAGCTGGGCTTAATAGACCTAATATCCATCAAAAAGAATACACGGTAAATGGGTATGAAACGGTAGAATATCTTTCTCAAAAACCAGAGTGCATCGAATTCCTGGCCCGGCCAATTGGAATAAAAGCCAAAGGTTTACACCGGCTAAGGGTGTTTCGTCTAATCCAAGAAACCGAAAGTGAAAGAGAACGGTTGAGAAAAATAGCTCTCAATACACTAAATGCGGTAGAACAAATAGGCGATAATTCTTACATTCACAAGGTATGGGCTATGCAGACAGATGACGGCGACATTATTGAAGTCTCAGAATGGTCAGAAACGGGGACACTGCAAGATTTAATCTATGAGTCAAAAGGCGGATTACCGATAGAGAAGGCACTAACATTGTGCAAGAACATAGCATTAGGGTTAAAACAAGCCCATCAAAATAATATTATTCATCGTGCTGTTAAGCCAGAGAATATATTAATCAAAAATGACATACCAAAGCTGATGAACTTTGATTTATCTTTTCAACTAGAAGATAACCGTCTTACTGTAATTCCAGATGCTTCTAAGGTAAAAGATGATGGATATTTGGCGCCGGAGATTCTTTTTGGCGGTGATATCGATGAAAGCACCGATTTTTTCAGTCTAGGCGTAATTGCTTATCAGCTGTTGACGGGTGAAAAGCCTTTCAAATCTACGCGGGAATTTGTCACTAGGGGTGGAGAACTATCTACTCAAAACTTGCAAAAGCTAAGGAAGACAAAGGTTCCGGAACATGTAATTAATGGCATCAAAGAAATGATTGTAGCAGACCGGGTAAAACGTGTTAAGGATATACAAGCTGTCCTTTCAGTTTTTGCTTGCGAAAAGGAGCAGGAAGACAAAGTTGGTGAAGATTTGCCTGTCAACCCCAGGCTGCAGCCAGGGGACAGGCATGACATGTATGAGATTGTTGAGTTTATAGGCGAAGGAGCAGAAACCCAATTATATAAGGCAAAAGCCAAGATTTCCCAGGGACAGCCAGTTACTGTTGTCCTGAAGGTGTTTAACCACGAAACGCCGCTAGAGAGGGTATTCAAGGAGCTAGATATAGGCTATCAAATTCACTCGCCTTATGTGGTGCGCTATGAGCGCATACCCGGGCACTGGCAAGGCAAGCGTTTTTTTATTGTCATGGATTATGTGCCTGGAGAGACCATGCGCCAGTTAATTGAACGTAAGGAAAGACCCAACAGAGAAACCTTTAATAGCATTGCCCGTTCTCTAATGGAGGGTGTTCGTGCGCTCCACGAATATAAAGGTGAGAACGGAGCACAAAAGACAATAGTTCATGGCGATATAAAGCCGGAAAATATAATAATTACGCCTAAAGAGAAGCCGGTAATAATTGATTTGGGCATTGCTGGTCCCCCCAGGGTAGATGCTTTTCAGGGAACTAGCGGTTATATTCCTCCCGACTCTATTAGGGGCACAGACCGGGATTTCTCCCCAAGAAGTGATCTGTTTGCACTTGGAGTAACCTTGTGGGAATGGTTGTTTGGCGCAAAGCCTTATGAGAATCCTGCCATTGGCGATAAGCCTGTTATACCCGAGGATTTGCCAGAGTTTAAAGATTTGCACCCGTGGTTAGAAAAGGCTGTTGCTACTGAACCAGGCAAAGGTTTTGCTTCGATAGCAGAGATGTGGGATGGATTTACGAAAGGCATGCCTGTTGCGGAAGAAAAAGCACAGGAGAAAGCAGAAAAAGCAGATGTACCGTCAGAGGATGCTGTAATAGAAGAATCTACAGAGCAAGCACAAGCCCTTGATAATTCATTTGTAGCTTACCTCAATTCTCTCTCGTGTGCTTCAGCTGGAAATGAAAATGCCATCGCAGAGTGTCAAATCAGAGATCAAAACTTTGAAAGGATTCATGTCTCTAACCCGCTAACAGACGCAATCTACCAAATGCTAACTGATGGGAAAAACGTTATTTTAACCGGCAATGCAGGAGATGGCAAAACCACCATTGCAGTAGATATATTAAAAAAATGTTCGGGTAATACTCTACGGAAGCTTGAAGCTCGACACGAAGTTCCTGGTAAAAATTTGGTTGTGATAAAAGATATGAGCGAGTTGACGGAGCAGGAACGTGTCTCTGCTTTAAAAGAAGCCTTTGAGAATAAGGCGAAAAAATATCTGATTGTCTCTAATACCGGAACCCTCCTAGATACTTTCAATAAATTTAAAAAAATACTGAATAGAGACTTCAGCGATTTGCTGACCGCACTGAAGGCTAGTGAACCTACCGATATAATAGATGGTCGTTTTTGCTTGTTAAATATCGGCCAATTGGACAGTATCAAAACAGCCTGTAAAGTATTTGAGCGCATGCTAGAGCCTAATAACTGGACGGGATGTTCTCAGTGCAAATTAATAGGAGAATGTCCAGTATCAAGAAATGTAAAGTTGCTCCAGAGCAACTTGGCGTTGGTTAAGCATCGCGTTTATCTACTTTATAAACGTCTTTATGAGTATGGCCAGCGGTTGACGATGCGCCAGATGACGGGACATCTAGCTTATGCCATAACCGGCGGATTAAATTGCCGGGATGTTGCAGCTATGTCAATTATAGCTAGGCGCAAGTGCTTGTGTCACTTGGGATTCTTTAATCGGTTTTTTGGAGATGACGGTGATAAGGTTATTCCTGAGGCCACAAAGCTAATGCCAGTACAGATAATCCGAGATGCCGGGTTTGGTTCAACTCTTATGCCAAAGTTTGAGAGGAAGGCGTGGCTCAAGGAAGAGGCATTTAGCGTGTTAAATTCCGAAGCTAGAGAAATATATAATCTTTTGCTTGAGTGTCACTCTCCACAGGCAATTGATAACCCGGTTTTACGCCGTCAAATAAGACGTTTGGCTTATTTTTGCGGCAAGTTTGATGGCGAAGAACAAAAGGTGTTTATTTCTACTTTCTTAGATTCACCTATGCTTCTGGACTATTTGGAGATTGCTTGCGGCGAAAGTGTGCCTTTGCGCTCTCATCTGCGCAAGATGTGTATCAAGGTTTTGCATATCTTGCAAGAGCATTTTACAGGCTTGCGTTTGCCAGAAGAATCGTGGAAGGAAGGGAAGGATATATACATTACCTTGAAACCCCCTGGAAATATTGCCGCAACGCAAATGATACTGGCACGCTTCCGCCATGATGATTTTGAACTTGTGATGAAACCTCGCTATCAATGCGGAAATGACGGAGGTAGTAACAAAATATTTATTCTCAAATACAAGCCAGCACCAGATGTATATTTAGAGCTTGATCTTCCTTTCTTTGACTATGTTGCCCGCCGTTACGAAGGTGATATGACTTACCAGCTATCAGCCTACTATAGCAATAGATTGGAAGACTTTAAGGGTAAATTGTTACAGGTTTATGATAGGGTTTATTCAGGGGATAAAAACGATACCTTGCATCTATTGCGCATCCGCCCGGACCGCAGATTTGAAGAACTGAGGCTGCTCATAAGCAAAGATGAATTAGAGGTGATTTGATGGGTGTGCCAAAACCCTTTCCTAATACTGAGAAGATAAACCGAGTCTCTAACCCGGCCTTCATCTTGTTTGGCTTTCGATTTTTTACGGATCAAACAGTGGTGGAGCTGCTAGCTGAATTATTGTCAGTAGCTTTTTCCGAGAAGTGGATTGGTTCTAAAGGGCCAATTACTACCCCTTTGCCGTCTTTACAAGAGTTGCAAAATTGGGCATTGGATAAAGAAGTAAAGCTGCAATACAAACCTCCTATCAAGTTAAACTTAAAGCTCTTTGCTCTATTATGCGCCTCCCCCCTGGATTCCCGGCACAAGGTGCACGAAGATCATTATAGTTATTTGGTGGAAAGATTTGTAAAGAAGGTTCGTTCAAGCACTGAAAAGCCTGAGGAAGTAAGGGAATGGGTTGAGGACTTTTTGATGGGATTTCAGGGGGCAGGGTTTGATAGAACTTGGTGTGCGCAGACTTTTTATCCCATTACAACTAGCTTTCTACTACAAGAGACGATATGGAAACGATCCTATGCAAAAAATAAACAACTAGATTGGAGCGAGGTAAGAGCGAACCTAGATAACTATTTTGGCACCAAACAGCATATTTTCTTAGCCCGTGGTGGCGAACTCTTGTATCTCCAGCTATGTAACCTGTTTGCCGGCAAAGGGCGGGACATTAGCTCCCTTGCCTATACGTTAGACTTTTCTGAGACAGAATCTAAACTTGATACCCTGCATGAGTTTTTGCTAACGGGGTTGCAAATGTTGAAGGCAGAGCAGTTTGCTGCCTTGGAAAAGTTGGTGGATTATATAGAAAACCTTGACCCAGAAACCCACTGGGAAACAAATAAGGAAGATAAGTTAATGTGTGAATGGTGTCCTGAAGAGAGCTGGCCGGAAACGTATCTTTTTGCTGTTGAAATTAGCCGGGTTTTAAGAGCGGCTTTGGATCCAATTGAACGGTTGGAGCTTTTGCAATTAGGCTGTGCTCTGCAGGTGCTGCGGAGCCTTTGTGCACAAAGCCTTAGATATGCCGACTTAATTCCTGAAAAGGGGCAGGGAAGTGCACTGGGTTATGCTTGGGTATTTTCTCCCTTAGAGGGATTTTCTCGCCAGCAACGTTTGGCATCATGCCACAACCTTCAAATGATATTTAGGTTAATACAACGTGCTCTTCATAATGAGGACGTGATAAAACTTGCAGAAAAAAATAAGGGCAATAAAAAGCTATCTTCACTGCTAAGGGAAGCTGAAACTAAGTATGGTCATAAATACTTTAGCATCCTGGGTAAGCGGTTGGGAATCATTTATCCGTGGAGAGGAGCAGAACCCCGGTTTATTTTGACAGATAAGTTGCTTCGATACTTAGTTTTATCTGTATTGCCGCCTGGGAAATCTTGTGAGTATCACGAGTTTAAGCGCAGGATTTATTTGCACTACGGTATAGCTGTTGAGGGGGAGGAGCTTCTAGATGCAGTGGTATGGAGCGGCCTTCCTGCTAATAGTTCTGTGCAACCAGACAAAGGTTCATGCCTTACCCAAATGTTAAGAGCAGGCGGGTTTTTGATCGAACTGTCTGATGGATGCTCAATTGTCCAAAATCCTTTTAGTTCGAGGATTTAGAAAGGGGTTGTTCTGGCTTGAAGTATATGGCTGCTACTATCGTCAAGTACATACTTGATGAAAGCAAAAAGAATACGGGCCGTACTCTTCGGTTTGTATTGCCCTCCTATCCTCCTGACCTCTTGTTAGAAATTGGGAAAGAGGTTGAGGAAGGCGTAAAAAAGATTGCGGATCTTAGGATTCGGTTTGAATACGGAATTGCTTATAAGTTAGGAGAAAAGTGGGCTAATGGTACCCAGGATGAAAGAGATATATTTAATCAAATCCAACAGCGGAAATGGTATAACGACACAGACAATCTGACGAGTTTGCGCCATCTTATCAAGGAAGAAGATGAAGATTGTTTAATTGTGTTGTTGGCTGGGTACGAAGATATTCGTGACCAGGCCAGCTTACAAGATTTTTTCCATCTGGATCAAAAATCTTTGTGGGAAATTTGTCTTAAGAAAAGCTTTGAACCCTGGGTTATTGAGGCTGTACAAAAGTATGTTAACCCTGAGGGGAACGAGGACGCAATTAAAAAAATTGCTAGCATCTTTAGCGATCTTTATCAATATGGTTTGACTGATCCACTTGAGGTAAGCCGGTATTTAGAGGACAAGGATTTTAGCAGTGCTATGGATGGCAGAGATGCATTCAAAATTGTTTTGTCCGACCTTAGTCCATTTGGTTTGCCCAACATGATTGGGTTTGAGAAACATGGCAAGAAAAACTTTACTAGCTATCTTGCTGCTGCCCAAAAGTTTATGAGTTACAGCAGCTTTTTGGATGCAAGTAACAAGAGAAAAGCCAAGGATAAAATTAGCTTATTTAGGAAGGAAAATCAAGACGACCCTGAGAAGGAGACTTTGGGTGTCTTTGATAATTTAGAAGACCTTCTTGTTTCGCTAGAAAGATATATTGATACAGCTTCCTCTGCAGAACGGGACAAGCTGGCAATGGCAGATTTTGTATATATTTATGATAAAATATTGCAGTTTAAAGTTGCCCGCAAAAGGAGAAGGGAACAAATAACAAAACTTAAGGGGCATGCTTTAGAAGTATTTTTGCATGCACTGTGGTTATCACTGGCCGAGTTTAAAAAGGAGAGTAGAAGCACCTTTGCCTTAGATAACATCGCTCAGATTTCCCTTAATTGTCTGGAGTTCAAGCACCAATACGAGATTGACGATAAAGAAAAAGCTCAAGATTTTTTGCAAAAGTTATTAGGCGGAATAGATGAATATCTTATTGATCATATTGAGATCAAGAAAAGCGACAAAAGTTTAATAAAGGTCGAGTCTTCAATTTCACCTGATAACGCAGGTCCAGATGTGACTTTTGGCCCCGCACGAAATGCAGTACCTTCCTTAAAATTTGAAGTAACAGTATCTGGAGAAGACGGTAGCACTTTAAAAAGAAAGTTTATGTGGTTATTGGGGAAGAATTGTCAAGCCCGGTTTTTGGTTCAACTGTACAACTGGGTTGTGAGTAATTATCAAAAATATATCGTACTCCCAGTTTTTAGCATTAAATACGTAAATGAGATGTTCATGGCAAAAGATGATGAAGATATTATCCGGATATTGAATATTGCATTAGAAAATAGATCTTGCTCTATCCAAGATCTATTTAATGCCCCTGGTTTGGATCAAAACGATTGCCTCAGAGATAGCATGTACAAATTATCTGCATGTTACCAAGAGTTTTTGGATGAATTTTCTCGAGCTGGCTTTTTCTCAGCATTAGCGAAAAGATATGACCCTATTCGCCAAGCATATATACAACTTTTAAACAAGTATGTTTCTAATAGCTCTGAAACCTCCTTAGGGCCATTACTGATGAAGGCTTTTATCATTATTTCTGATAAATATATCCAAAATGCGAACTGGCAATGGAAAGACTCGTTAAATTGCGGGGTAATTACGCCATTGCATCCCGCGCTGTTGGAAATGATCCACCACCAGCATGCATATTTATGTGACAGTTTTTGCAGTTATATAAGAAAGGGTTTGGCCGAAGTTGGAACTCGGGGTTTGGCAGAAAAAAATTGGCACAGGTTAGTAGATTTAGCTAAGATAAAATGGCCGGTTGTGGGAGTATTAGATGAGAATAACACGTTAAATACAAATGTACAGAGCTATGATTATATCCACTTAATAGGAACTCCCGAGAAAGCGTACTCCACTATCAGTTCGAGATTACTAGTTAAATACGAGGAAAGTGAAGATCAAGATATATCTGATTCAGAATTATATAGGGAAACCCAGGAGGTAAAGCTCATCAAACATGTCCTCCTCGATTATTGTAAGCTGCACCCATATGCCAACGATGGTTTAAGTGTGGGGGTGTACTGTGGAAGTTCTATACAGCAGATAATTGGGGGGATCGATGCTTTTTTGGCTGAAGTTGCCAGTGATAAGGCTGATGATGTTTATTCCCTGAATCTAACTATTTTTTCTGATAGTCCTGATGACACAGGGGTATTAAACTGGGTTGAAGCGTGGAAAGAAAGGTGGCATGAAGCAGAGGGTATTACTTCACGAAAATATTATGCTAACAGTAAGGTTTCAGTCTATTACCGGGTAATACCGGACGGAGATCGGGAACAGTTAGAGAAGTTAATTAATCAGACAGACCTTGATCTGATGTTCTTTACCAATTTTACGCGACCCCAAAACAGTCAGTTTGTGCCTATAGAGGATACTTGTCCGTGTGGTTTTGACGATTATTTGAAATTTCCTGTGCTGGAGAAAGTAAGTTGTGCGGTTATTGATGGGGGAAAAGCTAAAGAACGGGAACTGGTATTAAGCAATCGACGGTTTAGATTAGGCACGCTGCATGCAGAAGTGATGGCCCGACTGCACAGTCCCTATAGTGTTAATGCAAATTTTGAGCATGTTGTAGTAAGTACCACTAATTTTAGCCCTTGGGAAAGTGTTATTGATGCTGCTCATAAGAATTGCGTGTGGGTAGTGTGTATTGACCCTATTGTTGATGAAAAACTCGTGCGCAAGGGAGACAACGATAGGGAGATAATAGGGTTTGGCACTGGCGTAGGGCCTCATGGTGAGTATAACTTTACTATTTCTACCGAACAATTTTACCTGTCTGATATCGTCAATAAAATTAGTAATCAGCTCGCAAGTTTGATAGGAAGTAATGACAAGAATGTTTGTACTAAAGTGGCGAATAGCTTGATTAAAGAAGCCTTTTCAATATCTGGTCTATCTGTAGTTAAGGCTACCGGCCCTTCTCAATATGTCCGAGACTTTATTGCCTATGCATTGGTGAGGAAACTGCTCCCGAAAGAAAAAGGAGTATTTTGTGATGAGATTATTTCTCTAGATGCATTCCTGCACTGGTTTGACTTCGGACCGAGCGATATGCGCCCTGACCTTTTACGCCTACAGGCGAAAATAGAAAATGGTTCCTTCAAAATTAGGGCACAAGTAATTGAGTGCAAGCTAGCTCAAGAATCAGAGGGGTATTTGGAAAAAGCTCTGCAGCAAGTAGAGGAAGGCCTGAAACAGCTTGTGTCCAAATTCCGTCCACGGCAGACGATAACTCCAGTAGGAGTAGAAGAAGATGATGATAAGACGGAGGGATATCCTCCTGATCAACGGTATTGGTGGATGCAGCTTCATCGGCTGATTTCTAGTCGAGGTGAGATTAGAAAAACTCAATATAAAGAGACCTTACAGGCTCTAGAAAGTTTAAGTGATGGTTGCTACAACATAGAGTGGGAAGCTGCAACGATTGCTTTTTGGACTGATGTAGCCCATGGAGAAGCAGTAAAAACCCCTCAATGGAGTTTTAGTATTGACAATCAGGAAATGAATGTTTACTCGGTTCAATGTGGAAAAGATTTTATCCTTAAAGTGTGTTTGGATAAAGTTAACTTCGAGCTTTTTGATGGCTGCTCGACGGTGCGCTATCAACATGCACGACCACAACATATTTGTATAGTACAGGATGATGAACAAGGCGAAGAACAACCAGTATCTGTATCGAGCTCTGATAAAGAAGAAGACCAAGACAAAGACCAAGACAAAGATAAAGCAAGGAGTTCCACTTTACAGCCAGAGGTCAGCATCCCTAAACGAATTCTGCTGGGAAGCGGTACTGCTGGGGGTCGTGATGTGTATTGGGAGTTTGGCCATCCCGATTTACCGAACCGACATTTGCTCATTTTTGGTGCTTCAGGAACTGGCAAAACATATACCATTCAAGCTGTGATGGCAGAACTTAGCAAGTGTGGAGTTAACAGCCTTATCGTGGACTATACGAATGGGTTTACAAAGCAGCAATTAGAGCCTGCAATCCTTGAACAGTTAAATCCCAAGCAACATGTTATCCGCAAGCAGCCATTGGCTATAAATCCGTTCCGGAAGCAGTGTGACTATGTAGATGATGAACCATTAGAGGATACTTCAGCGCAGGTAGCTCAGAGAGCCAGTGGAGTTTTTGCTGAGGTCTATAGACTTGGAGAACAGCAAAAATCAGTGTTATATAATGCCATCCAGGCTGGAGTAGAAGAAGTGGGCAATAGTTTTAATCTGAATATGCTTGTGGACAAACTAGAGAATATTCGGGCACAGGGGGGATCGATTGCTAACCCGGCTATGACGGTAATTAACAAGATTAAGCCGTTTGTAGATATGAATCCCTTTGGCGAGGAAGATCCTGAGAGCTGGGAAAAATTGTTTTTAGACCCTGTTTCCAAGTGCCATGTCCTTCAACTTGCCGGATTTATGAAAGACTCAGCTCGTTTGATCACAGAGTTTTCACTTATAGATCTTTACTGGTTTTACCGGACAAGAGGTAGTAAAGATAAGCCGCGGGTGATTGTGTTAGACGAGATCCAAAACCTGGATCATAGCCTAGATAGTCCGCTAGGGCAGTTTCTAACTGAAGGGCGTAAATTTGGGATTTCATTGATCCTTGCCACTCAGACTTTAAGTAATTTGAGTAAAGATGAAAGGGATCGACTATTCCAAGCAAGCCATAAACTCTTCTTTAAGCCAGCTGATACCGAAATTAAATCTTTTGCTCAGTTGCTTGCAGATGCTACCAATGAAAGCCTGGATAGTTGGATTCAGCGCCTATCTGGTCTGAAACGCGGAGAATGTTATTCTTTAGGGTATGCCTATAACCATGGGACAGATAGACTTGAGGTCAATCGGGCGTTTAAGATTAAAATTAAGTCTTTGGAAGAAAGGTTTTAAGGGGGATATCATGTTACCGATAAACTTTCATAAAACATTTATTCCCGAAAGGTGGCTAATTGCTGCTCTCCTTGAGTATGCAGCGCTAGGAAAAGAAGGCACTTTGCAAAATATGTCCGAGGACACAGGTATTCCTATGGGAAAGTCCTCTGGCAAAATGCCAGCTATACTCGATTACTGCCGTGGTATGGGGTTAATAGTGGTTAAGCCAGGGAGCCAAAAACAGTATAAGAAACCAATTCTTACTCCACTTGGTGAAGTTGTCTATTTGAACGATAAGTTTCTAGGGGAAACGTTAACTCAGTGGCTAGTGCACATGAATCTTTGTCGCAGCGATATCGGGGCAAAAGCATGGCATGAAGTTTTTGCTAAAGGCAGGGATGTTTTGGGGGCTAGTTTTTCTACCGAACAATTGGAGAATTATTTGGTAAGCTATTTCGGGAACGGTAAAAATAGAACCGGCCCCCTCTTAAATGTTTACTCAGATGATGCAGCGTTGGGAAGAGCGAAAATATTAACAGTTGAAGAAGAGGTCGTAACTCGGAACAAAGCACCTATTTTATCATCATGGGCGGTTGCCTACTCTGCCATTATACTTGAACTTTTGGAAGCCTTTTTCCCTGACCAAACCCAAGTAACTCTTTCAGACTTTGCTCAAAAAACCCATTGGCTTGATGTGTGTCTTTGGCAAGACACAGATATTGAAACGGCGTTTTCCTTAATCGAGATGAAGGGATTTGTTGCCTTAGATCGCCAAATCCGGCCATGGATAATTGAAAAGAAGGCTAGACCTCAGAAAATATGGCCGCAGATTTTTGATGATATTGCCTGATGGGGGGGATATTTTTTGAAGCTGGCGGAGATTACTTCTTTTCGCAAAGACCTGTTGTTTCATGGTGCGGTTCAGTTAGGCTGGTTTGAACGAAACAAATCTTTATCTGATAAAGCAGCTGCGCACTTTATTTTCCATGGTCCCGATTATCACGGAGTACGCGCTGATGATTTTGCTGAGCCAGGTTTGCAGTTGGTAGATACAGCCAGTTTTACCCGGGAAATAACCGAGCGATTAACGGGAAAAATCACTGATGAACCGTTTGTCCTGGCTATTGCTGGTTACGGAACGGGAAAATCTCACCTAGCTCTAACATTAGCGACACTTTTTTCTAGGCCTAAATCAGAAATAGCGCAAAAGATATTGAAAAACCTTACCCTGGCTGATGAAAAAATTGGCCGTCAAGTTGCAAGCTCAATTTCTTCCCTTAGCGATCAGCCGTTTTTGGTTGTTACCTTAAACGGTATGGAAGACTTTGACCTGGGCAGTGAAATTTCTCGGCAGCTACTTAGCGCCCTGAAGGATAGGGGAATTGACACAAAAGTTTTAGAGAACCTGCGGCCACGATTTAAACTGGCGGAGAACTTTGCAGCATCTTTCCACCTGTCGCTAAAGGAAGATTTTCAGCAATACTTTGGGCCTGATTATCAGATAGAAGATATAATTAAAGGCCTTGAGGCCCAGGATGAAAAAGTATTCCAGAAGGTAAACGAAATTTATGCGCAAAAGATGGGTTCAGCTTTGCCGGCAGCGGGACAAGAATCTCTCCAGGACTTTATTAGAGTGACAAAAGAGGCGTTCTGCGGGCCGGGGAAACCCTTTGCCGGTATACTGCTGCTTTTTGATGAGTTTGGCCGGTACCTGGAATTTGCCGTGCAAAAGCCCCATATAGCAGGGCCGGCTGCCTTACAGCAACTGTTTGAAGCTGTCCAAGAGAATGGGGATAGGGTGTTTTTGCTTGCGTTTATTCAAAATGAACTTAAGGCATATGCCTCACGCGTAGCCCCGGAACGCCGTGAAGAAATAAATCGCTATCTGACGCGTTTTGATGCGGTGCGTAAAGTCAGACTGTCAACGAATTTAGAAACAGTAATCGCTAATCTGCTGGAAAAGAAAAATCCCCAGGTTATTACTGAACACCTTTCGGGTTTGGATGTGCCCCTTGACCACGTTCAATCCTGCATGATGGACTGGTTTCCTGAGATTAGAAATCATTCGCTTTGGCTTGAATCCGAAGGCTTCAACAGGATTATTGGGCAAGGCTGTTGGCCCTTACATCCCCTTTCAACATGGGTGCTATATAAGCTAACTACCATAGGCAAATCGTTACAGCAGCGTTCAGCTTTATCCCTCTTAGCAGATGTGTTTGAGATTTTCCAAAACAGGGAACTGAAATTCGGGCAAACTATCAGGCCTACTGATTTGCTAACTGAGGGATTGGTTGATGAATTTTCAGCATCCGAGAGCTTTGGGGCACAGGGTGCTGTAACATATGCTTACCAAAGCGTATTACAGAAATATCAGTATGAGCTTTCACCAATAGAAAAATCCATACTCAAAGCCATTGTGCTCCAGCAAAAGATAGGAATCAAAGTAAAAGCCAAAGACGATTATATCCAAGCAATGTCCATGTTTTGTGGAATTAGCACTGACGATGCAGAAGCTGGTGTCAATTTACTTGAAAAAGAATATGGCGTCTTAGAATGGAATGGCCTACTATGTCAATACGAGATTGTCGGGGATGCTGTTCCGAGGAAATCGTTCCTTGCCAAACTTATGAGAAAAACTGAAGAGATTGGCTCCGAAAGGCGGGCTCAGATTTTTAATGCCAGCTGTAAGCATTGGTTAGAAAAAGAAGAATACAACACAGACTTTGGGGTAAAGAACGATATTGTTACCAAGGAATGGAACTATAATGTATATTTCACCAACGCCTTCTTGCTTGAAAACCAGATTCAATTTGCCTTACGGGCGTGGCGGGATGCAAAGAATGTTGATAATAACAAAGGACAGTTAATCTATTGCTATGTGGGTCCGGAGAGCAACTTGGATTTATTGCAACATAGGGCGACTGAGATGATCAAATCGCAAATGCAACAGCTCAATCTAGATTGGAATAAAGGTGCACCGCTGGCAATCCTATTCCTTTACGATTCTGAAGGAAAGTTCGGGCAAAAACTTGCTGAGTATTGGGTGCTCGAACAGGGATTTTCTGATGAGGAAAAACGTAAATTTGCTAATTTTATCCTTGACAAAAAGAATAGCACTAAGCAAGAACTTGAGCTCCAGTTCTCTGAAATGGAAAAGGAACGAAATGCAGTATTTGCTATAGAAAAGAAGCTGGACCAGGGACGTCTAAAAGAGATGCTCGAGCAGTTGTTTGATGTAGTGTATCCAAACAGAATACCCTTTCATTTTGATGGTTTTAATACAATCCGAGGAAATGCAGCAAAAGATAGCCAAGTGTTTACCAAAGAGTTATTATTAGGCAACCTAGATCGAGATTGGCTGCAGGCGAGAAGTCAACAGCAGAGGAACCGAGGCTATACTGTGTTAGACAAGTCATGGGGAATTTTTGACGATGACGGATCGGTTCGCCTGTTGCCAGCGAATGCGAAAGTTAGGGAAGCTCTAAAAGTATTAGATAACATGTTACAGGCGGAGGATGAAACAGAAAGCAAATCTGTAAATTTGGGCGAGGTTGTAAGGCTTTGGATGGCGCCGCCTTTTGGTTGCAATTTGGCTGTAGCAGGTTTACTTTTAGCTATATATATAGGCCGCCGACAGGAAGAACTAGAGTTGTTAGTGAATAATGATGTTATCACGATAGAAAAATGGTTGGCGAAAGCTATGCCCAGTAATTTCTTCGACCTGTCAGTATTAAATGATACAGAAATAGTAAGAGTATCTAAAGATAAAGTATCAGAGTGGGATGCCTTGCTTGAAGAATGGCAATTAGAGCCCACCCATATAGGGAAGATCCAGTATAGGGAAAAGGCAAATCAGTTACAAAACCGTATTTCTGTACCCCAAAAGCTAAAATTTAAATATGAGCTGTTGCAAGAAAGAACGAAGAAAGCTGTTCAGGAACAAAGGCGTTTAGAAAGTGCTTTAAATGATGCGCTGGAAAGAATAGAATCAGGAAATGCAAAAGATGACGTCAGTTTGATATCTTGGGGTGCGGCTATTCTGGCTGAAGAATACCATAGAATGATGTACAGTAAAGAATGTTGGACTAAAGAGCAATTGAAAGAAATAGAAAAGCATTATACTTTTGCCCGATTAAAAGTAAAGCGGCTTTTTCCGCAGTGGTTAAACAGTCAACGGGTAACAAGTATAGAACAGCTTGGCAAGTTTAAGCATCATATGAATGTAAATATAGGAAGAAACCTGGAACAAATCGGCCTGAATGATGAAAAAAGAATGCTTGAGGCCCATGTGGAAGAAGTAGAAAAAAACGTACGTTTACTAGCTGAAATAAAAGAATCAACAGAAGAAGTAAGGAAGTTAATAGAGAGAAATACAGTGTCAGAAACGTCAACAGTAACTGAGTTGCTAGAATGGCTGGAACAGGCTAAAACCCTAAAGACTAATCTCCAAGAAGCCAGGGGAAAAACAAACATTGCAAAACATGAAATTAGCGAAGCTGCTATTAGGCTTGAACAGTTTAGCCAGGCCTGCCGTAAGCAGATACAGCAACATAAATCTAAAGCCGTAAGCATTTATAACCATCGCCAAATTACCTGTTTAGCAGATATAACCAAATGGAAATCTGAGGTAACAGAGTTAACAAGAGTGTTTGCCGGGAAGGAAAAAGACATAGAGGACTTTAGACAGGTAATAAAACAGCTTGAGCAGTTAGAGAATCAATATTCACAGCTCAATGACGACAGTCTAACAGAAGAGGAATTAGATGAGACCCTTGAACGATGCCGGCGAGAATTGGATGACCTGTATCCGGAAGATCAACCTCCCCTGGATAGCGAACCGATATACAATGATATGATGAAGAATATTAGGCAACGACGGTGTCAGCTTGCTTCGGAGTGGATGGAAAGAATGCTGCAAAAAACTGAAGAAATTCAAACTGCTGATGCCACTAGAGTCTTGGAAATCAAAAGACAGCTTGAGAAAATGCCTGCGGTTCTTTCAGGTGAACAACGACAGAGAATCGAAGGTGAAATTGAAGCTTGCGAAAGACGCCTCGATGAATTGGAGGTCGAAGGCCTACTCGCAAAGTTCGACGCTTTTTCAGAGAACAACAAAACAGCTTTCCTGAAAAAGCTAATAGAGTATCTTGAGAAGCACTTTCCTAAGTCTGAACTTCGGATACCCTTTAAAGCAAATATGTAGGCGTTAAATCCGATTCATCTAGTTTTAGGTCTTTATTTATAGAGGACATCTATATACATCCCTCTTCTTTACCTAAATTTGTGAACTATTAATTTTTAAAAATTGAAGAAAATCAGTACTTTATACCAGTACTGTTTTTTTTCTTTTCCTTAACATTCTCAATACTTCTTTAGTTCCAAAAATGTTTAGTACACGTTTCAGATTGGAAAGACCCAATTCCTCATAAAGATTTTCACGGGTGCCGGCAGGAATTACAACAATGGTTGAATCGCCTTTTCCGATGATTGTATAGGCCAGCTCATAGTTTGTTTTGTTGTAATAGATATCATAACAAAAAACATCGGGAAGATTACCCGTTTTAGGTTCACCTATATAAGAATTCTTGAGAATTTCATCAACAGCTTTTTGAAAAGCTGCTTTAAAATGTTGACAGTATTTTTTTTGAGAGGGTTACAATGAAGAAAAAGGGAGCAATTAAAAATGAAAAGAACTGTCCCTATTGTTCTATTATAGCCTGTTTGAGGAAAAAATAGGGTTTCGGTGGCAGAATTAGTATTCCATAAAGAATAATCGAATATGTAATGAAATTACGATATCGTGAAAGGAAGAAACAATATGTTTCAAAATATTGTATCGCGAGAAATATTATGCAAGTCTGCCTTGAACAAGACTGGTATCCCAGGTTATAAATATTGTATAAATCCATATATAGGCTGTACCCATGCCTGCCTTTATTGTTATGCTTCCTTTATGTGCCGTTTTACTGACCACCAGGAGAAGTGGGGTAGATTCTTGGATGTCAAAGTAAATTTCTCTGATGTTTTGGCCAAACAATTGAGAAGCCGAACCCGGCCGGAAGGCAAGGTTTTGCTAGGTTCGGTAACCGATGCCTATCAGCCTGCTGAAGCTATTTACAAAATCACACGGTCCAGCCTGGAAGTCTTAGCTGACTATCAATTGCTTGAAGTTCATATTCTGACCAAGTCAGCCCTGGTACAAAGGGATCTTCCGATGCTGCGCCAACTGCGTGCTTGTAAGGTAGGGTTTACTATCACCACTCTGGATTTACACATTGCCCGGGTAATTGAATCCGGTGCTTCTCCGCCACAGTTGCGTGTAGCAGCCGCTTGGGAATTAATCAAGGCTGGTATTCCGGTATGGATTTTTATTTCTCCCTTGCTGCCGGGAGTAACGGATACGGAGGAGTCCCTAGCGAGCTTGCTGCATACTATTCATGAATGCGGAATCCGGGAAGTTCTGCTGGATCGCCTTAATCCTTATCCTGCAGTCGTGCAACGCTTAAAAAGCGCCTATCGCAAGCATTTTCCCGAAGCTTTGCCAGAACTGAAAGAATACCTGCGCTACCCGGGAATTTATCAGGATAGAATTGAAGGCCGGCTTCAACAGATTAGCGAGCTTGTCAGCTTCCGGCCCTATTTTGTATAATCTTGCTTGGAAATGTGAAAGTGAAACAAAAAGAACCGTCAGACTGTGTGAAAACTCACCAACATAGGAGATATAATTGCTTAAAAATGGTAT
>ENA-OSAE01000297-OSAE01000297.1-marine-sediment-metagenome-genome-assembly--contig:-NODE-297-length-27481-cov-26.450704_pt1 | contig 27481 bp, 21 predicted proteins | sample MGYA00237870_ERZ529317 | MGnify/ENA primary metagenome ERZ529317 (study PRJEB26369, sample SAMN03142812) | marine sediment metagenome | biome: marine; feature: borehole; material: sediment... | reverse complement strand
CAACTCATGATCCTACCCGATTAACAGGCCGCTGAATACCGGGTCCAATTTTCATCCTTCGTGGTGCCGCCGCAGCGCAGGGCGGCATGGAGCACTACTACGAAAGTGCCCTAACGGCGCCGGCCTTCCATCGCGGTATCCCGCTCACCGTGGAATAATCGTAGGGATTTTCACTGGTTTCGCCGCTGCCGCCAGCAGCTGCCACCGGCAGAGCCAATTACCCCCAAAATATATTTTCCCCGGCCGAGGCCAGAAAAAGGACGACGAGGAGCATTCTCACCCTCCCAATCAATCCACAATTGAGAGTCATGAAGCCCCCCGCGCATGTCGATGTTACCCGGCCGCCCAGAACGGTGCCCCTCAGTGATCACAGGAGCAAACCAGACAAGTCCGTCAGCTGTTGTGGGTTTCGCGTCTTGCCTCGGCCGCGGCGGCGGCACGCTGGTGGTTAAGCCAGTAACCGCCTGCCAAAACCATGACCATCACTAAAAGTGGGATGGCCGTGTGCACCACCGCCAGTGAGCCGTGCAGGAAGATCAACGGTGTTGCTACTGGCCAGCATCTCCCCAGCGGTGGAGCCGATAACACCAGCTCCGCTCCATGAAATGCAGGATATCAGGCCAAACCCTGTCCTATCATGACCAACCGGGCCACCGACTCCGCCGCCCGGGCCAGGTATTCTCTCGCGTTTTCCATTGCCTCCTCAAGACCTACCGGCCCCGGGAGGATCCCCACGATGGCATCGATCCCATGATCGTAAACAACCTCTGCGTCCTCACCTACCGTCCCGGCCAGAATCACAACCGGCAATCCACGTTCTTTGGCCACCCTGGCCACACCCTGGGGAACCTTTCCGTAAACGGTCTGGCGGTCCACCTTTCCCTCCCCGGTAATGACCAGGTCGGCACCTTTCATCTGCTCGTCTACCTTCAGGTTCTCCAGGACAATCTCAATCCCAGGTTTAAGTTCGGCATCCAGGAAAGCCATCAGTCCCGCTCCCAAACCACCGGCGGCTCCCGCCCCAGGAACATCCTTGACATCCTTTCCAAGGTTTTCCTTGATGAGCCGGGCATAATAGGACAGGGCCTGGTCCAGTTCAACCACCATCTCCGGGGTTGCGCCTTTTTGAGGGCCGTACACTGCGGCCGCACCCCGCTCCCCACACAGGGGGTTGTCAACATCACAGGCCACAATTGTTTCTGCTTCCCTTACCCGGGGGTCAAGTCCGGAAGTATCGATCCTTTCAATTCTGCAAAGCTGCCCGCCCCCGTACCCGATTTCAGAACCATCCTTATCGAGCAGCTTGACCCCTAGAGCCTGAGCCATCCCGGCTCCACCGTCATTTGTGGCACTGCCGCCGATCCCCACGATCACGCGCCGGCAGCCGGCATCCAGTACAGCGCGGATCAGTTCACCGGTTCCATAGGTTGTGGTCACTGTTGGGTCGCGCCGGTCCTCCGGTACCAGCGGGAGACCGGAAGCAGCGGCCATTTCAATCACCCCGGTTTTGCCATCACCCATGATCCCGAAGAAAGCTTCTACTGGCTCACCTAACGGCCCGGTGACAGTACGTCGTTCGATCCTCCCCCCGGTGGCCTTCACCATGGCATGGACCAGGCCTTCCCCTCCATCTGACATGGGAACCTTAACAACTTCAGCTTCCGGGAAAACCTTTAAAACCCCTTCCTCTACCGCCTCACAAACCTCCATTGCTGTCGCACTACCTTTGAAAGAATCCGGTGCAATCACGATCTTCATTGTCTTGAGCCGTCCCAGGTTTCATCAACCGGAGGGCACTGGCTGCCACCCACCTCCTGTTTCTGCAGGGTCACACGTCTTTATTCGCCGCCAGATTCTTGGATTCCTTTCCTCCTTTTCCGGGCACCCTTTTCGCCGTGGCCCTTTCACGAAAAAGTTCCTGGGGGATCTCAGTTGCCTGGGGCCAAGCATTGGACACTCGAATTCCCCCTTTGACATTTCAGCCTGCTTTTTCTCCCCCAAGAATACCAGCTGCCACGTGCAGTATTCCGGCCAAGGTTTAACCCATGCCCGTGTACCCGGTCTTGAAGCCATAAACAAGGGAGTCAGCCTGCTTACAGACCGACTCCCATACTGTTTTTCCCCGGCGCCTTTTTTCTATTCTCCCTTACCGCACCTAGCCGCAATCCAGTCTCGGCACCTGGTGGTTCTGATTGTTCTTCCAAGCGGTTTGAGACGCGCCTTCCCTTCAGTTGGCCTTCTTCATTTCTCTGGGCGCAGCCGCTTCGTACGCCTTGTCCAGGATCTGAATCGGGTGGATGGTATCCTGGTGCATCTTCTTCTGGTTCAAACCATCTTTGATATGCATCCGGCACCCCGGACACGGACTCATCACCAGGTCCGCCCCGGTGCTGGCAATATCCACCAATTTCCGGTCGCGGATCCTGGATGCAAGCTCGTAGTGGGTCAGCATGTGGGAACCAGCTGCACCACAGCACCATTCCGGTTCCTTCATTTCAACCAGTGTAACGCCCGGAATCGCTTCCATCAGCTTCCTGGGACCGGAACGGATCCCGTCGACCTGCGACCAGTTCCGGTGGCAGGGAACATGGTAGGTCACCTTCAGGCCGAGCTCCCCGAGTTCTTTGTCGAAACCGGCAACCTCAGCCAGAAATTCGGTGACTTCATACAGTTTCCCCTTCACCTTCTCTGCCTTGGCCGCAAACTCTTCGCCGGCATCTTTCAGAAATACTTCGGGAAGCTCGGTCAGGGTAGAACCACACGAGGTACAGTCAACCACAATGTAGTCCACATCGAGCCCAGCCAAGAGTTCAATGTTCCTGCGCAAGAGACTGAGACCGCCTTGGAGGTCACCATGGGCCAAGATGGGAATACCACAACACTGCTGTTTCTTGGGAACTACAACCTCGATTCCGTTGCGAGTCAGGGTCCGGAGCACAGCATGTCCCACTTCATTGTCCACGTAGGTTGTAAAGCAGCCGGTAAAGTAGGCCACCCGCATGCGGGCATCCCGAACCTTCACTACTTCCGGCAGTTGGTCAAACAAAGACCGCCCAGAAAGCCGGGGCAGCAACCGGTCTGAACCGAAAAGAACCGGAATCCGTTCGTGGCACATGTTCTCCTTTTTCTTGAAAAAGAGGGATTGACCCAGGGCCCCCAGCTTAACCAGGGTTGACATCTTGCCAGGGTTCTTCATGGCATTGAAGATCAGTTTTTTCACGAAAGGTATGGGTCTATGCTTGGCCAGTTCCGCCCGGGCCGCAATCATCACATTGGCCGTATGAACATTGCTCGGACAGCCCTCGGTACACTGGGTGCAGAGCTGGCACATGTAAAAGAGTTCCTCCATTTTCCTGGACGGCTTGAGTTCACCGTCCAGGAGGGCCCGGGCCAGGTTCATCTGTCCACGAGCCAGGACCGGTTCAACCCTTTCCTCCCGGTGTACCGGGCATTTAGCCAGGCAGAAACCACACTGCAAGCAGTTGTATATTTCATCGTAGAAGTCCCTGAGCTCGACCATCAGGCTAACTGGCCCCCTTCTTCAAAGAGCTTACCGGGGTTGAAAATATTCTTCGGGTCGAGAGCGGCTTTGATACCCATCATGACCTTCTTCCCGACTTCACCGTGCTCCCAGACGAAGAACCTAGACTTGGCCACACCAATACCGTGCTCACCCGAGAGGGTTCCACCCAGTTCAAGGCCTGCCTTGGCTATATCAGCCAGGGCAGCGTCGACCCGGGCCAGCTCCTCTTTGTCCCTGATATCGGTGAGGACCTGTGGATGGATATTCCCGTCTCCAGCATGGCCCAGGACCGAAACGATCACATCGTGTTTGCGGCCGGCTTCACGACAGGCCCTAATGATATCCGGTATTTTGGTCCTGGGTACAGTGATATCTTCCACCAGAACCGTGGTGTACTGCTGGGCCATGGCCGAGAATACAGACCGCCGGCCAAGCCAGAGTTGTTCTGCTTCTTCAGCACTCCGGGCCAGCTTGAATTCACGGGGTTTCATGGACCGGCAGACCTCTTCGATGGCCTTGGCGTTTTTCTCGACCTCGTACTCATCACCATCGACTTCAATCAAAAGGATCCCATCGGCATCTGTTGGTAGTCCGACCGGTTTCCATGATTCAACACACTGGGCAGAGATTTTATCCATCAACTCCAGGCAAACCGGAATGATCCCACGACCGATAATCTCACTGACGGTCTGGGCCGCTTCGTCCAGAGTATCGAAAATCACCATCATGGTCTTCTTGGTTTCCGGTAGAGGTATCAGGCGGACGGTAACCTTGGTCATGATCCCCAGAGTACCCTCCGAACCGGCGAACAGGTGGGGCAAATCGTACCCGGAAGAAAATTTAACCGTTTTGCCACCGGCCTTTAGTATTTCTCCCCCGCCGATCACTGCTTCGACCCCGAGAACGTAATCCTCTGTGGTACCGTACTTGACACCCTTTGGACCACCAGCCCTGGTGGCAACATTACCTCCGATGGTGGAAACAGTCCAACTTGACGGGTCCGGAGGGTAGAAGAGACCCATTTTGGCAAGTTCATCCTGGAAGTCCTTGTTAATAACCCCGCACTCCACGGTAGCCGTAAGGTTGCGCTGGTCGATCTCGATGATCTTGTCTAGGCGCATGACATCCATCACGATCCCACCCTTTTGCGGACAGGTACCACCTGAGAGGCCGGTGGCCGCCGCCCTGGGGATGATGGGGATCTCGTTCTTTTCAGCGTACTTCACTACCTTTACAATTTCATCAACGTTTTCCACGATGGCCACCAAATCCGGAGCTACCCTGTAGGGAAAAGCATCATTCTGATAAGAAATAAGCTCTTCCGGGGCGGTCAAAACGCGTTTAGGTGACAAGATGCCTTCAAGGTCCTTCCGTACCGCCTGTTTGTCCAATGGAATCACCCCTCTTGCATTTATTAAAGAGAATAATACCATCCGGTACAATTATATCATATTTCTTAAGAATTGTACGTTAATAACGCGATAGCTCATTACAGCGACTCTTATTCCAAAAATGCCAAAAATTTGACCTTTCAAGGCATTTTAGGGCACACATTATCCCCTCGGGACTCCGGCAGAAAACCTGTATCACCCTTATCAACCGCTGAAGTAACCTGATAAATGCTTCACGAACCCCTAACTATCCCCTCTTGTCACCCTTGCCCTGCCTTTTTTCTCTCTCCGGTTTTGAATTTCAGCTACTAAAACACCCTCTTAATATTGAAGTTTCGCTGTTGACAGGCATACTCCTCCCTGAAGTCGTTGTAATTGCATGGTTCAAAAGGAAGGTTTCAACCCAGGTTTCCAGAATTCTGGTTTTCTACACCGTGGGACTTCCTGCCGTTCCTGGAAAATACTCGCCAGTGGTAGTGTTCATAGGGTATAATAAGAACCGTTAAGAGATTAGTACTCCATGGCGCCTTGCGGTCCAGCGGCACCGGTTCTGTCCCAGCAGACCTGCAAATTACCCGCAGGGATTCTTTGGTTCCCATCCCCAATACAGGAGGCAAAAGCAAAATGCATAATCTACGGGAATTTATCGACTTGTTGGAAGCAAGAGGCGAACTCAAACGGGTCCGGGTGGAGGTTTCGCCCAGGCTGGAAATCACCGAGATTACCAACCGGGTCGTCAAGGCCGGGGGCCCGGCCCTTTTTTTTGAAAAGGTATCGGGCAGTGACCTTCCCGTTGCTATTAACCTTTTTGGGACCCGGGAAAGAATGTCCCTGGCCCTGGGGGTAAAAAGCCTAGGCGAAATCGGGCAGAGGCTCGAAGAACTCCTGGCTTTACCAACGGGCCGGCGGGAAACCTTTCTTGCCAAGTTGTCCGTGCTGCCCAAACTTAAAGAGCTGGCCTCCTACCCACCGAAGATGGTTAAGTCGGCTCCAGTTCAAGAAGTGGTTGAAACAGGTTCAGAGGTTGATTTGACCAAGCTCCCGGTCCTCACCTGCTGGCCGAAGGACGGTGGTCCTTTCGTCACCCTACCCATGGTGATTACGAAAGACCCTGAAACCGGGGAGCGGAATATGGGCATGTACCGCCTGCAGGTGTTTGACGCCCGGACAACAGGAATGCACTGGCACCGGCATAAGACAGGAGCCATGCATTTTGAAAAAGCAAAAAGGCTGGGGCGCAGGCTCGAAGTGGCTGTGGCCCTGGGAGGATCGCCGGCAACCATTTATGCTTCCACGGCCCCGCTGCCGGAAAACCTGGACGAATTCGTCTTCGCCGGGTTCCTGCAGAAAAGGCCGGTGGAGCTGGTGCGGGCAAGGACCGTTGACCTGGAGGTACCCGCCCAGGCAGAAATTGTCCTTGAAGGTTACGTTGACCCCAAGGAAGAGTTCCGGCTGGAGGGGCCTTTCGGTGACCACACCGGTTATTACTCCCTGGCCGACTACTACCCTGTCTTTCACGTTACCGCGCTGACCAGACGGCAAGACGCCATCTACCCGGCTACCATTGTCGGACGCCCACCGATGGAAGATTACTGGCTGGGACAGGCTACAGAGCGCATCTTTCTGCCCCTCGCGAGAATGGTCCTCCCGGAGATTATCGATTACCACATGCCCCCAGAAGGGGTTTTCCACAATCTCGTTTTCGTCGCCATCGATAAGAAATACCCCGGGCACGCCTATAAAGTCGCCTCGGGGTTATTAGGCCTTGGCCTGATGATGTTGGCCAAGGTGATCGTTGTCCTCGATAAAGATGTCAACATCCAGGACCCGAGCGAAGCCTGGTGGGTTGCCCTCAACAACATTGACCCGGAAAGGGACGTCCGTTTCTTTGCAGGTCCGGTTGACGTTCTCGACCATGCCTCCAGGCACTTTACCTTTGGAACCAAGATGATTATCGATGCAACACAAAAATGGCCCGAGGAAGGGTTTGACCGGGAATGGCCGGACCGCATCGAAATGGACCCTAACACCACTACCCTGGTAGACAAAAGATGGCACGAGTACGGGCTCGGTCCCCTGAAGTCCTAATTGGCCCAGCCTGCCCCCGGGCAGGTCCCTGGCCGGCCCTGGTCAAAATCAATTATCTCAAGCCCGGAACTACCACCGCACTGCCATCTAGGGGTAGTCGTTCACCGTAACAGCGTAATATTAATAAAGGCACCGGCCCCAGGGCAGACTTTGGGTGAACAGCTCAAACCCAAGAGGAGGTCCTCGGCCGTGTGCCCTTCCATTCTGTCAAACTTCCCCAGTTCCCACCGGGCCCAAGAAGCGGCAGATGCTTTGCGCTGGCGCGGTTTTCACCATGTCCAGGTAGACCGGGTTACCAGGTATCCCTGCTCTGACCCCGCCGACCCCCATTACAACAACCCCATCGCCGGTCAGGCCGGTTCCCTCACCGGCCTGACCGTGTTTTCTTCCAACCGCCAGATGGACCCAGATGCCCGGCCCATGGTAGCTGCTGACCCTTCGGTCAGTGGTATGTCCTCCCCAGGGGGCCAGGTCAGGGGCGCAGGTATCCTCCTCACCGTGGTTTGCCCCCACGAGCGGCTCCATGAAGCAGTGGAAATCATCAAGGAATACGGTGGCGAGGTTTGACCCTCGGGAGAGGGAGCCCGCCGCAGCCTACTGTTTTCTGGCCCGGTAGTTCTGGATGTACCTCTGCGCAAAGTCATCCTTGCCGGCCAAGACATCGGCAGCCAGGATGGCCTTGGTGAGGACCACATTGGTCGGGTCGCTGATGACCGCGGTCACCCCGGCCGAGATGGCCATGGCCAAAAAGGCAGCGTTAATGGTCGACCGGTCTGGAAGCCCAAAGGAGACATTGCTCGCCCCCAAAACCACATTGACCTCGAGTTCAGTGGCGATGCGGTGCACTGCCTCCAGGGTTACCGCCCCGGCTTTCGAGTCGGTCGCAACAGACATGGTAAGGGGGTCGATTATTACGTCCTCCTTGGGAATACCGATTTCTACCGACCGCTCGATGATTTTTCTCGCAATCTCAACCCTTTTCTCCACATCGGAGGGAATGCCGTCATCATCCAGGGTAAGACCGATCACCGCCGCCCCGTACTCCTTCACCATGGGGAGGATCTTTCCCAGGCTGTTCTCCTCACCGGTTACCGAGTTAACCAGCGCCTTCCCGGGATAAACCTTGAGGGCCGCCTCCATTGCTTCGGCGTTGGAGGAATCAATACAAATCGGTAGCCCTGCCGCTTGCACCGCCACCTCGATAGCTTTGGGCAGTATCCTGACCTCGTCGACCGAACCAGTCCCGACGTTAACATCGAGAACCTGAGCCCCGGCTTCCTTTTGGGCCAGGGCGTCGCGCCGCACGGTCTCAAAATCACCCCGTTCTAGTTCCTCCACGAAGGCTTTCCGGTTGGTCGGGTTAATACGTTCCCCGATCACCGTCGTCGGTAGACCGGGCCCGATCCTGTGCTCCTGCTGGTTCAGCTTTAGAACCGTCAACAATCCTTTTACCTCCTTATCGAAAAAGGAAAGTTCCCGAAAGAACAAAAAACAGCCGAGGTTACCCAGTATTTTTCAACTTCTTGAACCTTTCGATCAGTACTGGTACAACCTTCCGGTAATCAGCCACGATCCCGTAGTCGGCCACCTTGAAAATCGGGGCCCCCGGGTCATTGTTAATGGCTACAACAACCTTGGCGTCTTCAATTCCGACCACATGCTGCGTCTCGCCGGAAATACCGATCCCGATGTAAAGGTCAGGGCGGACTGTTTTTCCGCTCTGGCCGATCATCTGGTCTTCACGGGCCCAGCCCTCATCAAGAGGAGGCCTGGTGGCCCCTACGGCCGCCCCCAAAACCTGGGCCAGGTCTTCAATTAGTTTCCAACCTTCCAGGTCCCCGATCCCGGCCCCACCGGCCACCACCGTTTCAGCCTCTTCCAGGGGTTTACCTTCAGGCTCTTGAAGATAAAGCTCCACCAGCTCGGCCCTGTTTTCCACTGTCTCCAGGTCTACCTGGACTTCCCTTACAGTCCCGGTTCTGGACTCGTCTGGTGCCGGAAGCCGGAAAACACCGGGGCGAATGGTAGCCATTTGCGGCCGCCGGTCTGGACACAGAATAGAAGCCATGCCGCGAAAAGCCGGAACCACCTGGACCAGCCGGCCTTCCTCGTCAATCTCAAGCCGTGTGCAGTCCGAGGAAAGCCCTGTTTCCAGCCGGCCGGCCACGGTGGGAGCCAGGTCCCGACCGTTATAAGTAGCCCCCAGCAAGAAAACTGAAGGACGCTCCTTCTGAACCAGTTCCGTAACCACGTGAGCATACAGGTCTGTCTGATAATCCTCAAGTTTGGGCTGGTCCACCACCAGGACCTCATCAGCCCCGTAACCTATCAGGGCCTTCGCCTTGTCCTTAACATCCCTTCCCAGAACAAGGGCACTGAGTTTTTCCCCCAGCCGGTCGGCGATTTCCCGGCCCTTGCCCAAAAGCTGCAGCCCGACAGGCAGGAATTCACCTTTTTTCTGTTCGACAAAAACCCAAACCCCGCGGTAACCCTCTGTCAAGCCGAATCCTCCCTTCCTGCGTAGAGACCATGGTCTATCCTTCGTGGGGAAACGGCCTATCCTTTAACAGTTCGGTCTTGAGCATAACTTCTAACCATGACTAAAGCTCCCCAGGCTTCAGACAACCCCAGCCTCCGTCAGCTTTTTCACTAAGACATCAACAACCTCCTCAGGGTCACCTTTGATGATTTCACCGCTCCTGGTTGTCGTGGGGGTTGAGATATCACCGATGATTGTCGGCGAACCGGCTACTCCGGCACGGGAGGGGTCCATGCCCAGGTCCGCCAGGGACAAAACCTCTACCTTCTTCCCTCGAGCCCGAACGATCCCGGAAAAACTCAACCCCCTTGGACGGTTGAGTTCCCTTGAAACAGTAAGGAGAGCCGGTAATCTAACCTGCAGCTTCTTTCTACCGTCTTCAACCTTGGCTTCGACCTCCAAGAGCCCTCCCTTTTCCCGCGCTGAAGTTACGTAACTGGCATGGGGCAGCCCCAAGAACTGGGCAAGCTCCGGGCCCACCTGGGCCGTTCCGCCGTCAAAGCTCTCCGCCCCGCACAGGATAAGGTCAAAATCACCCAAGTACCTGGCCCCAGCAGCCAGCACCCTCGCCGTGGCCAGGGTGTCGGCACCAGCCATGGCCCGGTCACTCAAGAGAACCGCCCGGTCCACACCCAAAGCCAAGGCCTCGCGCAGCGGCCCTTCAGCGGCCGGTGGCCCCATACTTAAAGCTGCTACCGTCCCGCCCTTTTCTTCCTTCAGCCGGAGCGCCTCCTCGACGGCATTCCGGTCCAGCGGGTTTATCACCAGGGGAATACCCTCGCGCTTCACCGTCCCGGTTTCAGGATCAAGGGTAATTTCGTTTGCCCTCTCCGGGTCCGGTACCGCCTTTACCAATACCAGAATCTGCAAGGAACCACCTCCCGTAATCTTCATTCTTCCTTCCTGGGGCCGCAGAAGCTGTGGCAGTAAACCCTTGTCTTTACCCGACCGGGACACTCCCAGGTGAGACCGGTTATGCGCTGCGCCCGTGAGGGCCGAGGAAGCAAAGGTTAAAGAAAGGCAGGCCGGGAACCAACCTCCACCGTATTATTTCAGAGCAGCCCGCGCAATAACGATCCTCATGATCTCAGACGTCCCGGCCGACGGTATCAGGACCTGCGCATCGCGGAGATACCGCTGCGCCGCGTATTCATTCATGACCCCGTAGCCACCGTGGATGTCGCAGGTATCCTTGGCTGCCCTTGCAGCGGCTTCGGTGGCAAAATACTTGGCCTGGGCCATCTCCACGTCACAGCGCTGGCCCTTGTCCCTCATGGCAGCTGCCCGGTAAGTAAGGAGCCGGGCTGCTTCAAGGTTGACAGCCATCTCTGCGATCTTCCACTGGATACCCTGCAGTTTAGCAATGGGGCGCCCGTAAAGAATTCTTTCGTTAGCAAACTTGGTAGAGCTTTCGAGACATGCCTGCAGTAGGCCGAGGGCACACCCGGCTATTCCTTCGCGACCAGTTTCACTGATGCCAGCCAGGGCAACCTTCAACCCGTCCCCCGGTTTCCCCAACATGTTTTCCTTAGGAACAACGCAGTTATCAAGGATCAGCTCGCCTGTGTCGCACCCTTTCATGCCGACCTTGTGCTCGTAACGTCCCGGGCGAAAACCTTCCATCCCCTTCTCAAGGATAAAGGTGGTAAATTCCTTTTCCCCGGTCCTGGTGAAAACAACCTGTACATCAGCCAGGTGGACATCGGTAATAAAAACCTTGCGGCCATTTAGGACATAGTGGTCCCCTTCCAACCGGGCCTCGGTCTGGCATGCCGTTGGTTCTGAACCGCCCGTGGCCTCTGTTACCGCCACCGTTGCCAGCCGCTCACCCCTGGCCAGCGCCGGCAGGTACTTCTTTTTCTGTTCTTCAGTCCCAAAAACAAGGATCGGGTCAATGCCCAGGTGGAATACCTGGAGCATCATGGCGGTGGCGACCGATACCCGGGCCACTTCTTCCAGTACAATCACCCGGGCTACATGGCCAAGGCCCAAACCCCCGTACTCCGGCGGGATGGTAACGGCTAACAGGTCCCTCTCGCCCATGCCCTTAATAATCTCTTCCGGAGTTTCATCGGTTTCCTCCATCTTCGGGACCAACGGGGCCACCACTTGTTCAGCAAACTCCCTGGCGGCCTTGCGCAACATTTCCTGCTCCTCGGTAAACTGGAACTCGACCATCTTTCCAATCTCTCCTTCTCGCCAAAATACAGTTTGTTTCCCTTACGAGAATGCCACCATCCCTGTCACCAGGGCTGCTCCTCCATGCGCCTCCTTGTTCCTCGGCCCTCCAGGCATGCAGCACAACCGGTCTCACTCCAGAGCACCCCTGGCGTACAGCTTATGAGAAACCCCGGCCCAATTTTCACCGCCCGCGGTGCCGTCCCGTAAGTGCGAGGCACCATGGGCAGCGGGTGCTCGCAATCTTCTGACAACCGTTACGAGTCTGAAAAAAAGCATCCCCCCTTTGCACCAAGGTCTTCACCGGGATTGCCCGGTGAAGACCTCTTTTCCAAGAAGAACCATACTGCATTCATCAGTATATTTCAATATTCCTTATTGAAAATCCTGCCTAGGCGACGTCAAATTTAGTGGAAAACACCTCTTTAACCCAAAAAACCTCAGGCCAGCCTCTTACCAGTGAGCCGGTCCGGCAGGTAAGCAGTAGCCCTGGCCAAGGCCCGGTCTAGAAGCTGTACCGGGTGCACAACCTCCACCTCGGCCCCTTGTAGGGACAGGCCGTTGTTGATCCGTACCATGCATCCCGGACACCCGGAAGCCACCGTCTCAGCGCCGGTCTTGATAATATTGGAGACTTTTCGCTCAGTCAGGGGTTTCGAAATCTCCGGGTAAAAGATCTGGAAGATGCCGGCTGCTCCGCAGCAGTGGTCCGCTTCCCGCATTTCGCGGAACTCAAGGCCGGGAACAGCCTCCAGGAGCTTCCGGGGTTCCTCACTGATAGCCTGGCTTCGCAGCAGGTGACAAGGGTCGTGGTAGGTGACCGTAGCCTCCAGGGACCCCACGATTTCCGACAGGTCCTCTATCCGTCGGAAAAGGAACTCGGAAATGTCAAAGACCTGGGCAGAAAACTTTTCCGCTGCAGGCAGGTACTCCTCGTCCTCCTGCAGCAGATAGGTGTAATCGTGTTTGAGGCCAGAACCACAGGTGGCACAGGAAGTAACGACAGCAGAAACATCGAGTTCCTTAAAAAGTTCGAGGTTATGGCGGACCAGGGAACGCGCTGCTTCAGCCTCTCCGTACGACATGCTTGGGAGGCCGCAGCAGTGCTGGTTCTTGGGAACGATCACGTCATAACCCAGGCTTTGGAGGACCCGTACAGTGGCTTCACCGATCTCGGGCTGGAAGTGGTTGACAAAGCACCCGTGGAAAAAGGCAACACGCCCGTTCTTGCCGCCCTCAGCTCCAGGATTGACCTCCGGCACCCTCTTGTTAAACGGCCTTGAAGCCACGGGAATCCTGGAGAGGTCAACCCCACGCACCTTGCTGAGGGGGTTCCCCGGACGCAGGAAGAAAGTCTTAGCCCAACGGAAGGCCCCCACCGAAAGTCCCATCAAGGTGCATGAAGGTAGGACCCGGCTCACGGCCATTTTCTTGACAAAGGGAAGCCCCTTCGTCCTGGCCAAGTACTCCCTGGCTGCCAGGATCAGCCGGTCTGGCCCCACCCCACTGGGACAGGCTGCACCACAGGCACGGCACTGCAGGCAGGTGTTGATCATTTCTACGAACTCGTGGGTTGCCTGCAGTTCACCCTCGGCCACCGCTAGAATCAGCCGCAGGCGTCCCCGGGCGTTCATAAACTCGCTCTTGCTCTCCTGGTACGAGGGGCAGGTCGCTTGGCAAAACCCGCATTTATTGCAGCTGTAGAGCTGGTCCACAATCCTGTCAAGAACACTCATTCCTGTTCACCCCTCGAAGCGTCCCATTTTACAATCTTGCCGGGGTTCAGGATGCCGTTGGGATCAAAGAATTCCTTAAGACGGCGGGTCATCTCCAGTTCATCCTTGGAGTAAGCCCAGGTCAGGAAGGTCCGCTTGACATACCCGACTCCGTGTTCCCCGGTCAGGGTCCCTCCCATCTCCAGGGCCGCCCGGCACATCTCTTCCTCAGCTGCGTGGACCCTCTCAACCTCCTCTTCCTTGCGCTTGTCAAACATGACCAGTGGATGCAGGTTGCCATCACCCGCATGGGCCAGAACCCCAATGGGCAGGTCGTATTTCTTGCTGATCTCGACAATTCTGGCGACGATGTCAGGAAGCCTGTTCCGAGGCACCGTGATATCCTGGAGACTGTAGGACGGGCGGACGCGGGCTACAGCACCAATTACTGTCTTCCGGGCCTTCCAGAGAATTGCCACTTCCTTCTCGTCTTTGGCCATCCGCACTTCCTTGGCGTTATTCTTTTCACAAAGTTCTAAAATGGTACCTACCTGCCGGTCAAGGGATTCCCGGAACCCGTCCACCTCAATCAGGAGCAAAGCCCCTGCATCCTTGGGAAGCCCAGCATGGGTGTAGTCCTCGGCACACTGGATCAGGAGATTGTCCATCAATTCCAGGGTAGTAGGTATGATCCCGTGGGCAATAATAGCACTGACCGTTTGGCTGGCGTCGACGACATCATCGTAAATGGCCAGCATCGTCTTCTTCGCTTCCGGTTTGGGAAGAAGCCGTACAGTGATCTCCGTGACAATACCTATGGTTCCCTCTGACCCGATGAAAAGGCGCGTGAAATCATATCCAGTGGTGTTTTTCACCGTGCGCCCGCCCGTGCGGACAATTTCACCAGTGGGCAAGACTACCTGCAACCCCAGAACATAGTCACGGGTAACCCCGTACTTCAAGCACCGCGGCCCGCCTGAACACTCAGCGATGTTGCCGCCGAGGGTGGACACAGTCCCGCTGGCGGGGTCCGGAGGATAAAAAAGGCCGTGCTCCCCAACGGCTGCGTCCAGCTCAGCCGTAATTACCCCCGGTTGAACCACGGCCACGAGGTTGTCTGTGTCGATCTCCAAGATGCGGTTCATCCGCGCGGTAGAAAGTACTACGCCTCCTTCGAGAGGGAGCACACCCCCACTTAGATTAGTCCCCGCCCCCCTCGGTACCACCGAGAATTTCTCAGCATTAGCCAGCTTGAGGATCCGGCTGATTTCCTCCGCGGTCTCTGGAAAAACTACCGCATCAGGCATGAACTCGGGAACGGTTGCGTCGTAGGAATAGGTAAGGAGTTCCTCCTTGCTCGTCTTGACGTTCTCTTTCCCAACGATTTCCTCGAGACGTTTGATGACACTGTCCTTAAGCATTTGTTCTCCTCCCTACTGCAATTTGGGTCAGCCGACCTATCCTCCCAACGAGACGCAAACCCTCAACCTCCTGTCCTAACCCTCCTCTAACACCACCTTTCCCATCCGCAAAATCACGTGGTCGCTCCGTGCACACATTACCGGGTTTCGGGCTACCGCCACTACAGCCAGATTAAGGCCTTATTTCACCATGTTTCCTGGGAGATTTTCCAATTTACTCAGCTTCCCGAAGCAAGTGATCTCTCTCTTCGGAAATATTTCGACACGTGAAAAATATACTCCTTCTGGCGAAAGAAAAACCGGCTGAAAAATCTTTACCGCTTCACTTTCTCCAGGGCAACAGGGTCGCCAGCTCCTGCTCCTGGGCCGTCAAGCCCAAAAGGAAACCAGGTGCGGAACCCACACCCACCGGGTCCACACCTGGTTATTGTCGCGTAAGGGCTTTTCCGCCTCGAACTAGGCCGGGGTCTCCTGGATCTTGTCCTCGTGGCCGGCCAGCCGAAGGAGGTTGTTCCATTTCCAGTCAACCCAACGCTGGATTTCCTTGATAATGTGCTCGTTACCCTTCCGGAAAATGTGGGCGTAACGGCCCTGGGGACGCAGGTAATCCTCAACAGGCCGCTTCTTACGCGGAATGTAGTTGAGGGTCCACTTGGTCCCGCCTTCTTCCACCTCGTAAAGGGGGTAGAAGCAGGTGTCTGTCCCAAGCCTGGCAAGCTCCACGGTCTCGGCGCTCTCAAAGCGCCAACCACGCTGGCACGGGGCCTGGACGTTGATGAATGACGGACCGTCAAACTTCAAGGCCTTTTCGACCTTGGCCATCAAGTCACGGAAGTTGTGCAGTGACGCACTGGCAGCGTAAGCACCATGCGCTGCCGCGATGGCGACCAGGTCCTTACGGTGCTCGAGCTTACCCGGAACCTTGGTTCCGGCGTAGGTGGTTGTCGTCCACGCTGCGTACGGTGTAGCACCGGAACGCTGAATACCGGTGTTCATGTAGGCCCCGTTGTCATAAACAACGTAAAGGCACCGGTGCCCGCGCTCCAGCATACCCGAGAGCGCCTGGAACCCGATATCGTAGGTCCCGCCGTCCCCACCGATAACAATGAAGTTATACTTCTTGTCTGTGTTCACTCCACGCCGTTTCATGGCCTTATCCGCAGCCTCCATCCCACTGATACAAGCTGCGGCATTTTCAAAGAGGTTATGATACCACGGAACCCTCCAGGCCGAATACGGGAAGACAGCCGAAGAGATCTCCAAGCAGCACGTGGGCTGGACAACAACCGGGTTGTCCGGAGCCGCAAACAGAACCTCCTTGGTGATGATCGGAGCAGGACAGCCGTCGCAAAGACGGTGGCCACCGGTGATGGGCAGCTTACGTGTCGTGAGTTCTTTGAGATTAGCTGGCATCTTCCCACCCCCTCAGATCGAGGTAATTGATGGAACGGTCAACCTTACCGTCAGCCGCAATTTTCTGCAGGTGTCTAAACACCCTCTCGATGCTTGTGGCCGGGACATCACGTCCGCCGATTCCTGCCACATAACTGATGGCAGGCTTGAACATCCCAGCGTCATAAAGAACATTGCGCACGTCGCTGAAGACGGCCGGTCCGGGAGCCCCGGGAGACACGGCCTTCTCCATCACAGCCAGGGCCTTGACGTTCTTGAGGGCTTCCGCCACTTCCTCGGACGGGAACGGCCGGTAGCAGCGGATCCTCAGGCACCCGGCCTTTACACCGGCTTCACGCAGCTGGTTGACAACATACCGGCTGGTACCTGCCATAGAACCTAGTGTGACAACGGCAATCTCCGCATCGTCCATCTTGTATGCGTCCAGGAGGCCATAGCTGCGCCCGAACTTCCCGCCGAACTCCTCGTCAACGGAGAGGACGACCTCTTTCGAACCCTCAAGGGCGGCCACCTGGGCGTACTTGTGTTCAAAGAAGTACTCGGGTAGGGTCAGGTTACCCTGTGACTGCGGGTTGTCTACATCCAGCATGTTGATTACAGGCTTATAAACCCCAATAAACTCCTTGACCTCCTGGTCGTCAAGGAGTTCGATGCGTTCCGCACTGTGGCTGACCACGAACCCGTCCAGCATCACCATCACAGGGAGGAGCACCTTGTGATCCTCGGCGATGCGAATCGCCTGGATAATGGTATCATATACCTCCTGTGCACTCTCACAGTAGAGCTGGATCCAGCCACAGTCTCTCGACCCGAGGGTGTCACTCTGGTCGTTGTGGATATTAATCGGCGCCGACAGGGTCCGGTTTACGTTGATCATCACAATAGGATGTCGGTTCGCCGAAGCAACATAAAGAACCTCGTGCATCAGTGCCAGGCCCTGGGATGCTGTACAAGTCATGACCCTAGCACCGGCAGCCGAAGCCCCGCAACATGCACTTGCCGCACTGTGTTCACTTTCCACGAGAACGAATTCGGTATTGACAGCACCGTCGGCAACGTACTCAGCAAACCTCTCGACGATTTCGGTTTGCGGGGTGATGGGGTATGCGGCAACAACATCGGGGTCAATCTGCCGCATCGCCTCACCGGCGGCACCGTCACCGGTTAAGCCTATCAGTTTCCTGGGCATGCTTCTTTTCCTCCTTCCTTGTGTTCATGAAACCTGTCCCATCAGTCAGCGGCATCGTACTGCCCGCCTGGTTCCATGCGCAGGGCGCCCCTCTTGGCCGCGGGACATTCTCTGGCGCAAATACCGCAGCCCTTGCAGAGGTACTTATTGATACCAACTACCTTTTTGTCCTCCACCAGGATGGCACATTCCGGGCAGAACAGCCAGCAGAGCATACAGTTCGTGCAGGCCTCAGCATTGAAGATAGGTCGCTTGGTCCTCCAGCTGCCTGTCTCGTAATCCTCGGAACCCTCGGAAAGGATAGTACCTCCCATGGGAATCTCTTGCCAGGTGAAAAGCTTTTTCTTGTCGAGTTTCCGAATGGCACTCATTAGGAAGCTTGCACCTCCTCGTACGCCCTCTTCACGGCCCTGAGGTTACCCTGAACCAGCTTCTCGACGTTTCCTCTACCCTTGAACCGTTCCGTCAGGCTTACCTCGAATTCGGCCAGGATATTGTCAAGGGCTATCATCCCCAGGCACTTGGCCAGGGCACCAACCATCGGTGTATTGGGGATTGGACGGCCCAGCTCCTCGGTGGAAATCTTGGTAGCATCAATGGTATGAACTTTATACATTCCCAGGTCGATTCCAGCTTCCTTGGCCAGGTCAGCCGGGCTCCCCGGATAATTGACGATGAGAACACCGCCCTTTTTCAGACCACTCGTGACGTCAACAACACTCAAGAGGGTTGGGTCAAGAACGACCACCACGTCAGGCTCGTTGATGGCACACCGCAGGTCAATGGGTTCTTCACTGAGTCTGGTATAGGCCACGATGGGAGCACCCATTCTTTCGGTACCAAACTGCGGGACCGCCTGAAAATACAGGTTATCGCGCAGAGCAGAGGCAGCCAGGAAGCGAGAGGCGATAACCGCACCCTGCCCACCCCGGGCATGCCAGCGGATCTCTACTATTTTACCATTCGGCATAAGTTTTTCCTCCTTTCCCACTAAATGCGCAATCCAGAAGGAGACAGCAGGTGCTGACTATAAGCTGCCGATCCTGGCGCAACCACCTCCCTCTCTGATATGTAACCCTAGCTGTTCTTACTGTCCCAGTCTGTCTCCCACCTGAAGACTCTTGGCCTTGATGAAGTCGGCAGCCGGGATTTTTGCTTTCTCCGATTCAGGGAGCTGGACCCGCTCGGCCTTGATGGCACCATCAGCCGTAGCGATGATGAAACCGTCGTCCTCCAGGGCAACGACTTCCCCGGGAGACTTGCCCGCCGCGCCTTCTACAGGTCGGCCCTCCCAGATCTTCAGCTTCTCGCCTTTGTACCATGTAGTTGCACCCGGTACCGGGTTACTACCACGGATGAGGTCATAAACCTTCTGGGTTGGCCGGTTCCAGTCAATAATGACATCCTTTTCCTTAATAACCGGTTGGAAGGATGCTTGGGATTCATCCTGCGGCACACGGGAAGCCTTTCCTTCGCGGATCAACCTGACGGCCTCGGGAACCATCTTGACGCCTAGTGGATAAAGCTTTTCAAAGTACAGGCTTTTCACAGTATCATCAGGATCAATGGGGACTTTTTCCTGGATAATGATATCCCCGGTATCGACCCCTTCGTCGATGTAATGAATTGTCACCCCAGTCTCCTTCTCACCATTGATAATGGCCCAGTTCATGGCAGTTCCGCCCCTGTACTTGGGCAGCAGCGAGGGGTGATAATTAATGCCACCGTGTTTGGCCAAGTTAATGACCTCAACCGGTACAAAATCGGTGACAAAGGCCAGCACCAGCAGGTCGGGCTGCAAATCCTTCACCCAATCGTAAACCTCGGGATTACGAAGACGGGTGGGTTGCAGAAGAGGAATCCCCTTCTCCTCGGCATAGACCTTGACCGGGTTAGGTTTTTTCCCAGGCCTGTCAGGGACGGTAATAGCCCCAACGACTTCTTCTCCTTGTTCGACTAGTGCTTTCAAGCAATCAGCACCGAAAGGAGCCTGACCAAGAAAGACAATCCGCATCTTAAATTGATCCCTCCGTTCCGTCGGTAATTGTACCACCCGATCCTTTACGCATTGTAAAAATTGACTTTCAAAATGACGACCATATTCACTATTCCCCGCGGAAAACAAAACTCCTTCCTTGCCCTTCAATTTTTTTACCTAAGCACCAAGTTGGAGCGGCATCTTCAACACAGCCAAGCCGTCCACCAAAATCCGGGGACCATCACTCCCGCCAGAAAGACCGGTGCTGCACTTTCCTTGGATCCCGACTATCCCACAAGGCTTTTTGCAACATCCACAGCGCTGCTGGCATCCTCTGCATAACCGTCAGCCCCGATCTGGTCAGCGTACTTCTGGGTAACGGGCGCCCCGCCAACCAAAACCTTAATCTGATCCCTGAGACCAGCCTTCTCCAAGGCCTCGATGGTTTTCCCCATGGCCGGCATGGTGGTGGTCAGAAGCGAGGAAATGCCGATACAGTGCGGCTTGTGCTTTTGCACTGCCTTCACAAAGACCTCTGGTGAGATATCAACCCCGAGGTCGATGACCTCGAAACCGGCCCCTTCAAGCATCATCCTGACCAGGTTTTTGCCGATATCGTGAAGGTCTCCCTTGGCAGAACCTAAAATAATCTTACCCTCCGGTTCACTCTGGCCGTGAACCAGGTATGGCTTCAAAACCTCCATCCCGCCGTGCATGGCCCGGGCAGCAATCAAAACCTCTGGGACAAAGATCTCGCGCCTTTTAAATCTTCCCCCAATAACGTCCATTCCATTGATCAGACCGTTCTTGATAATCTCGTTGGGGACAAACCCTTCCTCCAGGGCGGTTTGGGTCAATTTCTTGACTTCTTCGGTGTCTCCCGCAATAAGTGCCTCCGATAATTTACCAAGGGTGGTCATCAAATCGCCTCCTTGTGGTGGTGGGTTACCTTCTCGAGACGGTCATTGTGCCAACCTGAAATTATGCCTGCCGGGAAGCATATTCGTCGGCTGCTTCGGTGATCGCCTTCAGGTTAGCAATGGGCGTGGTTAAAGGAACAGCACACTCAGGAGCCAAGATGTTGACCCCGGCCTCGATGGCCCTCATGGCTTCTGCCCTGACATCTTCCGGTGTTCCGAAGAGCAGGGTTTCCGGATTGTTGATGTTCCCTACCAAGGACATCTTACCCCGCACCTCTTGAACCGCCTTCACGTGATCAACCTTTGATTCAAAATGGAAACAATCAAAACCGGCCTCTATGAAGTACTGGAGCCGGTCGCCAGTATCTCCACAGATGTGAAGGATGGTGGGACAACCGATCCGGGCGATCATCTCCTGGTGCACAGGCATCAAGAAATCGCGGTAGGTTTCCGGGGCCACCAGGTCACCGGTAGCATGGTCGGCAATGGTCACCACATCCGCCCCAGCCTGCATCTGGGCCCGCGCAAACTTGATGGATACCTCCTTGAAAATATCCAGGTACCTCCGCACGGTGTCAGGGGAATCGATCAACATCATCAGGAATTTTTCCACCCCGATCATGTGGTATGCGATGGTCCACGGCCCCATGACCTTCCCCAAGACAGCCACATGGTCTCCGTATTCCTTGCGCAGCATGGAGATAGAATCAATAACCACCTTCAGGGATGGTTTTTCCAGGATATTCTCAGGAACATCCACCTCGTCCGGCGCTGGGCTCGGGTGGCTTCTCATGGACGGCATCATGTCGGGTCCACCCCAGTCCACTTCGCAACCAAGGGCAGCTGCTTCCTGCTGGACGCTGAAGTAGGGTGTTACCGTGTCATATCCCAGGACCTCGTGGGCAGTAGAAGCCAGTTCGGCCATCAGTTCGGCGTCGAGGTGGGCATCGGGAAAATAGATACCCACCTTCTGCATCATTTCCACGCTGACCACCGAGGTGGGATTGCCAACTGGAACCCTCGTCCCCGTCCTGCCCTCAAAAAGGGCCGACAAGAATCTTCGTTTTGGAGATAGTTCAAACTTCCTCTTACCGTTCTCCTGAGCACTCAACTCTCCGACACCCCTTCCTCAACCATTTTCCAATATTGCACCTTTGAACTCCGTGCTTATAAATTCGACGCGGGGTTGATGATGCCTTCCCAGGGCAAAAAAATCACCGGGGAAGCAGGCATTCAGCTCCCTCCCCGGAGGATTCCCAGGCGGTCATACCAGGCCCAAAAAATGGAAGGCCGCAGCCAGAACCATGAAGATAGCCAGGGCAAGAAGGCATTTAAACAAAAATTCCCCTACCATATCTTGACCGCTCCTTTCTTTTTCCTGACTGAAAATATCCTTCCCGCTAGAAAATTGGAGCATGAGAACCGGATCAGTCAATTCTTAGTGTTGGTGCTGGCAGATACCGGTATGGGCAGAAAAAGGAAAAACCGCTCCCAAAAAGCGGGAGAAGAAGGCCCAGCAGCCTTCTTCTCCCTTTTTACCGGATTGACCCGATTCTGCCTTGACTATACCAGGCCGAGCTTGGACGGGATGTCGGCAATGAGCTTCATGGAGAAGTAGCCGAAGAAAGCCACTGCCCAGAGCATGACCAAGTACCTGGCCGCGCTCGGACCAAGGCTCTTGGGCAGAATCCTGGTGTTGATCCACAGCAGGTGAGTGCTGTAGAGGAACATCACGATCCCGTTCAGGGACGCACCGATAACCAGCAGGGTGACCGGCTGGCTCAGTCCGGCACCGAGAATGATCACACCACAAGTAATCTGGAACCAGAGGACGGTGTAGAAGAGCTTGCTCACGGTCCACTTCTCGTTGTGACGCAGCCAGTTGGTCTTGATGATATCTGAGGTCAGACGGGCGGACATCTCCAAAACACCCAGCGCCGTGGACATCAGGGCGCCCCAAACGGCCAGCCACCACATGACCCGGAACCAGGGCCCCAGCATCTGCTCCATGACCAAGCCTTCCTGCTTGATGAAGTCCATACCCTCGCCAAGGTCCATGCCGTGGACGGTCGAGTAGGCAACCGCCGACATCACGACAATGCTGACGATAGTAATAATGAAGAAGACGACAAAGTGCTCCTTGGTCGCCTCGCTGAACCATTTCTTGAACCGGTTCACGTTTTCCTCGGTCTGGGGGAACCAGTAACCGGTTGCAGGGATCGTCTCCGGCTTACCAGTGATGGGGCTGGTGATACGGCCGACGTACTTACCCATCGCGTAACCCTTATCCCGGATGTAGTTGGACTGGGCCAGGTTACCAGCCCCACCCACACCGGCGTAGGCAATGGCACCAAGCACAAAGGCCATGTCAATACCTTCCGGCATGTAACCGAAACTTACCGCACCCTTGGCAAACTCAACGTAAGCATTGGCATCGAAGGTGATAACACCAGCGATGACAACGATCACCATAATAAGCAAGACGAGAACAGTCTGGATTTTCTCCATCGTGTTGTAGAGAACCGGTCCAAGGCTGAGGGCTACCCCTACGGCCAAGAGACCGATGACGGCCCACATGGCAGTGCTCCCACCCACAAACCAGGACATAACCGCCCCGGCTCCTGTGGCCCAGCCCGGCCAGAAGTAAGGGATAATGGTACAGGCCAGGTAGACCCAAGGCCAAGCTCTACCGGTGCGTGCAAAACCGGTCAAGACCGTCTCACCGGTGACCAACGACCAGCGCTCAATTTCCAGGTTCAGGATATACTGCGTAATGACACCGATAACCGCCGCCCAAAAGAGACCGAACCCGTAGTGGGCGGCTACGTACGGCCAGAGCACCGACTCACCACTACCCAGACCCATACCAGCCAGGATCACGCTGGGCCCGATCATCTGCTTCCAGGTCAGGTTACACTCAGGAATCTCTTTCTTCCACGTTAAAGGCGGTAGTACGTGACACGGTACTATTTCGTGTGGTACTGGATCTCCTTCCTTGATGGCATTTGCTTCCATGACGCCTGATTTAAGCTCTGCCAAATCTAACTCTCCTTTCCAAGACAGGTTCAGTTCTTGCCTCTTCCTTACCTAATCACCTGTGACTTCCACTGCTACCCTATGGGCCTCCCCCCTTTCATGATTAATGCTATAACCCTTGTGTGAATTGCTACTCGAAAATTTACAGAATCCAATGCTGCCGGCGAACACGACCGGCTAAACCAGGATGATTACAAGTTGGTACAACACTCTTAACACTATGAAGTTTTGAAGAGGTTGATCAAAAGCAAGTCAGAATTGCTCTTTGACCTCTCTTCACCCCCCAAACTGTCGTTCCTCGCGTAACCACATTACCACCTACTCACACCTGTGTCGCCCTGCAGGGTAGAACCAATGCGCAGACCAGAGTGATACCCGGAAGGACTTCACAGCAGTCTATTTCTCACCTAAGTTATTGGTTTAGATATTGGTTTATGATTTAAAACTTTCCCACTTCAGATTTTTCGATAGTCCCCGTCAAATTCCTTCTTTTTTCGAGCTTTTATCCCCTTGCAATTTAAAGAAGGAATACTATTAATCGTACAACACGTCAGAATCTTGTCAATGCCGACATAATCTTCCAACCCTCTTGGATTTTATTGCTCCCTTCAACAAGACTAAACCAGTCCAAGGAAATGGAAAGCCGCAGCAAGAACCATGAAAATAGCCAGGGCCAAAAGACACTTAAACAGGAACTCCCCTACCAGGGAAACCACCTCCCTTGAGCAGTTTTCTCCCCGCCCGTCCCAGCTCCCAAAGTGATCCAGCGCTTGGGCTTTCCTGCTCCGCGCAAGAGACCAACCTCGGTCCACCTACGTTACGCTCCATGTCCTTCCTCCGGCTGCCTCCAGACCCCACCGTTGCCAGGTTGCCAGTAGCGCCCTTTCCTACGGATTGTCTTCCCGCCGGTTAGACGAGAAAGCTTCATTCAGCTCATGGGCTCAGTAGACTTACTGGGCGAACACGGAAGGGAAGCCCTTTCGGGCTTCCCTCCGGAGAGCTAGCTTTGGCTCGATTCCTTGCTTACCAGCTTCAGCTTATACCAGGCCAAGCTTGGACGGGATGTCGGCAATCAGCTTCATGGAGAAGTAGCCGAAAAAGGCCACCGCCCAGAGCAGGACCAGGTACCTGGCCGCGCCCGGACCAAGGCTCTTGGGCAGAATCCTGGTGTTGATCCACAGCAGGTGCGTGCTGTAAAGGAACATCACGATCCCGTTCAGAGACGCACCGATAACCAGCAGGGTGACCGGCTGGTTCAGTCCAAGACCGAGAATGAGCACACCGGCAAGGGTCTGAAACCAGAGAACAAGGTAAAACAGTTTGCTGTAGGTCCAGGACTCGTTATCACGCAGCCAGTTGGTCTTGATGATATCTGAGGTCAGACGGGCGGACATCTCCAAAACACCCAGCGCCGTGGACATCAGGGCGCCCCAAACGGCCAGCCACCACATGACCCGGAACCAGGGCCCCAGCATCTGCTCCATGACCAAGCCTTCCTGCTTGATGAAGTCCATACCCTCGCCAAGGTCCATGCCGTGGACGGTCGAGTAGGCAACCGCCGACATCACGACAATGCTGACGATAGTAATAATGAAGAAGACGACAAAGTGCTCCTTGGTCGCCTCGCTGAACCATTTCTTGAACCGGTTCACGTTTTCCTCGGTCTGGGGGAACCAGTAACCGGTTGCAGGGATCGTCTCCGGCTTACCAGTGATGGGGCTGGTGATACGGCCGACGTACTTACCCATCGCGTAACCCTTATCCCGGATGTAGTTGGACTGGGCCAGGTTACCGGCTCCACCCGTACCGGCGTAGGCAATGGCACCAAGGACAAAGGCCAAATCAATGCCTTCAGGCATGTAACCGAAGCTTACCGCACCCTTGGCAAACTCAACGTAAGCATTGGTGTCGAAGGTGATAATACCGCCGATGATAGCTATCGCCACCACAAGCAAGACCAGCACTGTTTGGATCTTCTCCATGGTGTTGTAAAGGACCGGTCCGAGACTCAGGGCCACCGCAATGGCAAGGAGCCCGATCACGGCCCACAGCGAGGTCGTACCGCCTACCATCCAGGAGATAACCGCCCCGCCTCCCGTGGCCCAGCCCGGCCAGAAGTAAGGGATAACGGTACAGGCCAGGTAGACCCAAGGCCAGGCCTTACCGGTCCGCGCAAAACCTGTCAGGACCGTCTCCCCGGTGACCAGCGACCAGCGTTCAATCTCCAGGTTCAGGAAGTACTGAGTAATGACACCGATAACCGCCGCCCAGAAGAGACCGAACCCGTAGTGCGCGGCAACGTACGGCCAGAGAACTGACTCACCACTACCCAAGGCCAAACCAGACATGATTATGCTGGGCCCGATCATCTGCTTCCAAGTCAAGGTGCATTCAGGAATCTCTTTCTTCCAAGTCAAGGGCGGCAACACGTGACATGGTACTATATCGTGGGGTACCGGATCGCCTTCCTTAAAATCGATTACCTTTTCTGCCATCCTCCTTCTCCTTTCTTGAGGTGATACCGAGGGTCAACACGACTTACCCATCATTCCTACTCCTACCCCAGGGCATCCCCCCTTCCCTTATCGCTTTCTTGAGACCTAAGTCCTCCGGGCCCTGGTGGGTTCCGCCGAAAAACTGCTCCGTGGCTTCAGTAAACAACACACATAAACATTCATCTCGAAGGGGATCGTTCTTGGCTTTAATTCCCGTAAGCCCGAAGATTTTAAAGACACCTGCTAGTGGCAATCTTTGTGGTATTATTCGGTATCTGAATCCAAACTCCTTTTCATATCTTGAAAAATTTTCTGATCTAAAAAAATTATGGCATTATTATCGTGTTTCGGAAAAACCGCATCTTCCGACAATTCCAGGCCTGATTACAAAAGAAAACCCGCCACCCCTCCTGGGAGGGTGCACGGATTAAGTAAAACGCACTTTACTTGCTCTTCAGGTTTACCGGTTAGCTTCCTTGATACAAGCTCTCATTCCAGATTAGCCAGGTATTCCTCTGCTGCCATGGCAGCCACCGCCCCATCTCCAACAGCAGTGGCAACCTGGCGCAGAGGGGTAACCCTGACGTCACCAGCGGCAAAAATCCCTTCCACCGATGTCTCAAGATTGGTCCCGGTCACCACGTACCCATCCTCCTCGCATTGCACCTCCGGTGGTAAAAAGCCCGTAGCAGGGTTCGCACCGATATAAATGAATATCCCATCGGTGTTTTCTTCGGTACGTTTCCCTGTACCCACATGACGCAGGATGACAGCTTTTACCTGTTCTTCCCCCCTGATCTCCTCAACCACAGACTCCAAACGAAACTCAATCCGGTCGTTGGCGCGGGCCCTGTCCTGGAGGACCCCCACAGCGCGCAGCTTATCCCGGCGGTGTACAATCTTTACCTTGCGGGCAAACCGCGTCAGAAATAGGGCTTCGGTGAGCGCAGAGTCGCCACCGCCAACCACCAAGACCTCTCGGTCCCGGTACAGGGCACCATCACAGGTTGCGCAGTAGGAAACCCCCCGTCCGACAAACCTGTCCTCGCCTGGAACCCCGAGCCTTCTCGGTACCGAGCCGGAAGCAACGATGACACTTTTCGCCTTCAATTCCCGCCTGGAAGTCTCAATGGTTTTCACCTCTCCGTCGACCCGAAGAGAAACCACCTCCTCAATGGCCACCTCCAGCCCGAATTTCTCGGCTTGGTCTTGGAGCCTTTGGACCAGGTCCATACCGCTCACGCCTTCTGGAAAACCAGGGTAGTTTTCCAGAAGATCGATATTCACCAACTGCCCGCCCGGCGCCTTGCTTTCCACAAGCAAAACATTAAGGCGGCTCCGGGCTGCATAAAGTCCAGCAGTAAGCCCTGCCGGCCCGGCCCCAATGATAATAAGATCGTATGTAAGTTTATTACCATTTTCCACTGAAATCACCCTCCGAAAGCAGCTACAGACCCTCAAAATTTCTTGGCCTCTTCCCTGTTATTCTAACCCACGGTCACTGGTTTGCCGCTCCTGTTCTACTACGAAAATGCCACTACTACGAAAATGCCACCATCTGCCTCGCCCGGGGTGCTCCTCCACGCGCCTTTCTT
>ENA-OSAE01000295-OSAE01000295.1-marine-sediment-metagenome-genome-assembly--contig:-NODE-295-length-27519-cov-29.305636_pt1 | contig 27519 bp, 26 predicted proteins | sample MGYA00237870_ERZ529317 | MGnify/ENA primary metagenome ERZ529317 (study PRJEB26369, sample SAMN03142812) | marine sediment metagenome | biome: marine; feature: borehole; material: sediment... | reverse complement strand
CTACCTTCGTTGTTCGGGACTTTCACCCTATAGACAACGCCCATGCCGGGCGCACAGAAAAGGGGCCGGTATACCCGGCCCCCCGGCGGTCCAGCGAGGGAACTTCTCAGGGTCTACACGATGAGGCTCTCGAGGTCCCTGGGGTAATAGGTCAACAGCTCCACGCCCTCCTCCGTGACCAGGACGGTGTCCGAGTGGCGGAAACCGCCGAGGCCCTGCACGTACAACCCCGGCTCCACACTGAAGACCATACCCGGCTCCAACACGGTGTCGTCGCCGACGTCGAAGAAGGGCGCCTCGTGCATGCCCAGCCCCAGCGCGTGCCCGGTGTGGTGCCGCCAGTATTCCTGCAGGCCCTCGGCCTTGACGAAATCCATCACCGCGCGGTCCACCTCCGAACACTTCCTCCCGGGGCCAATGGCCTCGAAGGCGATATCCTGCATGCGCACCATGAGCTCGAAGAACCTCCTCTGCTCCGAGCTCGGCTCGCCCACGAACATGGTCCTCTCAAGCTCGCTTCCGTAGCCCCATACAGAGGCGGTCGCGCCCGTGACGAGGGTGTCCCCGGGCATCAAGACGGCGTTAATCGTTACCGCGTGAGGTAAGGCTGAGTTGGGCCCTACCTGACCGCGGAAGCCGGCGAAGGCGCCGCCCCCAAAGCCACCTATTGGCTCGTATTCGGGCCCCAGGGCCCGGGTCATGGTGATGGTGGCCTCCAGCGAGGCCCGCATCGATATCTCCAGCTCGGTCTTGCCCGCCCCCGCATACTCCTGCAGGAGGGCGTGGGCCAGGTTGCCCCAGCGAGCGCTCTCCCGGATAAGCTCTATCTCCTCGGGGGATTTTACCGCCCGCATCCTCTCCACCAAGTCCCCGGCCTTCACGATCTCGGCTCCCTCCAGCACCTCGCTCAGGGCCGGCCCACGGTAGCCGTAAGGTGAGCCGTAGCCGTCGGCGTCGACGCCCAGCCGGCCCCCACCCAACCCCAGCGACCTGATGAAGTCCGCGAGATGGTACATGGGATGCCTCTCACCCGGGTACTCGGGATAGCTCTCTATCCTGCCAACCATCACCCGCGCCTTGGCGTGCTCTAGTTCCAAGCGGGGAAGGAACAGCCCAGGCGTGCCGTCGGCATCGAGGACCAGGGCGGCGGGTCGCTCCGTGGGGATGAAGTAAAAGCCGGTCAGGTAGAAGATAGAGGTGGAACTGAAGAGACATAGGCCATCGAGGCCCCTGTCGGCCATCTCCCTCGAGACCTTCTCCCTCCGCCTCCCGAGCTCACTCTTGCTTATCTTGAGTTTCATGTCATCACCCCCGACACCTGGTTCTCCACTAAGAGCGCCAGGACCTGCAGGACGGCCGAGCATACCTACGGCCTCTACGAGAAAAGTATTTATTGACATGCTGTCCACGAGGCCTTAAAATATAAACCAAAGAAGATATAGTTTTAACTGTGTTTAGAATTGGCAAGAGGCTGCCGCTGATACGGTGCGAGTCCAGAGGCCGAGAGCCCAGAGGCCGTCGGTCTCTTGCCAGGGGCTGAGAGGAGTGGCAAGGCGCCCCTCAGGGGCAGAGCCCGCGAGGCCTGCTCAGAGGTCACTCCGGCAATCCTCCGACCATCCCACCTACACACACCGTACGCCGGCCACGCCGTCGTCACTCTCCTCCACATTCTCACGGAAAGGAGCAGGAATATGACGACATTGCAAAGACTGGGCGTAGCCTGCGCCTACCTGAACGTCGGCATGTTCGTGACGTCCTTCTTGATGCAGACCCTGGCAGGGCTTGTCACCATCGCGGTATTCATCGTAGGCTTCCTCGGGCTGCTGAACTGAAAACACCGACCCTGTAAAACCGGGGCCCTCAACGGGCCCCAGTTTTCGTCTTGTAGCGGGCTGAACCCTTGTTACTTATGGCAGGTAGAACAGCCGTCCTGGCTTTGGATGGGCTGCTGATGGCACTGCGCGCAGATCTCGTGGAAGCTAACCTCCACCTCTCCCTCTCTGGGCCCGTGCACTACCCGGGCGTGACAATCGAGGCAGTCCATGCCGAAGCTCTCTATATGGGGACCGTGGGCGAAGCGAGTATTGGTGGTCTCTCGCAGCTCGAGCACGTCGTCGTGACAGAGGAGACAGTTGTCGACGTTGAACCTCGCCTCGATGGGCTTTTCATAGGCCTGCGTCACGTGCAGGACGACCTCGCGGAGCCCCCCGACCTTCCTCTTGATAAACCCCACGGTTCCCGGGTCAGCATGACACTTGAGGCACTTCACATCGCTGTGGGTGGAGGTGCGCCATGATTCCACGGCCGGCCTTATCTCGTGACAGGAGGCGCAGAAGTCCGGGCGCGAAGTATATTCAAAGGACAGGAGAGTAAACACTAAAAAAGCCACACCCAACGCCGCCAGCCAGAAATAAATCGGTAACCTGTTCCGTCGAGTCAAGGGACCACCCTCCTCCGGTATTACCGCGCGCGGATGGGGGCATCCACCCAAGCCCGGAGGCGGGCGCGCGGCACCTCCCGCCTCACGGCCCAGAGGCACCACAGAATTAAAGGGAGGCTCCACGGCCTCCCCTGTGAGCTATCTGAGGCCTCTGGGGCTCTGCTAACTAACACCATCGCCGCCATGTAAGACGGGCGAGCGACAATGGAACATCTGCCATATATCAAGTTCTCTGCGTAACGATGAAATCCTGCCCAACTATGCCCTGCAGTTGAGCGCCTCTACCTGAGGCTGGACATCGGCCCCTTAGTCGGTCAAGGTCAGCTCACGCGACCTCTCAGTCGCCCTGCGCACCGCCTCCATGATAGCTTGGCGGAATCCACGCTCCTCTAAGCAGGTAATCCCGGCCATCGTCGTGCCGCCCGGTGAGGTCACCATCTCGCGGAGACGCGCTGGCGCCTCGCCAGTGTCCTCTAACATCTTCGCCGCCCCGGCCAAGGTCTGTCTGGCCAACTGACCGGCTACGTCGCGGGAGAGGCCCATTCGTACGCCGGCGTCGACTAGGGCCTCAAGCAGGTAGTAAACATAGGCCGGACCGCTCCCGCTGAGCCCGGTCACCGCGTCGATGGCGTCCTCCTCCACCACGACCACCTCGCCCACGGCCCCGAAGATCTCCAGGGCGAGGTTCCTGGCCTCCGGGGTAACCCAACGCCCGAAGCAGACCGCCGTGGCCGACTCCTTCACCCGACACGAGGTGTTCGGCATCGCCCGCACTACCTGGGTGCCCCTCGGCAAGTTGCCCTCGAGATACGACAGGGTGACCCCAGCGGCTACCGAGACGATGAGGTGGCGAGCCGGGTCCACCAGGCCCTCTAATTCCCTCATAACCACCGGCACGTCGTGAGGTTTGACGGCCAGGACGAGGACACCGGCCTCATCGGTGAGCGCCCGCTTGGTGGTGACGGTGCGGACGCCCCAGGCCTCCTCGAGGGCGGCAAGCCGTTCTCGCTGCCGCCGATTGGTCACCACGACATCCGGGGCCGCGACGATCCCCGCGGTGATGACCCCTCCTATCAGGGCCTCCGCCATAGCACCAGCCCCGATGAATCCCAGCTTCCTCTCCACACCGGTCACCCCCTTCGAAAAACTTAAGCCTTCCGTCAAAGGACGGAAGGCTGCTTCCGCGGTACCACCTTAGTTGGCCCCAAGGGCCCTCTCTACGGGTACGTCTCCCTCCGGGAGATTATACCCTCCCTCTGATAACGGTCGGGATCCCGATCAGGCTCGTCACCTGCAGCTCCGGGGCGGGTTCACGGCTGGCTCCAGCACCAGACCTCGCAGCCCAGGGGTCCGGCTCTCTTGTGCTGGCCGCGGCCGTTACTATTCCCCTTCCTCGCCTTTTGCAGAGGTTATTCTTTTGACGAGATTATAACCACCTAGCTCTAGTATGTCAAGGCCACCTGCGCCCGCGCCTCTGCGCCAAAGCGAGGTAACGCCATCAAGAATGTGAAAAAGGTTCTAGCGTAAGTTTAGTTGTGCTGCACAATATAAGGATGCCACGTACCCAATAACTCGCCGAGAAGGGGGGGTTTAAATGGCTAGAGGTCAACAGAGAAATCGGGCTCTGGTTCGCGGTGCCGAACAGGCCCTAGACCAGTTCAAGTATGAAGTGGCTCAGGAACTGGGCATTCAGATACCGGCCGACGGCTACTGGGGAGATATCCCCTCTCGTCAAAACGGTGCCGTCGGCGGGCACATGGTCCGCAGAATGATCCAGCTTGCCGAACAGCAACTGGCCCAAGGCGCGACCATGCCCAGAGCCGGCGCACAGCCACGACAATCATAGCGGAAACTAGGGTAGTCGGTTGATATAATACCGGGAGGACAGGGGAAATCACGCCTATTACTCCCTATCGCCCGGGCTTGCACCGGGCGGTCGCGAGAAGGCCCTGGTGAGGCGCTAGCGCCTCGTACCGGGGCCTCTAGTTTTGAACCGTCCCCTTTATGTGAATATTGTGGCCAGGCAGGATTTTCTGAATTCTTAATCGAATATCTTTCCTATTCCAGGGGCCTCGGGCAGGCGGGGCCATCCGGGGAGACATTACAAGGGGGTGTTCCAGAGTGTTCGCCACAAGGGCAGTGGGGTTGGCTATCGTTCTCATGGTGGCCCTCACGGTGGGGGCCCTCGCCGGGTGCGGGGCACAGGAGCCGGCGGGATCGGAGACGGACTCCGGCGCCGAGCCGGCCGAGGGCCCGCAGGAGATCCTGATCGGTACGGTCCTGCCCCTTACCGGCAAGGAATCGAGGATCGGCAACTACCAGCTCGACGGCTACGAGCTGGCAATAGAACAATGGAACGAGAAGGGCGGGATTTACGTCAAGGAGTTCGACCGGAGGATCCCCATTCGGCTCATCAGCTACGACGACGAGACGGACCAAGCGAAGACGGTATCCCTTACCGAACGGCTGGTGACGGTCGACAACGTGACCGCCCTACTCGGTGGGTACACTACTACGCTGGTCTTCGCTCAGAGCGTGGTCCCGGAGAAGTACGGTGTGCCCTACGTAAACGGCGGCGGGGCGGCCACCAAGATTTACGACCGCGGCTTCAAGTACGTGTTCGGGACCCTGTCCCCAATCGAGATCTTGGCTAAGACCGAGATGGATTTCCTCAAGGAACAGATAGACGCGGGCAACCTGCCCAAGCCGTCTACCATCGTCCTCCTGTGGGAGAATACCTCGCACGGCAAGGATTTCCAGGCTGGCGTCAGGGCCAAGGTCGAGGAATACCCGGATTACTTTGAAATCCTACTGGACGAGTCCTTTGAGCTTCATGCCAGCGACTTCAGCGCGCTCCTCAACAAGGTGAACTCGCTGGAGGCCGACCTCTTCCTAGTTGACGCGCACCTGCCGGACTACATCCTGATGCATCGTCAGTACACGGAGAAGGGAATGTACCACAAGTTCATCACCTACGGCGCCCGCGGCCCGGATCCGGCCGCCAAGGACGCCCTGGGGGCGGCCACTGACTACGTCGCCGCCGCGGTGTGGTGGACGCCGGACCTGCCCTATCCGCAGGTTCAGCAGTTCAACCAGGACTTCATGGAGTTCACCGAGCGGAAATACGGGGAGGCCAAGCCGCCCCAGTGGTACGCAGCGGTCACCTACGAGGCCGCGAGGGCCCTGTTCACCGCCATCGAACAGGCTGGGACCCTAGATCGCGACGCCATAAGGGACGCCCTGGACAATCTCGTCCTAGAGCCCTCCATCCTGCCGGGACAGAGGCTGACCTTCTCCGATAGCGGGCAGGCCCTGAACCCCTTCGTGGTGGTTCAGAATATGCCCGGGGGTGAGACGGTGATCATCTACCCGGAGGACGCCAAGACGGGCGAGCCCGTAGTGCCTGTACCAGCGAAGTAGGTGGCTGTACGAGGATGCGGCGGCTCGCCGCCGCATCCTCAAAAACTATTCAGGACAAGGGTGAGTTTCGGTGACAGATCTGCTCTCAGTGACGGTCAGCGGTCTACTGCTCGCCGGCCTCTACGCCACCATGTCTTACGGCCTCACTATGATCTACGGGGTGATGAAGATCATCAACCTCTCGCAGGCCGGGACGTTCATGCTCGCGGCCTACGTGGCCTTCACCCTGTTCACGTACTTGGGGCTGGACCCCATGCTGTCGCTGGTGATCATAGTGCCGGCCTTCTTCCTCTTCGGCATGCTGCTCCAGAGGCTGTTCGTGAGCCGGGTTCCACTGGCCAACACCCCTACCCTACCCTCCCTTCTCCTGCTGTTCGGGATCTGGCTCGTGTTACAGAACCTGGCATATATGATCTGGACTGGCGACGACCGGTCTATCCTGACCTCTTACACTTACTCGACCATCAACTTCCTAGGCCTACAGCTCTCCTTCACGCGGGTGATGGTGTTTCTGATCGGGCTCCTGGCGCTCTTCGCCCTACAGGCCTTCCTCACCAGGACCTATACCGGCAAGGCCATCAGGGCCCTCACTCAGAACCGTCCGGCGTGCATGCTGGTAGGCATTGACGTGGACAGGATCGCCATGCTGGCCTTCGGCATCGGCGTGGCCTTCGACGCCCTGGCCGGGACGCTGATGTCCCTGCTCTACGCCTTCACGCCGGCCTTCGGGAACACCTTCATGCTGAAGGCCTTCGTCATAATCGTCCTTGGGGGACTGCAGAACTACTACGGCGTGGCCATCGGGGCCCTGGTGCTGGCCCTAGTGGAGTCCTGGGCGGTGATGTTCATGCCCGCCAGCCTGCAGCCCGCCATAGCTTATACCCTGCTGGTGATCGTCCTGGTGCTCATGCCACGAGGGATCACCGGGTTGCTTGAGGGGAGGAGGACCGTGTGATCGGATTGGCTTCGGCCGAGAACACCCCAAGACCAGTTACCCTGTTGCTCATCTTGGTGATAATAGCTCTAGTGTCCCTTCCCTTCGTGGGGGTGAACCCCTACATCCTCCACCTCGGGTTTCTCACCTTCCTGTACGTGTCCCTGAGCTCGGCGTGGAACATCCTGGGCGGGTTCGCCGGACAGGTCTCCTTCGGGTATTCGGCCTTCTTCGGCCTCGGAGCGTACGCCACTGGGATATTGTGGAACGCCGGGGTTAACCCATATCTCACCCTGCCGGTGGGCGCTCTCCTGGCCCTGGCCTTCTCCCTCTTGGTGGGCTATCCTTGCTTTCGGCTCTCCGGCCCCTACTTCGCCATCGCCACCATCGGGATCGGAGAGGCCATGCGGGTCATCATGCTCAATCTCGGAGACATCACCGGCGGGGCGTCTGGGCTCACCATGCCCACCACCGGCGGGTTCAGCAAGACGCCGAGCTATCTGAGCGCATTGCTCCTGATGATCGCGGTACTTCTGCTGGTAAACTACATCCGCAACTCCCGCATCGGGCTGGCCCTGCTGGCCATCAAGGAGGACCAGGACGCCGCGGAGGCGCTCGGAGTCCCCACTATCCGGTACAAGCTGCTCGCCCATGGCCTGGGCGCCATCATCGTGGGGATAGCGGGAGGATTATATGCCCAGTACATGTTCTACATCGAACCCAACAACGTCTTCGGCTTTAATCTCAGCATAAGCCTGCTGCTCATGCCGGTCATCGGCGGACTGGCCACACTGTGGGGGCCCGTCCTGGGAGCCATCGTGTTCGTCGTGATCCAGGATACCCTGATGGCCTCCTTCCCCCACCTGCACTTGCTTACCTACGGCCTGCTGCTGGTGGTCATAGTCCTGTTCGAGCCGGACGGCTTGATGGGGCTCTTTGGTAGGCTGGCCAGGTTCCTGCGCTCTAGATATGCGGAGGGTCAGGCCAGAGCCCCCTCCGGCGAGCAATCCCTTTGAGGTGGTGAGGGACGTGGCAGTACTAGAGGCGAGAAAGCTCACCAAGTACTTCGGCGGCCTAGCCGCAGTCAAGGACGTGGATTTCCAGGTACACGAGAACGAGATCTTCGGCATCATCGGCCCTAACGGGGCGGGCAAGACCACCCTCTTCAACCTTATAACCGGCGCCCTCACCCCGTCCTCAGGGGAGGTGCTGTATAGGGGAAGAAGGATAAGCGGCCTCCGCCCCAGCAGGACGGTAAAGATGGGGGTGTGTCGAACCCACCAGGTGGTCAAGCCCTTCCATAAGATGACGGTCCTGGAAAACGTTCTGGTGGGGGTGTACTTCGGCCTGAGCGGGCTCCGGAGCCCGGCCAGGGCCCGGGCCAGGGCTATGGAGATCTTGGAGTTCGTGGGCTTGGGCGAGCGGGCCGACGCCCCGGCCTCCTCCCTCACGATAGGCAACCAGAAGCTCCTGGAGATAGCGAGGGCCTGGGCGACGCAGCCGGAGCTTCTCCTCCTGGACGAGGTCTGCGGCGGCCTAACCCCGACCGAAACGGCCCGTACCTTGGAGCTCATGCGCAAGATCCGAGACCGCGGGGTCACTATCCTGTACATTGAGCACAACATGCGGGCCGTGATGGGCGTATGCGACAGGATCATGGTCCTAAATTACGGCCAGAAGATCGCCGAGGGCACCGCCGAGGAGGTCAGCACCGATCCGGCGGTCATAGAGGCTTATCTCGGCAAGACCTTTTCGGCTTAAGGGAGGAGGGGGCCCGTGCTTGAACTGAAGGAACTTGAGGTAGCCTACGGAGAGGTACAGGCCATATGGGGCATCGACCTAGAGGTGCCCGAGGGGAAGATTATCACGCTGGTGGGGTCCAATGGAGCGGGAAAGTCCACCACGCTGAGGACCATCTCGGGGCTTCTCACGCCCATGAGGGGCAGCATAACCTTCCTGGGCGAGGAGATCGGCGGTAAGAAGCCGCACGAAATCGTGGCCCGGGGCATCGCTCACATACCGGAGGCGAGGCAGCTCTGGCCCGACATGACCGTCTATGAGAACCTGGAGCTCGGCGCCTATTCAAACCACGCCCGGGCACACAGGGACAAGACCATCCAATGGGTCTTCGAGCTGTTCCCCCGCTTGGCCGAGAGGCGACATCAGAAGGCGGGCACCCTCTCCGGCGGCGAACAGCAGATGTGCGCCATAGGGCGCGGCCTCATGGCCAGGCCACGTCTGTTGATGCTGGACGAGCCCTCTCTGGGCCTGGCCCCCATGTTGGTGGAGGACGTCTTCCGTATCGTCCGCGAGATCAACTCTGAGGGCGTGACCATCTTGCTGGTAGAGCAGAATATAGTAAACGCCCTGTCCACAGCTGACTGGGCGTACGTTATGGAGACGGGCAAGATCATTATGGAGGGGCCGGGGAGAGAGCTCCTGGACGACCCTCATATCAGGGGAGCGTACCTGGGCGTTTAGGAGGCATGCCTATGTCATCCCTCAGCCCCATCTCCGCCACTCTCCTCTCGAGAGCCCGGATGGCAGCGGGGAGGGCGGGCCTTCCAAAGTCCGCCCTCCCCATACGGAGGTCTGCGGCAGTACGCAGCGGCGCGGTCGTCCTTAGAGCCCTTCAGTCAAGCCCACTCCCCGCAGGCTGAAGGCTACGACATCGTCGGCGGCGGCCAGCAGGTCTCCTACGTCGCCGCCCCGCAGCCAGCTGTGTACGACCTCGTAGGTCGCCCCCACCAGGGCTCGGGAGGTGATGCGGGTATCCTGAGGCGGGATAAGGCCCGCCTGCAGCGCCTCGTCCAGGTCCTCCTTCACCAGAGAGGCCATGGAGCTGTGGATCTCCGCCAACCGGCGGTCGAAGCTGGTGTCGGCCCCCGCCGCCTGGATGAGGGCAATGCGAGCGAGGTCTCGCTGGGCCACGAAGGCCTCCAGGCCGGCCCTGATGGAGGCGGCCAGCTTCTCCCGCGGTCCCTCTCGCCCTCGCCTCGCCTCAGCTACGCTCTGGACCACCGTGGAGTAAAGTCGGTCCAACAGGGCCATAAAACAAGCCGCCTTGCTGGGGAAATACAGGTAGAAGGTGCCCACGGCCACCCCGGCGTAGTCGGTGATATCCCGCACCGTGGTCTGGTGGTATCCCTTGGACGCGAAGACAGTGGTCGCAGCCTCCAGTAATCTATCCCGCTTGTTCTCCTCCATGGCTCTCCTCCCGATCCTCCTCGATTACAGTGAGCCGAACAACAGGCCGGCCAGTATCCCCGCCAGGGGAGGAAAAATCAGGGATAACCCCATTCGGACCGCGGTGAACTTGGGCCCGAGGAGGGGAATCTCAAAGACCAAGATCCCCACCGACCACATGGCCCAGCCGGTGATGAAGGCCACTGCCGTGGCCAGGCTCACCCCGGCTTTATACAACGACGCGAAGATGGGAAAGGCCACGTAGGGCCCGCCGGGGATCAAGGCCCCTCCGAGGCTGCCTATGAGGACGCCTCGAATCCCCGAACCCTCTCCCAGCCAGCCCCTGACGAGAGACGGGGGGAGGCTCACCTCCAACAACCCAACGAAGAGGAAGGCCGCTAGCAGCAAGGGCAGGAGGTCACGAAACAGGTTCAGGGCCGCGGTGACGCCCTTGATGTGCTCCCCTCGACCCCGCAGGTACCCGATGAGCAACAGAAGGGCCGCCAGGGAGGCCATGATGACGGTGGCCGTTGTCATTCCTCTCCTACCTCCCCTCGCAGGACATCCGCGTAGTCCTTTAACAGTAGGGAGGCCATTAAACCCAGTAGAGGGGGAAACAAGAAGGTAACGCCAAAGCGGATGACCGTGAGCTCGGGGCCCAGAAGCGCTACCTCCATGGGAAGACGAGACACTGACCACAGGTTCTTCGCGGTGATGAAGGCGATGATGGTCCCCATGCTCGCCCCCGAGCGAAGGAAGGAGACGGCTATGGGGTAATAAACGTAGGGGCCGCCGGGCACCAGGGCGCCGGCCACAGAGCCCAGGACTAACCCCTTGAGACGCGCCTCCTCGCCCAGAAACCTCTGCACCAGGTCTCTCGGCACCAGGACCTGGATCATCCCGGCGACCAGGAAGGCCCCCACTAGCAGGGGGAAGACCGAGAGGAGCGTCCTCCCAGCTCCGACCAGGCCCTCCAGGACTACGGCTGTACCTGACGAATAGAGGTTCCAGGCCGCGAGGGCCGCAGAACCGATGAGAAAAACCACCACTATCGTATTATTTCGCATAGAATCCTCCCTTTCCCGAACCCAGACTCGCAGAGAACTGCACAGCCCCCTGGTCTTCTTCGGCCCCACGGAGGATATCCCCTCCCGGCATCTGCTGAGCACCCGAGAGCCGAAATCCGGAAACCTGAAGGCCTGGGTTGCGCTCGGCATCTGCCCTCAGAGGTGAAGAAGCAAGTGGGCCCCGAACTCAACGGACTCGGTCAGAACCAGGGCGGCCTCCACGCTCCTCCCCAGGGCCAGGGTCCCGTGACCGCCGAGGAGCACTACATCGGCCTCTTTGACGGCTTCGGCCACCAGGTTGGCCAGCTCCTCGCTTCCGCAGGGGGCCGGGGGGATCAGGGGCAGCTTCGGGAACGAGGCCTCCAGCTCCGGGTGCATGGACGGATCGATGGTCCTCCCAGCCACCGCCAAGGCCGTGGCATGGACCGGATGGGCGTGGATAACAGCTCTGGCGTCAGGGCGAACCCGGTACACGGCGAGATGCATGGCCAGCTCGATGGATGGCCTCCCGCGGCCCATAACCTTGCCCTGCATATCGGTCACGACGATATCCCGGGGCGAAAGCCTCCCCTTGTGCACACCCGAGGGGGTGATGAAAACCCGATCTTCCTGCCTCACGCTCAGGTTTCCCCCTCGAGAGGTGGTCAATCTGAGCTCATAGAGCTCTCTGGCCCAGTTACAGATCTCCTCTCTAGGGTCCACGCGCTCACCTCCCCTTCCCAATTCTCCGCCGGGGGGTGGTCCCCTTGTGACGTTTCGTGGAACCTACGGCGACTACCGGGCCACGTCACAAGGGTGCGGGCCTCAAGCCCCCGATACGGGATTCCGCTCGGTCACTATTGACATGTAGTACTCCAGTAGGGTATGGTGTAAATACAATTCGCAATATTTTGCCTGGGGCCTCCCGTCGCGGTACTCAGCTCCCTATGCTGGCCCCGGCCATCTCCTTCGTGTGCCCGCGGATTACCCCCGCGCACGCCGAGGACGTGGGCGACTGTCTATGGGCCCAGGCCATGCGTCCGGTCATCTAGCGGGGGTAAACTCTCTGTCCTCAACGACATCAGCCTCCTCACTGGTCTTCCCTTGCACGCCAGTTACGGCTAGCGCGGGGAACAGGGCAACGAGCCCTCATCGGCCTCTTTGTGATTAATAGCATCCCATAGCGAGTCCTAGTTCTTGCGGTTGGCCCTCACGGACGCGCCATAGTGGAATGACTATCCTGTCCGGAAGGGAAGGGCATGTACAAACAGAGGAGGGATACCTTGGCTCGAAGGGTGAGGCTATTTCGCGGACAACGGGCACTGAAGGCGAGAGCGAGGGGAGGTGCACGGGCCGGCAGGAGCAGGCCGGGCTACGGGGGGGTTCTCCTTCTGGTCGTCATGCTGGTGCTGGTCACCGTGCTCGCCGGCTGTGGCGTGAATGAACCCAGAGAACCAGGATCCGCATCCCAGGAACCCCAAGACATAAAGGCTTCATCCGAGGAAGATAAGAGCGATGTCTCTGAAGATGGGAAGGACGTGATTCAGCCCCTACCCAGGCAGCGGGTGACCTTTACAGTCCTATTGCCCGCTGAATTGCCGACCGGCGTGCAGCTTCAGCTGGCTCCCCTGACTTTTCTTGAATACGGCCCGGGACAGGAGGAGCCCATCGCGATGGAACGGGTCGGGCCCAGGCGGTGGCAGCTCACCCTGGAGCTGGTCTCCGGCAGCCTGTTCCGGTACCGCTACGGACGCAGCGACCTAGACCCCTGGGAGAAGCGAGAGGACGGCTGGGAGAGGCGGGGCGACGGACGACACGTCGTACAGCGCGTCCTTTACGTAGATCCGCAGTTGACGGAGGTCACGGAGACCATAGCCGGCTGGCCCGGACAAGTAACGGCGGCTCTCGGTAACCTCACCGGCCGCGTCGTGGACAGCCAGACCGGCGCCCCCATAGCGGAGGCCACCGTGTACGCGGGAGGCATGGGAGTAGAGACCCGTTACGACGGAAGCTTTACCCTCTACCGGCTCCCCTTAGGCCAGCACCAGGTCACCGTCGTTGTGCCTGACGGGTCCTATCACTACGCCACCGCCAGTGCGGAGCTGCAGACGGGCGAAGAAGGGAGCCTGGATTTTTCGCTCCAGCCGGCCGCCGAGGTGCCCGTTACGTTCCTAGTCGAGGTGCCCGCGGATACGCCGCCTGAAAACCGTGTGACCATTCTGGGGAGCGTACCGCAGCTGGAAGCCCGTTATTACCGTCCCGAACCCGTCTGGTCCGGGTTTCTAGACATCCCCTCGGGCATCGCTCAGCCGGTGTTGGAGAAGGTCGATGATACCCACTGGCGACTCACGACCACCCTTCACCAGGGGATGTATGTTGAATACCTGTATATGTCCGGGGGAAACGAGGAGTGGGCGCCCCCGTCGCCAGAGGGACCTGACATCTGGGCCCCCAACCGCAGGGCTTTGTTGGTCCCAAGGACCGCAAAGGGTCCGATAACCTTTAAGGACAGGGTGATGGCCTGGCATACCCCTCACATGGTCAAGGTAACCTTCGAGGTGCGCGTGCCGGTGAACACCCCCGCTACCGACGTAGTACATCTAAGCCTGGCCAATCCATGGCTGCCCATGACTCGGGTTGAACCGGGACTCTGGCGGCTCAGTTATTGGTTCTCGCCGGGCGAAGAGATTCGCTACGGCTACGGCCGGGGCGGCCTCTACGGAGCCGGCATCAACGCCTGGGAGGTGACCCCCAGCGGCGTGCGGGAAGAGACCGCGCGGCGACTAGTCATCCCGGATGGGGACTCTATTCAGCAGGACACGGTGGCCCGGTGGGCCACCCTCCCTCCGGCCCCCGCGGAGGTCACAACGGGAGATGAGGCGAGGGTCGACTTCTGGCTGACGGTACCCTATACGACTCCGGAGGGCCCGGTCTTCATAAACATCGATGGGCAAAGGCATCCCATGGAGCAGATTAACGACACCTCCTGGCGCCTGTCCATTAGGGCACTGACAGGCCAGACGATGGAGTACAGTTTTCAGCTAGCTGACGGCCCCCCAATTGAAGGCCGGAGAGTGGAGGTCAAGTTTGACGGCCAGCAGGTTTATGAGGCAGTCGTCGCCTGGCCGGGAAGCTCCCCGCCAACCGTAAGCGTTCCGTCGAAGGCCCAGGAAAGCATGCGCATGCTCTACCTGCTCGACTTCTGGAACGCTGAATTTCTGCCGAATCTGGCCACGACCCTCGACAGGGCGCGCGACATGGGCGCCAACTGGCTGGTGGTATCGCCCGTCTGGAACTATGAGTCCTTGAACCCTCCCGTGATCAGCAGCCGTAATTGGCTTAACTCCACCGAAGATGACCTGAGGCAGCTGGTGGAGATGGGTCGGGAAAGGGGCATCAACATCGCCCTCGTGTTGCAGCTCCACATGATGCCGGAGGGAGAGAGATTCCCCCCCTCTCCCCGTGAAGGCCAGTGGTGGCAGGCCTGGAAGCGGGAGTATCAGGCCATGGTCCTCTATTACGCCGAGGTCGCCCAGCGCACCGGGGTGGGCATGATGAACGTCGATCTTTGGGCCGGCCGGGATCAGGAGGATGACGAGGTCTATAACGAAATCATCTCCGAGACAATCCCGCTGATACGGGAGCGTTACGACGGCCTGCTGACCTCCTACTCTGCCAGCAAGAGCCTGAAGGACGTCCTGAACCTAGATTTCCACGGCAAATTAGACGTGATTACCCTTCACTACCCCTCCTGGGCCAAATGGGCATCCGGCCCGGGGGCAACTCTGGCGGAGCTGAAGGGCATGTGGGACGACAGGATGAAGCTGGTGGAGGATATCTACCGGAAGTACGCGGTTCCCATAACAATCATGGCGGCAACGGGTCCGCCGGTTAAGGGGGTCACCTGGCAGACGGAGATCCGTGAACGACCCGAGCTCGACGAGCTCGATGACCTCGAGCTCGACTTTCAAGAGCAGGCTGACATGGTTGAATCCTTCTTCCAATGGGCTTCTGAGGAGGAAGGGGTCGCTGGGCTATCCATATGGGCCTTTAACCTCATCGACCAGCCCTACCGGAAACGCATGCCGGGGCCACGGGGAAGGCCCGTCGAGAAGGTCATCGAAAAGTGGTTTGGGGCTTATGCGGCAGCGAGGTAACCCCTAAGGCATCAGCGCCCGTGCTTTGAAGCTCTCTATTGAAGGAGCGCTAGAGCGATACGAGGTTTGGGAGGCGATAACCTGATAACACCTGTCCGCTGGCCAGCGGAACACAGTTTTCGCGCTGAATGGCGACGGGATAACTTTATGTTAGTGATGAGTTGTTTCATGGGCTCTCAGATTGCCGGGCGTGACTGCCCAGGCGCAGTTCGACTTCTTTGTTTGCAGAAGTGCAACTGCGGCACCTAAGCTCACGGAGACAGCTAAGCCCATGGTAAAGGTATATTGATTAAAGTAAAGGCTGTTGGTGTACTGGTTGAGCCAACCCCACCCGTATATCTTTAAGTTTGGGTTGTCTGGGCGCCCGCCCAACTGGTCCATAAGATGGTTAACAAAGGTGATTTCGGCGGAAAGCAACACCAGGAAAACAGCCACCATAGCGGTGATGATGAGCATGGTGGTAAGTTTGCTCTGCCTTTGCAGGAAGTGGTTTACTTTGATTCCGAGAAATACGTTTAAGGCTATAAAAATAACAGTCACTGGTACCATGAGCAAAAGAACGGGGTTGCCATTGCCAGAAATCGTATTGGGAGGCACGGTCAAATCGTAAATAAGGTAAAACCCCGCCATGTTGATGACCAAAAGTCCTGCTAAGCTAAGCTTGGCCTTTGGGTCGTGGATTCTATCCTTATTCAATAACACAAGTTCACCCGCCTCCATAGACTGCCCCCAGAGTCAAAGGCCCTGTCGTGGCAGGTAACGACGGCACCCATTTGCTCCCACCGGAGCCTCGAGTTAAGCCCGCCATGTAAATCATCCTTGTGCCGCCGAATTCATAGGCATATCCCATGTCTTCGCTGCTAAACGCGTCAGCATGGCTTGTCGCCGCTCTATAGACTTAGAATTCCAGCTTTCGAACGATTCAAGGTGCTGGGCAATTCTGGAAAATGCTGTGTTCTTGCCAACGGATATATCGCCGCCGAGGCTCTTCGTAAGCAGGAACCCCGACTTGTAGTACTCGACGCGCTTTTTCTCAAACAGCCCATTGCTGATGGAGGAATTAATGCTCTTCTCAAGCAGCGTCAGGTTCCCCAGCCGATGAACGTAATCATCTATTGTATCCGGTTTGTCGAAGGCCTTGAGAACTTCTTCGTCCGGTTGTTGCGGCAAAATGTGCTCGATTTCAACCTTGCTATGGATGAAGTTACGGAGGTCGACCGACGCGCCCTGGCTGCCCAGTGCCTGCTCATTGACGTACTGCGTGAGCTTTGCCAGCACGTAGCGAATGCGGTATTTCTGCAATGACTTCTCCGTCATTTCCCTGAAAGCCAATTCGAACCGTGTCACGAGTTTTTTCTTTTCGGGAAGCATATTCACCTTCACAAACTCGTCAAGCTGTTTTCGATCCTGCACCTTCCGCAACCGCGGCGCCCACTTGGCAAAATTGCGCTCGAACTCCCGGGTATTTTCGCGGGTGACGATGTATGCAAAGAACAGGTTTTCCACCTCTCGGCACAGCTCATTGAAACAATCTTCGGGTAAATGCCGACCGGCTAAAAGTAAGATGAGATGCTGCCTGGCCGAACCGCTCAGATAGCGCATGTTCTCAAGATAGCGATTAGGCCGTCCCCTGGCATCCTTACCCCTAAGGAAGTTCGTGTAGGCCGTTACAGCATCGTTCAACCAATCGGTAAACTTGAGCGGTTCCTTCTTGTATCCGCACAGAGCTTCGTTACGCACAAACCACTCGTAGATCTCATCCATACGCAGGCGATCCACCCCGAACTCGGAAACGATGAAATAGCGCAGAAAACGTAGAGGATTCTCCTGGACTGTGAATAGAGCATCCACTAGCTTCTTCCATTGTTTCTTCAGTATCTCAAATTCCTCAGGGCGGGCATGCATGAACATCAGATTCTTGAGCAGATCCATCGAGTCGAGGCCGACACCCCGGTCGTTGATGGTTTCGAAGATCTTCAGTGCGTGCGCTACGCTTACCGTCTTGACCCTAATCAGCTTAACCTTCTTATTCAGGTAGGCGTAAAACTTGCGCACCCCATCAGCGTCGTCTTTGAACTGGTTACGCAGAAAGGTTTGGACCGAGTGATAGGCGTTGAGAATATTGGTCACCGATCGGGTCTGGTTCGATTTGTCCACCTTCGGCATCTCGCCCTTCCCGATGGCCTGCAGCACACCGCAACTGTCTTCATACTGAAGATCGACGCGGAAGCGGAACACGTCCCGCCCCTGATCATCCACATCGTAGGAAGCAATCTGCGATTTCAAGCTCTCGATAGACTCTCCAGGAGCGATATTGTTCAGGTAATCGCGCAGCGCGCACAGGATGATGAATAGCGTCGTCACACGCTGCTGACCATCGATCAGTTCCAGTACTCCGTCCTCACGTGTGCAAACCACGATGCTGCCGATGAAATATTCCGAGACAACACCCGGCCCAAGAGCTGAAAACTCCGTATAAATGTCCTGAAGCAATTGTTCGACCTGCTTATCTTCCCAAACGTACTCACGCTGGTAGTCCGGCACTAGGTAGAAGCTGCTGAATAGATCGCCAACGGAGAGGTCCTTAGATTCGATTGTCTGTACGGTCATCTGTATTGTCCTCCCGGATTTGGTTGATTAAACCGTCGTACAAAGACTGCCCCCTAAAGGCATGGTATTCTTACAATTTCCGCTTAGACCTCGCTGTCTTCGCCGTATCAACCCTTTAGTTCCATTCGTTTCTAAGCTGACTATTCCTCCCCAATGTGGTGTAAAATGGTATAGGCAACAATCCTCGTGCCTCTAGCGAGACTAATCCCAGATGAGAAAGAGGTAAGGCACCCATGGAGGCGTGGCAGAGGGATTTTGGTCGGTTGGTTCAACGTAAGCGTAAAGTGCTGAGCCGTTATTCCCAAAATGTAATGAGCCGCCGTATTTACGGAGAGCTAGGCGGCGAAGCAGAGTACATGGGCTTCAGATTGGCGATTCTCTATTTCCAACTAACCCCACACCTTGACTTGGACCGAGTCGACAAGCTGGTCTGGATCATGTCCCGGAAGATGCGCAACCTGGTCGCTCCAACTAGATTCGCCACCCTCTTTCTCAACGACCAAGACTACAAGCTGATGCACCCTCGGTCCGTGGTGTCCAGCACCACCGCCGTGACCCGCATCGTAAGAGAGTACTTCGAAGAGTACTCTTCCTCCAATGAGCCCTTCTCCCGTACATTGAAGCAGTTATTCCCACGACAGAACCCCTATTCTAGAGGGCAGTATCCTGGCAAGGCGGACCTCTGTGTAGTCTTTCACGATAAACGGGGCATAACGGTCGATCCCGACATTAGAGAAAAGGTAGAGATGCTCTCGAGGAACTGGATCTGGGTCTGCGTCGACAAGGGAACTCCTGTCCGAATTAGTGAAGTAATACCTGATTGAAGGACGCCAGCACGTTGTTATTGCCTTGGACGCCTGCGAGGTCTCCAGAGGGGCGTTCGCTGTAGACGAATATTCTCCAACTCGAGCGAAAGGCTTAGGTAATAGAGCTCATAACACATCCGGGCCAAGGGAATTGGACCTGTCGCCCAGGTCCCCGAATTTCTCCCATGCATTATAATACCCAAGGGGTGATAGCTTGAAATTCGTGATGCCCCGAGCGGAATGGAGGGCGGGTTACCAACGACTCTACGAGGCTGGCGAACTTACCAAGAGGGTGGAGGCGGCCAGGGAGCTCCTGGCTCCCTGCCGGCTGTGTCCCAGGGAATGCGGCGTCGACAGGCTCAAGGGCGAGAGGGGCGTGTGCCGGGTGCTCGACCGGCCGGTACTCTCCAGTTACGGGCCTCACTTCGGCGAGGAGGACGTGTTGGTCGGAAGAGGGGGCTCCGGGACCATCTTCATGGCCTACTGCAACCTGGGCTGCGTATACTGCCAGAACTGGGACATCAGTCAGAACGGCGAGGGACAAGAGGTATCGGTGAAGCAGCTCGCCCGGATCATGCTCTCCCTCCAGAGGCGCGGATGTGAGAACATCAACGTAGTCACCCCCACCCACGTGATGCCCTTCGTGTTGGAGGCCTTGAGCTTGGCCGCGGGGGAGGGCCTCTCTCTGCCCTTCGTGTACAACTGCGGCGGGTACGAATCCCTCGCCGCCCTGGAGGTCCTGGACGGAGTGGTCGACGTCTACATGCCGGATATGAAGTACGGGGAGGGTGAGGCCGGCAGGAAGTACTCTGGGGTCCGGGATTACCACGTACATAACAGACGGGCCGTCAAGGAAATGCATCGTCAGGTCGGCGACCTGGTGGTGGATGAAAAGGGCCGGGCCCTGAGGGGCCTCATCATTAGACATTTGGTCCTCCCTGAGGGCCTCGCCGGCACCCGGGAGGTTATGGGGTTCATCGCCCGGGAGATATCGCGTGACAGTTACGTCAACATCATGAGCCAGTATCGGCCGGCGTACAGGGCTTGGCGATACCCGGAGCTTGGGCGCAGGGTAACCGGCGCCGAGTACGCCGAGGCCGTAGAGATCGCCAAAGAGGCTGGCCTCTGGAGGCTCGAAACGGATTAGCCGATGCGGCCCCTTTCAACTGAAGGTGGATTCCAGAAGGTACTCGCTACCGTCATCCATCCTCACGACGATCGTGCCCGGAGCGGGTCCCTCCCTGACCTCGGCTATGTCCTCCTCCCTCATATCCAGCGTGCTCATCTCATCCTCTGAGGAGAGGCTAAAGGACTTGAAGGGGCCGGATCCGGCCGGGGGGGAAACCCGAGTCACCACCATGGACAGGCATGTGCCGCCCCCGAGGACACCGGTCACCCTGACCCTCCCCCCGGGCTGAAAGAGGCCGGCTATGGTCTCGTAACGCACACCCATCTCCTCACCTCCACCCTTAGTATCTCTCTGGCGAGAGAGGATACCCCGGAGAGGACTGGCAGGAGCCCTTCTCTGAAGTAGTGAATCAGAAAGGGCGGACGGAGGTATTCTGGCTCGCTCGATAAAGAGAAGCCCGACGCGGCCCCAGTCTGGGCTCCCGGGCGAGAGAGGCCAGGCCCCGAGGGGAGACGGCACTACCGGATGCGACCTCTACCACCCGAGCTTGAAGTCGAGAGCAGTCCCGGGCCAGCTAGTTTCCGGCTTCTGCGTTCTGCAGCGTCGATCGTCAAGTGCCTCGAGAAGGTACTCTAACTTCTGGGAGTCGGAGGAGAAATCGTGAATATAGATCTTGTGGGTCTGCGAACGAAGATAGTTCACGATAAGCCGCGCGCTTTGGCTTGGCGACTCCGCAGACCAATCGAAGTGGGTGTACCTGATGCCCAGCAACTGGCAGAGCTCTCTTTCAGCCTCAATCCACCCCTTATTCTCAGGATTGTCCTCGCCTAGAAGGCTGATGACCTCGTCAAACCCCCGCATATGAGGTCTCTGAAAAAACAGTAGTTATCAATAGCATTTATTCATGTTTTTAAGAGGAAATATGGCGTCCGACGGCGAATTTTAATGTGTAGATACGTTATAAGGAGGTAACGTGCCATGCTCGGGCGCCAGGACAAGCAGGTGAACTTCTTCGACCTAGAGATATTCTCGAGGATGATTCCCACGGACCATCCTCTGGTCAAGATCAAGGAGAACGTGGACTTTTCCTTCGTTACCGATGCGGTAAAACATCTCTACGACCCTGATAAGGGCCGGCGCAGCTTTCCGCCGGAGACCATGTTCAAGATTCTGTTTCTCGAAGTCTGGGCGAACCTTTCGGATGTCCAGGTGTGCCGGGAGCTCCGGTATAACGTCTTGTACCGGTATTTTTGCGACATAGGGTGGGACGATCCAGTACCTGATGATACAACCCTGGTTGTCTTCCGTAGACGTCTGGGACAAGAAGCTTTTCAGGCTCTCTTCAACCGGTTGGTGGACCAGGCACGCGAGAAGGGCTACCTGCGGGGCGAATGGGCGTTGATAGACGGTACTAAGGTTGTGGCTCATGCTGCCGCCAAGAACACTCTTAGCCTGGCCCGGGAAGGTCGGAAGCGTCTACTCGAGGAACTTGCCAAATTTGATGCCCAGAAAGCAGAAGGGCTGAAGGAATACGCAGAGCCTTTGCCGGACGGCGATTATCCTACCCACAAGGAACTGTTATCGGCCGAGATTGCTCGCGGCAAAGAACTCGTGAACAAGCTCAGGGGTCATACAGAACTCAAAGAGACCATCGATATCTACGAAGCCATCCTGGAAGGCAAGGGCGTATCCAGCTTCAGCGACCCCGATGCCAGGTGGGGTTTCAAGAAAAAAGGGGAACCCTTTCTGGGGTACAAGGTCCATGCTGTTTGCGAGGAGACGGGGATAGTCACCGGGGTTAAGGTGACCCCGGGGAACGAATCCGAGGTCGATCAGGCAAATGAGCTTATGGACGATCTCATTGCCAGGAATCTGAAGCCGCGCCGGCTGGCGGGAGATAAGGGATACGATTCGTCCGATTTGCGCAAGAACCTCGCAGAGAGAGAAATACGCGCATACGTTCCCAACCGGACGAAGAAGGAGAGGCTTCAAGACCAGGGATTCACTTACGATAAGAGGTCTAGAACCCTTCAGTGCCAGGAAGGCAAGAAGGCGATAGGGAGCACTAAACACCAACGGGGTGGGCTGATCTTCTATTTTTCCGAGAAAGACTGCCAGCGATGTCCAAGGAAAGAGTCATGTCTCACCAAATCCGAAACTCGCAAGCGCGCATATGTAAGGCCAGAAGTATTTAGCAACCGACCTCGCGGCATAAAGCGAGCGATGCGGGTGCGAAGGACGATTGAACGCGTATTTGGTGAAGCGAAAACCTGGCACCGAATGGTGAGGGCTCGGTATCGTGGACTAGAGCGAGTAGCCATCCAGGTGCTTATGACCTTCATATGTCTCAATGCGAAGAAAATGGCTCAAAGAACCAAATTAGAACCGAAAATGGCTTGAAAGATGATATAGATCAGGGAATATCAAGGCGAAATGTGGTTGTAGTAACACGGATTTAGTTAAAATCAGGTAATCGCTGTAAGCCTACAGCTTCAGTGGTTAACGGGTTTTTCAGAAACCACGAGTGACGGTTTCGATATACTGCCGTTAGCTGCTGTTAATCAGCTCCCTGCATTTATTCAGAAGGGTTCATTACGCAGGGAGACGCTGGAGATAACGTCTGTAAATCGTCTCCATTTTAAAGAGAACCTTGTCCAGAGAGTATTCTTGAATTTTCTTTAGACCGGCTTTGCCCATCGCTTTACGTAATTTTTCGTTCTTAATGAGCCTTTCCAAGGCCGAAACCAAACGCTCCACATCACCCAATTCGACCAAAAATCCTGTTTTCCCGTGCTCCACCAGATCACGGCTACCACGTACATTGGTAGCCACAACCGGTTTGCCAACTGCCATGGCTTCCATAATGCATCTTGGAAGACCCTCATGCTTTGAAGTTAGGGTCACAATATCACTTTCCTGCAAGATTTGGGCCACATCCGGACGGTAGCCCGCGAAATGTACACGGGGTATCTGCTCTCTTTTTACTTTCTCTTGCAGGACAGGCATGAGCTTCCCAGTCCCCACCAGCAGGAGGTAACAATCTAAACACCTTGTCGCCAACTTTTTCCAAGCACTCAAGAGTAACATATGATTCTTGCGGGGAATCATCTCTGCAACGCAGGTGACAACTATCTCAGACGGGGAAAGACCCAGCTCCGCTCGTATGTATTCGCTTGCAGATGACGAATATGAGTAATGATTGAGGTCTACTCCCACGCCACGTACGTAAAACAGGTTCTTACCGGGCTCAAAACCGAGTCGCCGGGCATTATCGAAGTCTTCGCTGTTCATTACGAGAAGCCCATCGGTCCAGCGTGAAGCCAGGCGCTCCGCTATGTAGTAAATCAGCCAGTTGCGCAGTGGGGCGCCTTTACAAAAGTGAAAGCCGTGGGCTGTATAGAGAATCGGTCCCTGGCCCATCGCTTTAGCCACGTACCTTCCCAAAAAAGCAGCCACCGGCGTGTGGACATGGACCAGAGCAAAATGGTGGGTGGACAACTTGCGCCTCAACTCCCGCAAGGCCCTTAAGTTCCCAAGGCTGTAAGGGGACCGGGAAAAAGGAATATCCCAACACTTGACCCCGATAGCCTCGACCTCTTCCTTTCTCCCGCCAACAGGAGAAGCAGCTGCGTACACCTCATATCCTATATCTTGCAAGAGCCGCATAAAAGGGGTATGGAAGGCGGCTAGATGGGTATAGACGGTGGCGATAAACAAGACCTTGTCTTGAGACACCTTGTAGCTCCTTCTCCCCTATCATAATAGTCGTCGCTACTTTCAAAGCCGCTCTTGAGCACTCAAGTTACATTATATCCCTTTTGTGTTAACAGCTGCCTATAGAGCGCTTCCCACTGGTCGACCACTCGCTCCAAAGAATAGTTCTCTTCTATGTACTTCCGCCCACACTCGCCCATGCCCAGCCTTTCCTCCAAAGGCAGGTCCATAAGGCGTAGCATGGCCCGGGCCAGAGCCTCGGGGTTTTTCGGGGGCACAAGGAAGCCGCTCTGCCCGTCCATGACTACTTCCCGGTTCCCGCCCACGTCGGTAGTCACCACGGGAAGCCCCACAGCTCCTGCCTCCAAAAGCACCATGGGCATCCCCTCCCAGGCCGACGACATGACATACGCGTCCGCAGCGTTCATAAGCTCGGGGACATCCTTCCGCACCCCCAAGAAACGCACCCTCAAGGCGACACTCAGTTCCCCGGCTAGGCGCTCGGTTTCTTCCCTTAGCGAGCCTTGGCCGACAATGAGCAATACCGTATTTTCGCACTCCCGCATGACCCTGACAAAGGCGCGCAACATGTTAGGATAATCCTTTGCCTCCTCAAAGCGACCTACCGCAAGCCACACAAACGCGGTACCTAGCCCTAACTCATGTCGGAGCCGCGCGCGAACCTCTGGGTTAGGGCGAACGCGGTCCGTGTCCACCCCGTTAGGAATGAACCTGATCTTGTGCCGGGGTACGGCTCCTACCCGAACATAGCGCTCAAGGCCCGCGCGGCTCACCTGGGTCGTAACGTCACAGAGGAAATCGGTAAGCCGGTAAGCCCACTCCCTACAGCGCCCACCTTCGTTGATGTTGTGTGCCGTACACACCAACACCGGTACCCTGACTAGAAGATGAGCCAGGCGGGCCAACAGGTTCGCATGCACCATATGGCTATGGACCACCTGTGGCCGTTCACGACGGATGACATCCACGACCCGTACGAGCCCCCTCGGGTCTGGCACCCCACGGCGCATGCCGAGGGACTCAACCGGTATCCCCACCTCCTGCAGCTCCTCCGCATAGGCTGTTGGGGGGAGCATAGAAGCAACCCGCACCTCCCAGCCTCGTGCCTTGAGCCGGATGGCTAGGCGTACCAGCTGGGCCTCCGCACCACCAAATGCCAAGTTAGTGCTAACAAAGACAATTTTTTTCAAAGTGTCTCGCAACCTCCCGGAGAAAGGCTAAACGAATCCGCTCTTTTTGCATGGTATCAAGATGCAGTACCGCTTCTCTGGGAACTCTCTTGCCAAGCCATTCTTGCACAAACGCCTCTATCGCCCCTATCGTACCCATCACATTATCTTCGGTATTGGGAAGCTCTAAGATAAATGGCACAGACTCGGGGAAGTCGGTGTCCTTGTACCCTATAATTACGGGCAGTCCATAGGCCAAATACTCTCTTACCTTCAAAGGAGAAGCCTCGTTCATATTTTTCCGATGTAAAGCTAAAGTACCTATGGCAACGTCAGCCTTGACAAGGATAGGTTCATACTCCCTCCGGGATAGAGCCCCATAGAAAACCACGTTGGGCCGATTCCGTCCGTCGGGTTTTAGGCCAATTATCTCGAACATCCAATCGCTTTTTCGGTCGGCTAAGCAAAGAATCTTGTCTACGCCGTGCCACGGCTGCTCCGTACTGCCCAGAAAAACTAAACGAGGTGTGGTATTGTGTGACGGGGGCAATGGGTTATAGGACTCGAGCTGTATCCCATTCCCGATCACAACATGGGGTTTATGGTATTGACTGAAGTACGGCAGGCTAGGTAGTTCTCCGCTAACAAATACTAACCCTGCAACTTCGCGCAGCAGAAGTCCGCGCGTGAGACGGTTATATAGACATCTAAGCGGGGAGCCCAAGCGGTACTCATTAAGATCGGCAGTGTTGATTTCCAAAACCATCGGAACCTCTCGAGCTAGAGAGGTGAGAGCAGGGTAGTAAGAATCGAAGCGATGGTAAACAACGTCTGGCTGCCACTGCAATATGGCCCTAGCCGCCATTTCCCAGGCATGTAACCTGCTAGCCAATGAAAAGCGAGTATAACGAAAAACCCGCCATGTAGGTTGTATGCATTCTGGAACTTCTGTAATCTTTCGCGAGATGTGAAAAATTGCCACTTCATGCCCGAAACGACACCAACATTGCGTCTGGTGTAATATTTTTTTATACACACCGCTAGCAGCAATGCCTTCATTGAAAATGTAGTGACAGAGATAAGCAATCCTCATATGGCTCCTCCCTTAAGGTGGACATCCCTAGTATAAGCAACAACAAAGCCCAGGGAAAACCAGACGAAATGCCAAACATAGGAACGAGCCAGGGCAATAGCTGAAAAAGCAAAAAGCAAGAGCACGACAGGCGTCGGACCTGTACCCCTTCTCAAGAGTAAATACCCCTTAGCAAGAAGGAACAGAGTCAAGAAGATGAAAAGGCTAAAAGGTCCTATTCCATAGGCAACAAGGAACGACAACCAATTATGGATATAGCCTCCTAGGCTACCAGTTTCCCGCCATTCTGCCATATAATTACCTAAGAGCCAGTTCTTGTGAAGTACTTCCACGCCTTCTCTTAAAAGTATTTGACGTGTCTGGAACGAAGGGTCTGTCCTAAGTTCGGTAATGAGCGAAGCCATTCGCTCTACAGCTTTTACGTTCTTAAAGCCAGTGCCATATATCCCCAAGAGTGTTAGAGTTAATAACAATAGAAGAACAGAAACACAATATACAGCGCTACCAAAGCGTCTTAGGCTCAGCCCCAAATGGATAGCCCCCCAAAATACGAATAAGTAAAATGCCGCTCTTGAGAACGAAAAAAAGAGGAATAAACACGCCAAGAAATAAGTTAAGAGTTGTCGTCCAGGAGCGCTCTGCCATGTTCCCATAAGTAAGAGACCGCATAAGGCAAGCGTGTCCGCAAGAACCAGATAATTAAACCCGTGTCTAGTTTCTGAGTTCCAGAAGTAAAACACTACCTCTCCGTAGTCTTTTTGACCAATTAACACACCCCACAGAATTGTTGCACCCAAAACTAGAAATGTTACCAATAAGAGCACTCTTATAAAAGAGATTCTATGGGCTTTATTAAATCCACGTCCAACAGCCAGACCTGTTGACCACATCAAAACAGTTAATAGGAGAGTGTGTGCTGCATTCTTCCAAAACTCTTCAGTACCTCCTGCACGGACAATTTCTGGATACCAAACGAAGTGCAAAATTGCTATCCATGCTAAGAGCATCCAACCTGTGATTTCGTAGAAAGTAAGTTTCACGTTAGGCCAATAACGCATAAAGTCTATTGCAAACTTCGCCAGTATCAAAATAGAGAGGATGATATAAATAACCGTAAGCCGAATAGGAGGTAATTGCCCTAAGAAAATCAGGTAAGCTACCGAGTTCGAAAAGGCAAATATACAGAATAGGACAGAACCCAGCACAAGAGATAAACTGTTTTTGTCTTTATTAAGCACTCTGTGCTCTACCATTGTGTTAGCTTCGAAGCTCCTTTCCTTTCACCTAAGAACTAGGCATACCACTATATCCCTGTGGTGAGGTTTCTAAAAAGCAACTACTGAAGCTGTAAGTCTTAGAGAGATTACCTGGTCTTGGCTAACCCGTATTACTACGGGCCGCGCACCTACGCTTACATCATTGTCTACACTCTACGGCGATGATGCTGACTTATGTAATGACTCCACCCTGGTTTAAGGACCATCCTCCATTTGACCAAGATACTATACACCCAAATGTCTTTTAAATGACTCCTATTGAATAAGGTACCCCAAGAATTGGGTTTGAAGAACTAAAACCGGGCATCAATACTACCCCGGACTTTTTGAGTCACCTTTTTTAGAAAACCGACAGCGTTTTGAGATAACAGGTAATACATCTAACCTGTATCTTCAAGTTCCACTCCCCGGCTCCTGAGGTAGCTTTTGAGGTCTTTCTGCTGCGGGAAGTGTTTCTTGACTAGTGCCAGGTGCTCCTCAATCAGGCTCCGTCCGTGTCCCAGTACGCGGACCATAG
>ENA-OSAE01000292-OSAE01000292.1-marine-sediment-metagenome-genome-assembly--contig:-NODE-292-length-27688-cov-41.446640_pt1 | contig 27688 bp, 29 predicted proteins | sample MGYA00237870_ERZ529317 | MGnify/ENA primary metagenome ERZ529317 (study PRJEB26369, sample SAMN03142812) | marine sediment metagenome | biome: marine; feature: borehole; material: sediment... | reverse complement strand
TGAGCTGAAAGTCATCCCCCAAAAGCTCGATGTTGCGCAGGGTGTCGAACACGTTCCCGGTGAGCACCACGTCCCGCAGCATGGCCCCCAGCTCCCCGCCCCGGATCTCGTAGGCGTAGGCGGCGGAGAAGGTAAACTGTTCGAACTCGGTCTGCCCCCCGAAGGCACCCTTGGCGTAGATGCCGTAGTCGATCCCCTTGAGCAGCTCCTCGAAGGAAGCCTCACCCGGCTCGATATAGGTGTTGCGCATCCGGACGATGGGTTCATGCTCCCAGGACACCGCCCGGGCGTTGCCGGTGGGCTCCATGCCGGTCTTGTGGGCGGTGGCCCGGGAGTGCATGAGGCCGGTGAGCACCCCCTCCTTGATCAGGTAAATCTTCCGGCGGGGCACCCCCTCGTCGTCGTAGGGCGAATTCCCCCGCCGGCCGGGGAGGTAGCCCTCCTCCACCACGTTCAGCGCCTCCACCCCGAACCTTTTGCCCAGGGTCATCACCCGCCGCATGGGCTCGTTGCGCAAGAGAAAATCCGCCTCGCAGATGTGGCCGAACGCCTCGTGGATGAACACCCCGGCCAGCTCCGGGTCCAGGATCACGGTGTAGCGCCCCCCCTTCACCGGCTGGGCGGACAGGAGGTCCACCGCCCGTTTGGCCGCCGCCAGCGCCTTCTCTTCCTTCCCCAACGCGAACTCATAGCCGGCCGCCTCCCCCAGCGACTCGAACGCCTGCTGGATGTCCCCGTTGCGCCGGGCCACCGCGGCCAGCACCAGCGTCACATCCGGGGTCTCCTGGTCGATATAGGTGCCCTCGGTGTTGGCGAAGATGACCCGGCGAATGGTGTCGGTGTAGCGGACGCTGGTGGACACGATCTCCTTGGAATAGCCCAAGATGAGCTGGTTGTAAGCCTCGGCCAGTTTCCGCTTCTCTTCCAAGGGGACTTCCCGGAAATCTTGCTTCATCTCAGCCCGCACCGTGTCCCGCACCGGGGACACCGGGGCCAGCCGGATGGGGTCTTTTAGGTGCCGGGCTGCCTTGCGGGCCAAGGCCGCCGCCTGGCGAAGTTTCTCTGGGATCTCATCCGGGTCGGTGAACACGGCGATCCCCCACGCCCCGTTCACCAAGGCCCGCACAATCCCCCCTGCCTCCCGGGAGGCTTCCAGGGCCATCAACTGGTCCCGCTGGAAGGCCACCCGGGAGCGGCTCACTTCCTCCCATCTCACTTCGGCATAATCCGCGTCCGCCTTGGCGAGCGCCTGCCCCAACAACGCTTCCATCGTGCCTCCTTTTTCCCAACGTCACTTGAGCAAAGTAGCTTTTCCCTCAAGGCTAAAACGGGACCTCGTCTGGCGGGCCCTCCGGGGGCGGGGGTTCCTCCAGGGCTTCCAGCCGGGCGGTGATCTTCTTCACCTGGATCTCGGCCTGGGTGAGCTTCTCCCGGCACAGGGTGACCAGTCCGGCGGCCTCCTCCACCAGCGCGGAGAGCTCGTCGATGTCCACCTCCCCCCGCTCCAGCTTCTCCAGGATCTCCTCCAGCCGGGCCACGGCCTGGGAATAGCTGAGATCTTTGGTTTGATCAGTCGGCAACTTTCTCACCTCCTTGGGAGAGGAGCCGGAGCCTGCCCTCCCGCACCCGGGCCTCCAAGGGGGTGCCGGGCGGGGCTTGTTCGGGGGAGGTGACCACCCCCCCGGAGGGGTGGCGCAGGATGGCGAATCCCCGGCGGAGCACTTGCCGGGGGTCCAGGGCAGCGAGCCTCTTTTGTCGTTGGGCCAGCCGCTCGGTTTCCTGGCCCAAAAGGGCGGACGCCAGGGGGGCCACCCTCCGGCTCACCTCCCCCAGCCGGTCCCCCGCCTCCCGCAGGCAACGGGCCGCGGCCCGGCTCAGCCGTTCCCGCATCTGCCCCAGCAGCGCCCGCTTCCCTCCCAAGGCCAGGCCCACCGCCCGGGGGAGCCCCTGGGAGACCCGCCGCAGGTCTTGGTGGGCTGTCCGCAACCTGGCAGCGATGGCCAAAGAGAGGCGGCGGAGCCGTTCCTCCTCTCCCCGACGGGCTCGGACAAGCTGGTCTTGGGCCCGCTGGACCACCCCCTGGAGTCCGGTCTCCATCCGGTCCAGGAAGCCCCGCACCCGGTCCACCAGGAGCTGGGCAGCGGCGGTGGGGGTCTTGGCCCGCCAGCCCACCTCGTCCAGCACACTCCGGTCTTCCTCGTGGCCGATCCCCACCACCACCGGCAGGGGGAAGGTGGCCACCGCCCGGCCCAGGGCCTCGGAGTCGAACCAGGCCAGGTCGGTGCGGGCCCCGCCCCCGCGGCAGATGAGCACCACGTCGAACTCTTCCGCCCGGGCCCGGAACCACTCCAGCGCTGCCAGCACCGTGGCCTCGGTGTATCGCCCTTGTACCCGGGCCCCGTGGACCACCACCTGAAACGAGAAACCTGATTCCCGCAGCGTTTTGAGCACGTCCCGCTCGGCGTCGGAGCCCAAGCTGGTGATCAGTCCCACCCGCAAAGGAACCAGGGGGAAGGAGAGGGACCTGTTGCGGTCTACCAACCCCTCCTTGGTGAGCTTGCGCAGGATCTCCTCCCGCCGCCGGGCCACCTCCCCCAGGGTGTAGGTGATGTCCAGGTCCTTTATCACCACCCGGTAGGTGCCCCACGGCACGTAGACCTCCACCTGCACCAGCACCCGCACCGTGACCTCGTCCTGGAGTTGAAATGGGTTTCCGGCCTGGGCCAGCTTGGCCTGGATGGCGCGGAATGCCTCCTGGGGGAGCACCGCCCGCACCGAGGACACCTGCCGGCCCGATTGATCCCGCTCCACGAGCTCGAAGGACAAGAACTGGTTCTGTTTTCGCTGCGCCCGCTCCAGCCCAGAGATTTCCCCCACCAGCCACAGGGGGTGGGGGAACTTCTCTGCCAGGGCCTCCCTGACCCGCAGGTTGAGCTGGGAGACTGTGAGGTGCTGGGCAGCCTCCCCCTGGGTTTCCTCGTACAAGGAGAGGGTGGCCCGGTCGAACTCAAACCCCCTCTCCTTCAGGAGGTCCACCACGGCGGTGACCTGTCCTTTGGGGACCAGCCAGTACTTGCCCTGGGGGTGCCAGCGCCTGCCGGGGATCCCCTTCACCAGCTCCACCAGCCCGGGGTCATAGGGGAACTCGATTTTGAGGAACCCGTCCTCTTCCCAGGTGACCTTTTTGGGCATCTTCCCTCCGGGGGAACGTACCGGAGAACCGGCCCGGGGGCAACCCCGGGGAGGGGGTACCTCAGAGCAGGGTCAGGTAGCGATCGAGTTCATACCGGTGCACCCGGGCCCGGTAGGCGTCCCACTCTATTTTCTTGTTCTCCACGAATTTTTCGAATATGTGGTCGCCCAGGGCTCGGCGGACCAGCTGGCTCTTCTCCAGCTCGGCGATGGCCTCGTTCAGGGACCCGGGGAGCTCCTGGATCCCCAGGGCCCGGCGCTCCTTTGGGGTCATGGCGAACACGTCCTGTTCCACCGGCTCTGGGAGCTCGTAGCCCTGTTCGATCCCCTCCAGGCCGGCGTGGAGCATGACCGCCAAGGCGAGGTAGGGGTTGCAAGCCGGGTCCGGGGCCCGGAACTCGATGCGGGTGGCCCCCTCCTTGCCCGGCTTGTACATGGGGACCCGGATCATGTTGGATCGGTTCCGGCGGGCCCAGGTGATGTACACCGGGGCCTCGTAGCCGGGGACCAACCGTTTGTAGGAGTTCACCCACTGAGCACATACCCCGATGATCTCGCGGGCGTGCCGCATGAGCCCGGCGATGTAGCCTTTGGCCACCGGGGACAGGTAAACGGGGTCTTCCGGGTCGAAGAACGCGTTCCTGCCGTCCTGGAAGAACAGGGACTGGTGGGTGTGCATCCCGGAGCCATTCTGTCCGTAGAGGGGTTTGGGCATGAAGGTGGCGTGGATGCCGTGCCGGCGGGCGATCTCCTTCACCAAAAACCGGGTGGTCATCAAGGCATCGGCCATGGTGAGGGCGTCGGAGAAGCGGAGGTCGATCTCTTGCTGGCTGGGGGCCACCTCGTGGTGGGCGGCCTCCACCCCGATGCCCATCTTGGCCAGGGCGAGGACCGTTTCCCGCCGGAGTTCCGACCCCTCGTCCGGGGGGACCAGGTCGAAGTACCCTCCGTGGTCCAGGAGCTCCGGGGCCTCCGGGGAGCGGAAGTAGAAGTACTCCACCTCGGGCCCCACATAGAAGGAAAAGCCCATGTCGGCTGCTCGCCGGAGGGCCCGCTTGAGGGCCCAGCGGGGGTCGCCCCGGTATGGTTCTCCGGTGGGCTCGTAGACGTCGCAGATCAAGCGGGCCACGTTCCCCCAGGGGAGAACGGCGAAGGTTTTTGGGTCCGGCCGCACCAGCATGTCCGATTCGTCGATGCGGGCGAAGCCGTGGATGGAGGAGCCGTCGAATCCGACCCCTTCCTCCAGGGCACTGGGCAGCTCCTGGGCTGTGATCTCCACGCTTTTGAGGTTCCCCAGCAGGTCGCTGAACCAAAGTTGAACGAACTTAATCCCTTCTTCTTCAACACGTCTCAACACCAGCTGCTTGGGATCCAAATCCATCTTGGCACCTCCCGGTTGTGGCTGGCGGATTATATACGCGGCCTCCTCTTGGGGCCGGGGGACAGATTGGCGGCGGTTGGGGAGCCGTAGGGTTGCGTGGGGGAATAGTGGCAGCCTCCCCCCGGACGCCCTAAAATATGGGTTGTGAGCAGGCCACTTGACCCGGGAGGTGGCACGGCCCTTTTGGGCGCCCGCCCAAAGGGGCCGCTTGTGTGTGCCCCAATTCCCCCGGGGGAGGAGGTGAAAATGAAGGCACTCGGGAGGCAGCTCGTGGTCGAATTCTGGGGGTGCGAGCGCAACCTCAACTCGCCGGAGGAGATCAAGAGCGCCTTGCAGCAGGCGGTGGACCGGGCCAACGCCACCGGCTTGGGCGTCCACGTCCACACGTTCAACCCCCACGGGGTGTCCGGGGTGGCGGTGATCGCCGAGTCCCACATCTCCCTCCATACCTGGCCCGAACTCTCCTACGTGGCTTTGGATGTGTTCACCTGCGGGGACAAGGCGATCCCGGAGGCCGCCGTGGAGGTGCTGCGCGAGCTCTTCCGGCCCCAGCGCGTGGAAGTGCTGGAGATCAAAAGAGGGATCCAGCTATGAGCGCCGATGGAAGACGCGAGGACTGGTTATGTGAACGGCAGACCGAAGGGGTGAGCCTTTGCCTTCGGGTGAGGAGATGGCTCGTCCGCAGGAGAACCCCCTTCCAGGAGCTGGCCCTGGCCGAGACTGACGACCTGGGGCTGGTGCTGGCCCTGGACGGGAAGATCATGCTCTCCCAGCGGGACGAGCCTTTTTATCACGAGATGCTGGTCCACCCGGCCATGCTCCTCCACCCCTCCCCGGAGCGGGTGTTGGTGGTGGGGGGCGGGGACGGGGGTACCTTGCGGGAAGTGTTGCGCCACCCCTCAGTACAGGCTGCTGTGCTGGTGGAGATCGATCGCGAGGTGATCCGAGCCTCCCGGGAACATCTGGCAGCGATCCACCAGGGGGCGTGGGACGACCCCCGGGTGGAGGTGGTGATCGCCCCCGGGGAGGAGTTCACCGCCGGCAAGGAAGGGGAGTTCGACGTCATTTTGGTAGATTCCACTGACCCGGTTGGCCCGGGGGAGGCCCTGTTTTCAGACCAGTTCTTCGCCGCCTGTGGGAGGGCCCTGGCCCAAGGGGGGCTGCTCGCCCTGCAGGCGGGCACACCCTTCTTCTGGCAGCAGAGCCTCAGGCAGCTGGTCATCAGGCTCCGCCGGCAATTCCCCGAGGTTGCTGTCTACCTCGGCTTCGTCCCCTCCTACCCCTCGGGGATGTGGGCCTACGCCCTGGCCGGGCCCGCTGGCTTCCGAGGGCAAGAGGCGGAGCTGGAAACCCGCTACGCGGCCCGGGGCCTCTCCACCCAGTATTACAGCCCGGCCGTGCACCGGGCGGCCTTCGCTCTCCCCCCCTTCCTGGCCCGGCTGCTCGCGGAAAAGCCGACCCCCACTGGCTCGCGATGAAGCCGCGCCCGCTTTCCTTCCTGGCCGCCGACCGCCCTTATCCGGAAGCGAGGGTGGTGATCGTGGGCGTGCCCTTGGAAAAGACCTTGTCCTGGCGGGGAGGGGTGGCCCAGGCCCCGGCCGCCATCCGCCTGGCCTCCGACTCGGTGGAGTCGTATTCGGCCCTGTTCTCCACTGACTTCTCCTCGTTGGGGGTGTGTGATCTGGGGGACCTGCCAGTCCACCTCCCCCTGCCGGAGGTGCTGCTGGGGGTGGAGCGGGAGGTGAGCCGGCTGTTGGGGGCCGGGAAGCGCGTGGTCCTGCTGGGTGGGGAGCACACCATCACCTTGGGGGCGGTGCGAGGGGCCCAAGTGGCCACGGGGAAAATCCAACTTCTGGCCCTGGACGCCCACTCTGACCTGCGGGAGGAGTACGAGGGGCTCAGGGTGTGCCACGCCACGGTCCTGCGGCGGGCGTGGGAGGTCACCGGCCGGCTGGTCGTCGTGGGGGCACGTTCCTTTTACGGGGCCGAGCTTGGCGAGCCGGTGTTTGCCGAAGCGGATAAGTTCACGGAGAAGCTAGACAAAAATGTCCCCCTGTGGTTGTCCCTGGACCTGGATGTGCTCGACCCGGCGGGCTGTCCAGGGGTCAGCAACCCCGAGCCGGGGGGGCTCTCTTATCGGGAGCTGATAGAAATTTTCCGGGCCCTCCGGGAATTTCAGGTGGTGGGGATGGACCTGGTGGAACTGGCCCCTCAATACGATCCCAGCGGGGTGTCGGCGGTGACGGCGGCCAAACTGATACTGGAGGCGGCCTGCGCCCTGTGGTCCCCCAAACGAAGGTAACGCACATCACCTTCGCTCCCTCAAAAAACCACTGCAGCTTCCCTCCCCCTCGCGTATAGTTACCCATCTCAGATGCCCCGCCCTGGCGCTCGGATAGGCCAGCCTGGGGAACATCGAAAGGAGAGAAATGGCCTATCAAAAGCGCCGGCTGTACGACGTCAGCCACCTCGGCCTCAAGTGCGCCGATTGTGGCGTGGAGATTCGGGAACTCCCGTTCGAACCCAAAGACGACCGCCCGGTCTACTGCCAGGACTGCGCCCGCAAGCGCCGCCCCCCACAGAACCGCATCTTCCGGTGAAGCCTGCGCGGGCCGGCTCCCGCCGGCCCGCTTTCTCTTTTCGCCCAAGCACCATTCCCCAAAAAGCCCAACCCGCCCCTCGGGAGGCCTGGTTTCCAAACCCAGGTTATAATTTGAAAGAAAGGAGGCTTTAGTGATTCCAAAGGACCTCAAGTACACCAAAGATCATGAGTGGGTGAAGCCCGAGGACGGCAAGGTGCGGGTGGGCATCACCCACCACGCCCAGAAGGAGCTGGGGGACATCGTGTTCGTGGAACTTCCCCAGGTTGGGAAGAAGGTGAGCAAAGGGGAGCTGGTCGCCACCGTGGAGTCGGTGAAGGCGGTGGGAGAGGTGTACGCACCCGCCTCGGGCGAGGTGATGGAGGTGAACTCGGCCCTGGAGTCCTCCCCCGAGCTGGTCAACAAAGATCCCTACGGCGAGGGTTGGATATTCCTGCTCAAGGTGACCGCGCCCGGGGAGCTCGAGGACCTATTGGACGCCGCCGGCTACGCCGCCCTGGTGGAGGGCCAGGGATGAGCGAGTACATCCCCCATACGCCCGCGGACATCCGGGCGCTGCTTGAGGGAGTGGGCCTCCGTGACGTGGAGGCCCTTTTTTCGGACATCCCCGAGGAGGTGAGGCGGCGGTTCCGGCCCTTGGGCCTGCCCCGCCGGGACGAGGACTGGGTCAGGCGCTACCTCACCGGGCTCTCGGAGCGGTCCACCGGGAAAGGGCTGGTCCCCTTCCTGGGCGGGGGGATCTACGACCACTTCGTCCCGGCGGTGGTGGAGTACGTGCTCTCCCTGCCTGAGCTCTACACCGCCTACACCCCCTACCAGGCCGAGGTCTCCCAGGGGACCCTCACCTGGATGTTCGAATACCAGACCATGATCTGCGAGCTCACCGGCATGGAGGTGGCCAACTCCTCCATGTACGACGGGGCCACCGCCCTGGCCGAGGCAGCCCTCATGGCCCACCGAACGGTGGGGGGAAAGAAGGTGCTGGTCCCCCGGTCCCTGAACCCCCGGGTGCGGGAGGTCCTCGCCACTTACGCCTGGGGGGCAGGCTTGAAGTTGGTGGACGTGCCCTATGGGGACGACGGCCGCCTGCAGCTTTCTGAAATCCCGGAGGGGGCCTGTGCCCTGATCGTGGGGCAGCCCAACTTCTTCGGGGTCATCGAGGACCTCTCGGGCCTGAAGGACCAGCTGGGCGAGGCGTTTCTAATCGTGTACGTGAACCCCATCTCCCTGGGGGTGTTGGCCCCGCCGGGAAGCTTCGGGGCGGACGTGGTGGTGGGGGAGGGGCAAGTATTGGGGCTCCCCCCTTCCTTCGGGGGGCCGCTCCTCGGGATATTCGCCACCCGCGGAGAACACCTTAGGCGGATGCCCGGGCGCATCTCCGGCCAGACGGTGGACGCCGAGGGAAAGGTGGGCTACGTGATGGCCTTCCAGACGAGAGAACAGCACATCCGCCGGGAGCGGGCCACCTCCAACATCTGCACCAACTCCGCCCTGTGTGCCCTGGCCGCCACCGTCTACCTGGCCGCCCTGGGCCCGGGGGGGCTGAGACGGGTGGCCCTCCTGTCTCTGGAGAGGGCCCACCGGTTGGCCGAGGAGGTGAGCTCGCTTCCCGGCTACGAGCTGGCGTTCTCCGGCCCCTTCTTCAACGAGTTCGCCCTCCGGTGTCCCGATCCTATGGGGGCGGTGAAAAAGCTGCGCCGGGCGGGGATCGCGGTGCTGCCCCCGGAGGAGGTGGAAAAGGCCGGCTTGGAGGGGGCGCTGTTGGTGGCGGTCACCGAGCGGCGCACCGAGGAGGAGCTGGCCCGGTTCGTGTCCGCTCTGAAAGGAGGGATGGGTTGAAGAGCGGGACCATTTACGACCTGGGGGCGCCCGGCCGCCGGGCCGCCTCCCTCCCCCCACTGACCGAGCCCGAGCAAAAGATCCTCTCCCTGATCCCGGCCGAGGTGCGTAGGGAGGAGCCGCCTTGGCTACCCGAGGTGTCCCAGCCGGAGCTAGTGCGCCATTACCTACGGCTGGCGCGGCTGAACTACGGGGTGGACTCCGGCTTCTACCCGTTGGGCTCCTGCACCATGAAGTACAACCCCAAACTGAACGAGGGGCTGGCCCGCCTCCCCGGCTTCGCCGGCCTTCACCCCCTGCTCCCGGAGGAGGAGGTCCAAGGGGCGCTGGCGGTGCTGTGGGAGCTCTCCGAGTACCTGAAGGGGATCGCCGGGATGCCGGGGATCAGCTTGCAGCCGGCGGCCGGGGCCCACGGGGAGCTCACCGGCATGCTCCTTTTCAAGCGCTATTTTCAGGACCGGGGGGAGCTTGAGAGGCGGGTGAAGATCCTGCTCCCGGACTCCGCCCACGGCACCAACCCGGCCTCGGCGGCCATGGTGGGCTTCCGGGTGGTGTCCATCCCCTCAAACGAACGGGGCACCGTGGACCTGCAGGCGCTGGAGGCCGCCCTGGGGGAAGACGTGGCCGGGATCATGCTCACCGTGCCCAACACCCTGGGCATCTTCGAGGAGGAGATCCTGGAGGTCACCGAGCTGGTGCACGAGGCCGGGGGCCTGTGCTACTTCGACGGGGCAAACCTGAACGCGTATCTTGGGCGGGCCCGCCCCGGGGACATGGGGGCGGATGTTTTTCACTTTAACTTGCACAAGACGTTTTCCACCCCCCACGGGGGAGGGGGCCCCGGCGCCGGTCCGGTGACGGTGTCGGAGCCCTTGGTCCCTTACCTCCCGGTGCCGCAGGTGGTAAAGGAAGGAGAAAGGTTTCGGCTCGACTACGACCGGCCCAAATCTATCGGCCGGGTGCACCCGTACTACGGCAACTTCCTGGTCCTGGTGCGGGCCCTGGCCTACATCCTCACCCTGGGGGACGAGGGGCTCAGGGAGGTATCCGTCGGGGCGGTGCTGGCAGCCAACTACCTCAAGGAGAAGCTTAAAAAAACGTACAAACTCCCCTATGACCGCCTATGCAAGCACGAGTTCGTCCTCTCCGGAGAGGGCTTGGGAGAAGTTAGGACCCTGGACATCGCCAAGCGCCTGATCGACTACGGTTTCCACCCTCCCACCATCTACTTCCCCTTGATCGTGAAAGAGGCTTTGATGATCGAGCCCACCGAGACGGAGCCCAAAGAGGTGCTGGACGCCTTCGCGGCCGCCATGGAGAGGATCGCCGAGGAGGCGAGGAGGGAGCCCCGGCTCCTCAAAGAAGCGCCGCACGCCGCACCGGTGCGCCGGCTGGATGAGGCGCGGGCTGCCCGCCAACCGGTTCTGCGGCTCCCCCGCCCTTGAACAAGCCCCCCGGGTGGAGTAGGGTGGATGAACATCCCAAAAGGAGGCAACGTGAAAAGGACGGTTATTCTGGCATGCATGTTGTTTGGTTTGGGGCTGACCGGGCTGGGGCAGCATTTTTACGCCTTCTACTACGACCTCTCCGGGGGACAAGACCTCTCGGTGAACCTGGTCAACGTGATGGAGTCCCCGACCCAATACCAGCTCAAGGTCTACGACGTCGCTGGGCGGCTTCTCTGGAGCTTCGCCGACCATCTTGACGTCTACGAGGCCAGCTATTACCTCCTCAGCGACTATGTGTCCGCCGGGACCAACTCCTGGGGGGTGGTCACGGTGGAGAGCGGTGAGCGGCTGGTGATCGGCCTGGAGTACCTGGCCAACGGCACGGTGGTGTCTGTGGACACCGTTTACCGGGAGGTGCCCGTGTTGGAAGCCGGGGTGCCCTATTGGCTTGGGGCCTACTATACCCAGGCCGCGGGCCTCACTTGTGGGGCGGTGATCATGAACCCCTGGGCTGCTCCCACCTCGGTCACCGTCTCGATTTACAACGCCGAGGGTGCACAGCTCTACCAGCAAGAGGTGTACCTGAATCCGCACGAGTCCACCTATCTCGATCTGGAGACGTTGGTGGGGGTCGGGGGGCTCATCTGGGGGTTGGTGGACGTGCAGATGGCGGGACGGGCAGTGGTGGTGGCGCTGGAGTACTACGGCGAGGTTTTGGACATCAAGAACGTCACCGAGTACTACTTTTGATGGGGTGAATTGGCAACCCGAAGCGGGGTAGCCTGACGCTGCCCCGCTTCTCTTTTCCCCAACTTCTACTGGGAACCGAGAGGCGGGGCGCTATTGGAAGGCTACCCGTCCTTTAGCCGGGCGAGGGCACGGGAGGAAGGTCAGGGCTTCTCACTCAAAAAGTGGGAGGAAGCGGGGCAGCCGCGGCAGGCCTCCCGATACCGGGGGCATTCAGGGCAGTGTGCCCCGCACGGTGACCGGTCCCCCCTCGCCTCTGGGACCCTGGGTTCCATCCCCGCCGGGAACGCCGGCCGCTCGGTCACGTACAGGGCCGCCCGCTTTAGCCCCAAGGTGGCCTGGGGGTTCTCCGCCACCGCCCGCAGCCACCACCGATGTGCCCCAGCGAGGAAGTAAATTCCCACCACCATCTCCCCAAATGCCCCCATGAAATAAACGTAAGGACAGGCAGAGAAGACCTCGGCGATCCGGGCCGCCGCCTCGGCGGTGGGGGCCTCCCCGAGGAGCAGGTAACACTCCTGATTTACCCTCTTTTCTTCCACAGGTGGAACAACTCCTCGAACGCAGGAGAATAGCGGGCGGAGAAATCCTCCGGGGTCAAGGGCTCGGGCTCGTTTTTCACGGTGACATAAGGGATCCGAATCCCGTTTACCTCCACGTACCCAGAGGGGGTGGGGGCGAGTTCCCCCCAGTCGTCGCTGCGATAGGTTCGCTCCATCTCCTCCCAGGGCACGGCGTGGGTGAGGATGCCGTCACGTCGGTCCCGGTCGTAGCGGGCTTGGTTGCGCCGCCACGACTCTTCGAAAGAGACCTGCACGTACATGATCGCCCCTCTCTCAAGCAGGCGCCGGGAGAGACGTGCCAGGGCCCGTCGGTACGCCCCCTCCCCGCCCCGGGAGAATTCCACCAGCAGCGTCCGGCCCGGAAGCAGGGGTTCCCCCTCCACCAAGCGGTTCAGCTTTTCGATCAGGAACGGCCAGGTGTGATCGTCGGTCACGTAGTAGTTCTCTTCCGCCCGGGCCGAGATGAGCCGGCCTTTTCCCACTTCCTCCCAGATGTCGTCCTCGATGAACTTCTCCCACAGGATGGGGAAGTCGTCCAGCACCTTGATGGTGCCCAGGTGGTAGCGTTCGAGCCGCTGCTCTGGGGAGAGCCCTTTCAGGAACTGAATGAGTTCTGATTTCCCGGCAGCAGGGCGTCCCAGCAGGATGAGATACGGCAAGGCTTCTCCCTGGGGCAGGGAGCGGTAGGCAAGCCCCAGCGCCCGGATCAGGTCAGCCAATACCTCCGGCGGGGCTCGGTCGGCGTCGATCTTCTCCACCTCGTGCCCCTGCTCGGTATGCCAAGCGGAAAGCCAGCCCAGCATCCGCTCCAGGACCTCCCGGCCCACCTGCCAGCGAGGTTCCCCCCGGGCGGCCTGCCTGGCCAGGGACACCGCGATGGAGGCTTCCAATTGGAGGAAGTGATTCGGCCACCGGAGCTCCCGTTCCAGCCTGCGGAACTCGGCGAGGAACTGTTCGTCCCCCAGGGCGGCACAGTAGGCGGCGTGGACCCCCAGGTGCGACTCCTCTACCACCAGGAGGCCCTGATCCAGGGCAGCTTCAATCTGGCCCTGTCGCTTGGGGATGGCAGCCAAGATGGCCTGGTTCAGCTCTCCTCTATTCCGGAACGGGTCCAGGCCCTCCCGCTCCCCCACCTCCTTAACCAGCTCGGGGAGCACCAGCACTTGCCCGGGATAAAACAGGCGCAAGGCGGCGAGGAGTTCGCTCTTGCCCAGCGCCGGCAACCCTTCCACTGAGACGTACGCCATGGCACACACCTCATTGAGGCATAAAAAAATGGGCGGAGGAGGACTCGAACCCCCGACTTCTCCCCCGTGAAGGGAGCGCTCTACCAACTGAGCTATCCGCCCGCGGAACGATTCTAGCCCCCAGGGCCCGCACCCTCAAGCCTCCCCCAGGTCCTCCAGCATGGTGGCCAGCGACTCCCCCTCCTTGCGGCGGGTGATCTCAATCAGGCCCAGCTTGGTGATGTCGATGAAATCGGCCGGTACCCGGTCCTTCTTAAGCTCCTCCTTGAGCCGCTCGATGACCTTCCGCTCGTCGGCCTTCCGGGCCATGTCCACGAAGTCCACGATGATGATCCCGGAGATCTTCCGCAGGCGCAAAAGGCGCGGGATCTCGGTGGCGGCCTCCAAGTTCGTGTTCAGGATGGCCGCGTCTTGGTTCTTGTGGCGCACGTCCGAGCCGGTGTTGACGTCGATGGAGGTGAGGGCCTCGGTCTCGTCGATGGCGAGGAACCCTCCGCCCTTGAGGGGCACCCGCCGCTGGAGCGCTTCCCTGAGTTGACGTTCAATGTCGTAGCGCACAAATAGGGGGAGTTTTCCCTGGTACAGCTTCACCTTGCCCTTGAGCGGCTTCAGGTGGAGGTAGTGCAAGAACTCCAGGATTTCCTTGTGTTGCTGCTCGTCGTCCACGATCAAGGAGTCCACCTGTTCGGTGAACCGATCCCGCACCAGGCTGCGGACCAGGTCCAAGCCCTGATAGAGGAGCTTGGGCGGGCTGGACTTCTCCGCCTCCTCCTCGATCCCCTTCCAGGTCCCGAGGAGGAAGTTGAAATCGCGCTGGAGGTCTTCCTTCGGGCGTCCGGCGGCGGCAGTGCGGGCGATCAATCCCTCCCCAGGGGCCTTAAGCTCGTAGGCGAGCTGCCTGAGGCGCTTTTGCTCCTCCGGATCGGAGATGCGGCGGGAGACCGCCACCCGGTCCTCCTTGGGCAGGAACACCCAGTACCGCCCTGGCAAGCTGATCTTGGTTGTGCCCTGGGGGTTCTTCTTGCCCACCCCCTCCCGGCGCACCTGGATGATCACCGCCTGGCCCGGCCGCAGCACCTTCTGTATGGGGACCGGCCCCTTCCAGGGCTCGAACCCCTTGGCCATCAACATGGCGTCGTTGATCTCGTGTTGGGACAAAAACAGGGACTGCCGTTCCCCCACGTCCACGAACGCCGCCCCCATCCCCGGCAGGACTGTTTCCACCTTGCCCTTGTAGATGTTCCCCACCAGGGGCTTGCGCCTGGGGACCTCGAAGTGCACCTCCACCAGGCGGCCGTCTTCCACGATGGCCACCCGCTTCCTGGTGCCCATGGGGCCCCGCTCCACGGTGATCAAGATGTGGTTCCCCTTGAGCGTGACTCCCTCCTTTTCCCCGGCCCCTGGGGCCGGTCAGCGGGGGAAGGGGGTCCTTAAAGGGGGCTCACCCACACTTGGGTAAGCAGCGGAGGCAGAATCTCTTCCTCTTGCCGTGCCTCCATCCCCAGGGGACTCGCCGTTCCCCCAAAACCTAAAAAACCTCCCCGGCCAGCAGGCCGGGCCTCTAGGTAACTACCAACCGGCTCAGATCCCCCACTTCCAGGAAAAGCTCCGTCACAGCGCGCAGGAAACCGAGTCGGTTCTCCCTCAACTTCCGGTCCTCGGCCATTACCAACACATCGTCGAAATAGCGGTCGACGGGTTCCTTCAGCGTCAGCAGGTGCCGGAGGGCTTCGGCGTATTGCCTCTGGCGCAGGGCCCGCCGCAGGTGGCCTTCCGCCTTCAGGTAGGCCCGCCAGAGCTCCCTCTCCGCCTCCTCTTTAAAAAGGTCCGGATCGAACTCAGCGCGGTCGTGGTCCTTGGTGATGTTGCGTACCCGGGAGAAGGCCACTGCCAGCTCGGAGAGGGCCGGGTCCCCCCGCAGGGCAGCCAAGGCCTGGGCCCGTTCCAGGGCCCCTAGGAAATCTCCCCGGGGGGCGGCCAGCACCGCCTCCACTACGTCGTGGGGGAGGCTGTGGTCGGCCCGCAGGGTCGCCCGCAGGCGATCCTGCAAGAGCTCCTTCACCTCCCGGCTGCCCAGGCCCCCCTCCACCTGCGGGTAGAGGTCGGAAGTGGCGTCGATGAGCGCGTACAGGTCCAGGCGCAACCTCTTTTCCAAGATCAACCGCACGATGGCCCCGCCCCGGCGGCGGATGCCGTAAGGATCCCGGGAACCGGTGGGCACCTCCCCGATGCGGATGGCCCCGATGACCGCGTCCAGCTTCTCCGCCAACGACAGGGCAGTGCCCAAGGGAGTTTCCGGGAGTTCATCGCTCCGGCTGCGGGGGCGGAGGTGCTCGCCGATGGCGATCGCCACTTCCTCTGGCTCCCCGTCCAGCCGGGCGTAGATTCCCCCCATCACCCCCTCCAGCTCGGGGAATTCCCTCACCATGTCCGTGGTGAGGTCGGCCTTGCACAGGAAGGCGGCTCGGTCCAGAAGCTCAGCAGGGAGCTCCAAGGCTTCGGCCAGGTGCCCGCAGATGGCCCGGATTCGCTCCACTCGCTGCCACATGCTCCCCAGGCGGGCTTCGTAGACGACCTCCTTCAGGCCCCGCACCCGGTCCGCCAACGGGCGCTTGCGGTCGTTTTCGAAGAAGAAACGGGAATCTCGCAGGCGGGCCTTGACCACCCGCTCGTAGCCCCGGCGCACCACCCCGGTCTCGTCCGGCGCCCCGTCCCGGAACCCCAAGAACACCTCCGCCGGGGCACCGTCCCGGGAAAAGGGCACGAACTTCCCCTCTTCGTGTAAGGTCGCTTCGATGACCTCCGGGGGCAGGTCTAGGAACTCCCGGGGGATGGTCCCCAGTACCCCCACCGGCCACTCCCCGGCCCCCACCAATCGCCCCAGCAGCTCCTCCGAGAGGGAAGCCCGCACCCGGTGTTCCTCCTCCACCCGCCGCACCTCGGCCCGGATCCGCTCTCCCCGTTCCTCCGGGTCAGCCAGTACCCTCGCCCCCCGCAATGCCTCCAGGTAGTCCTCAGGGTTGGAAAGTTCCACCTCCCGGGGGCCGAAGAAGCGGTGGCCGCGGGTGGTCCTCCCGGCCACCAGGTGGCCCAGTTTCACCGGCACCACTTCACTCTCGAGCAGGCAGACGAGCCAACGGATGGGCCTGAGGAAGGAGAGGCCGGAGTCGTCCCAGCGCATGCTCTTGGAGCAGGGAAGCCCGCGCACCGCCTCGGGCAGGATTTCCTGCAGCACCTCCCCGGTGGGCCGACCCGGGGTCCTCACGGTCAAAAACAGGTACTCCCTTTCCCCCACCTTCTTTTTCACCAGCTGGTCTGGGGAGGCCCCGTGTTTCTTTGCAAAGCCGATCCCGGCCTGGGTGGGGTGACCCTGTTCGTCCAGGCCCACGCTGGCGGCCGGCCCCCGCAGCTCCTCCACCCGGTCCTCCTGTTTCTCCGGCAGGCCCTCCACCAGCAGGGCCAGGCGCCTGGGGGTCCAGTGGACTTTCGCTTCCCCGTGGGGCAGGCGGGCCTCCTCCAGGGCAGTGAGCACCCGCTCGGCCAGGGCCTGGGCCAGCCGGGGCGCCTCCAGGGCCGGGAGCTCTTCGGTGCCCAACTCAAACAGGAGCTTCACTTCTCTCCTCCAGCTTCGCGAGGTACCCCTCGGCGCAGCCCCTGGCCAGGGCCCGGATGCGGGCGATGTAGGACTCCCGCTCGGTGACCGAGATCGCACCCCGGGCATCGAGCACGTTGAACAGGTGCGAGCACCTCAGGGTTTGGTCGTAGGCCGGGAACACCAGCCCGGCGGCAAGGCAGTCCTTGGCCTCCGCCTCGCAGAGCTCGAATATCTTTCGGATCCTCTCCACGCTGGCCCGTTCGAAGTTGTAGATCGAGAACTCCCGCTCCTTGTCAAGCCAGATCTCCCCGTAGCGGACGTGCTCGCTCCACAGGAGCTCGAAGGCGGACTCGGCCCCTTGGAGGAACATGGCGATCCGCTCCAGGCCGTAGGTGAGCTCCACCGACACCGGGTCCAGGTCCAGGCCTCCGATCTGCTGGAAATAGGTGAACTGGGTGATCTCCATCTCATCGAGCCAGATCTGCCAGCCCACCCCCCAGGCCCCCAAGGTGGGGGACTCCCAGTCGTCCTCCGAGAACTTGACGTCGTGGTCCCGCAGCACGATCCCGATGTGCTCCAGGGAACCGAGGTACAGGTCCTGGATGTCCGCTGGCGGGGGCTTGAGGATGACCTGGTACTGGTGATGCAGCCGCAGGCGGATGGGGTTTTCCCCGTAGCGGCCGTCGGTGGGGCGGCGGGAGGGCTCCACATAGGCCACTCGCCAGGGCCTTTTTCCCAGGCACCCGAAGAAGGTGGCCGGGTTGAAGGTGCCGGCGCCCTTCTCCAGGTCGTAGGGGTGGGCGATCACACAGCCCTGCCGCCGCCAGTAGTCGTGCAGGGCCAGGACCAGGTCCTGGAACGTCTTCACCTGCCCATCGCCTCCTTGGCCACCTGCACCAGCTCGGCGAACGCCTCCGGATCGCGGACTGCCAGGTCCGCCAGGATCTTCCGATTGACCGCCACCTCCGCCTTCCGCAGGCCCCCCATGAGCTTGGAGTAGGACAGGCCTTCTCGCTTGGCGGCGGCCCCGATGCGGATGATCCAAAGGCGCCGCATGTCACGCTTGCGGAGTTTGCGAGAGGTGTACTGGTGCATCAGGGCCTTGACCACTGCTTGCTTGGCAATCCGGTAGCAGTTCTTCCGCTTCCCCTTGAAGCCCTTGGAGAGCTTGAGGATCTTGCGTCGACGCTTGGCGTGCTTCACTCCCCCTGGTACGCGCATGGCGGCCTCCTAGCTAGAGAGGAGCTGCCGGAGCCGGCGGTACTCGGCCCCGGTGACTTCCACGTCCTTGCGTGCCTGCCGGCGGTACTGGGCCCGCTTCTTGGTGAGCTTGTGCACGTAACCGGCCCGCCGGCGGAAGATCTTACCACTCGGCTTCACTTTGAACCGCTTGGCTGCCGACTTATGCGTCTTTTTCTTCATTGCGTCCTCCTTTACGGGGCAAGGGCGTGAGCAGCATCTGCAGCGTGCGCCCTTTGGGGATTGGGTCCTGATCCACCTTGGCGATGTCCTGGGTCGCCTCGGCTACCCGCTTGAGAAGCTGTTCCCCTTTGCCGATGTGGATGATCTGCCTCCCCTTGAAGAAGATGGTCACCCGCACCTTGTCCCCATCCTCCAAGAACCCCCGGATGCGGGACAGCTTGGTTTGGAAGTCGTGTTCACCTGTTTGGATGGTGAACTTGACCTCCTTCAGGCGCGAGGGCCTCTTCTGCTTCTTCTCCCTTTTTTCCAGCTGGTAGCGGTACTTCCCGTAGTCCACGATCTTGCAGACCACGGGATTGGCCTCCGGGGCCACCTCCACCAAGTCCAACCCCCGTTCCCTGGCCAATTCCAGGGCGCGGTCCAAGGGAGTCACTCCTAAGTTGCGTCCGTCCGCATCGATGAGGAGCACCTCCCGCACTCTGATCTGTTCGTTTATCCGAAACTGCCGCTTGATACGACCTACCCCCTTTCGCACGAGATTTTATCCTACGTCATCGGTCCGGGCCACGCCGTACAGGCCTCGGGCCCGGATGAATCGGTCCACCAGGGGGGGGACCAGCCCTCGGGTGGGCTTGCCCTCCCGGTAGGCCCGGCGGATGTCACACGAGGAGAGGTCGATCTCCTCCATGTCCAGGAAGTACACCTCCGCTTGGGTGAACGGGGGGCGGGAGAACAGCTTCCGCGGGACCCCTTTGCGGGGGGCGACGATGAACGGGCAGCTTGCCAGCAATTCCTGCCAGTCCTTCCAGGTTTCGATCTCCGCGAAGGCGTCCGCCCCCAAGATGTAGGCCACCCCCTCTGGGTGGCGGCGGGACATGGTACGCACCGTGTCGATGGTGTAGCAGGGCCCCTGGCAGTCCAGCTCCAGCCGGGAGACCTCGAGCCCCGGCCGACCCTGGATGGCCAGTTGCACCATTTGATACCGCCACTCGCCGGGCACTCCCTCGGCCACCTCCCGGTGGGGGGGCTTCCCGGTGGGGAGGAAGACCACCTTCTTGAGGCCGCACTGCTTGAGCGCCTCCTCCGCCACCCGCAGGTGCCCGAGGTGAATGGGGTTGAAGGTGCCGCCGAACAGGCCCACCCTATTCCTGGTATTCAAGCTCGACCTCGCCGATCTTGACCGTGTCCCCGCCCTTGAGTCCTCTCCGCCTGAGGGCGGCCAGCACCCCCAGCCGCTCCAGCCGCTCCAGCAGGTACTCCTGGGCATCCCGGGTGGACAGGTCCAGCCGCCGCACCAGCCGCTCCACTGCCTCCCCCCGGACCACGAACCCGCCGTCCTCCGGTTCCACCTCGAACGCCGGCCCCGATGGGGTTAGCTGCCACACCCGTCTCTCCGCCGGCTTCTCCTCCACCTCTTGCTGCGGAAGCTCTTGGAGCTTTCGCCAAAGCAGGTACACCAACTCCTTTATCCCGTCTCCCCGCACGGCGGAGATGGGATGGAGTTCTATCCCTTCGGCCCGGAACCGGGCCACCTCCTTCGCCACCTGCTCGGGGGAGAGGAGGTCGATTTTGTTGCCTGCTACTACCTCGGGCTTATCCCGCAGCTCCTCCCAGGCCTCGATCTCCCGCCGCAGGGCGAAGTAATCCTCCACTGGGTCCCGACCTTCCACCCGGGCCAGGTCCACCAGGTGCAAAAGGAGCCGGGCTCGGGTGGCGTGCTTGAGGAACCGGTCCCCCAGGCCCTTCCCTTCGTGGGCCCCCACCACCAACCCCGGCAGGTCCGCCACCACGAAAGAGCCTTCCTCCCCCACCCGCACCACTCCCAGGTTGGGGACCAGGGTGGTGAAGGGGTAGGCGGCCACCTTCGCCTTCTTATGGGAGATGCGGGAGATGAGGGAGGATTTCCCCACGTTAGGGAAGCCCACGATCCCCACGTCCGCCAGCAGCCGGAGCTCCAGCTTCAGCCACCGCTGCTCCCCTGGTTCCCCCAGCTCCCGGATGCGGGGGGCCTGGCGGGTGGAAGTGGTGAACGCCTTGTTGCCACGGCCACCCTTCCCTCCCCTTGCGATGACCACCTGCTGGCCTTCCTCGGTGAGGTCGGCCAGCACCTCGCCGGTGTGCAGGTCCCGCACCACCGTGCCCACCGGGACCAGGATCACGCAGTCCTTGCCCCGGGCGCCGGTCCGTTGGTTTGGCCCCCCGGGGGCGCCATTTTCGGCTCGGAAGTGGATCTGATTCTGGAAGTGAAGCAGGGTGTTCATGGAGCGGGTGGCCCGGATGATAACATCCCCGCCGTCCCCCCCGTCCCCGCCGTCAGGGGTGCCACGGGGGTTGTGGCGGGTGCGGTGGAAGCTGATCAGGCCATCCCCTCCCCGGCCGGAGGCGACGTGGATCTTCGCCTCATCCAGCCACATCGAGAAGGGGCTATTCCTCTTCCAGCGGGATCACGTTCACGTACTTGCGCTTTGTGCCGGCGAACTCCACGTAGCCCCGGACCTTGGCGTAGATGGTGAAGTCCCGCCCCATCCCCACGCCCCGGCCGGGGTGGAACCTGGTGCCCCGCTGGCGCACGATGATGCACCCCGGCCACACCAGCTCCCCACCGAAGCGCTTGATCCCCAGGCGCTGCCCCGGGGAGTCGTGAACGTTCTGCGTTGACCCCTGGCTGCTCTTGTGGGCCATACCTCTCTCCCTCCCTAAACCTTCACGTCCAGGCCGATCTCGCGGACGGCGACGCGACCGGGCCGCTCCCGTTCCAGGGAGCGGAGCCCGAGCACCATGGTCTCCAAAATGGCGTCCAGTTCCCGGTCCAGAAAGATGTCGGACCGGTCCACCTGGAAGCGGAACGTCTCCCCGTCTTGGTAGGCCTGCGGGGAGAGGTGGAGGTAGTGGCGCATGCCCAGCACCGGTGCCTCCACCAGCGCGCTGGCAGCGAACGCCTCCGGGGAGTCGTCCCCCCGCAAGGTCACCGACTGGACCCTGCCCTCCTCGTCCCGCTCGATCAGCACTTCCACCATGTCGCCTATCCCTTCTCGATCGACAAGATCTTGGTCTTCATGTAGGGCTGCCGATACCCCTTTTTGCGGCGGTAGCCTTTTTTCGGCTTGAACCGCTGAACGATCACCTTGGGGTGGCGCCCGACCTCCACTACTTCCCCCACCACCTTGGCCGACTCCAAGTAGGGCCGGCCGACCTTCAATCCCTCCCCGTTCTTGACGAGGAGCACCCGGTCGAAGTTGATCTCGTCCCCGGGCTGGTGGCCGGGGACCAGCTCATGGACCACGCTCTCCCCCGGCCGCACCCGGTACTGCTTGCCTCCGATCTCGATGACGGCGTACATTCCAAGCCTCCTTCCTGGATCAAAAACGATCCAGGTCTGGACCGTCTGCTTCTCCTTCCTCACGGCCACCCGCTTGGCGTCCCCTGGCAGGCTGAGCCTAAGCTGTCTTGGGCTCCCCGACACACCCAGCACGCGGAGCCAGGTGGCCATGTGATTCTAGCTTGCTGGGCGAGCGGGCACAATCCTAGCTGATCCGGGTGCCGGGTTCCACCTCTCTGTCCGGCGAAAGCAGGGCCAATGTCCCGCCGGCCGCCGCCAAGACCATCCCCTCGGAGCGGATCCCCCGGATGGTGGCCGGCTTCAGGTTGGCCACCACCGCCACCAGCTTTCCGGGGAGCTCCTCGGGGGCGTAGTGCTGTTTGATCCCGGCCACGAGCTGCACCTGCCGGTCCCCCAGGTCTACCAGCAGCTTCAGGAGCTTGTCTGCCCCGGCGATCTCCTCCGCCTGGACGATCCGGCCCACCCTGAGGTCCAACTTCTTGAACTCCTCGATGGAAACCAGGCCCTCTTCCTTCATGGCCTCGTACCTCCTCTTTAACTCCTCCACGTCCACGTGCTCCAGAAGCGGGGCCGGTTTTCTGGCCAGGGCCCGGCCGGCCAGGCCCTCGAGCACATCCGCGAGTTTGCGCTCCTGGATCCCCAGGATTTCATAGACCAGCCGGGAGAACATGGGGATGAACGGCTCCAGGAGGATGGCCAGGGCCTTGGCGAGGTGCGCCGCCGAGGCCACCGCCACCTCGTCCTGGGTCTTCCAAGGGGCCTTCCTCTGGAAGTACTCGTTCCCCACCCGGGCAAGCTGGGAGATCCTCCGCAGGGCCGGGGCCAGGTTTCCCCCTTCCACCGTTTTCACCACGTACTCGTAGGTCTCCTCGATGGCGGAGAGGACCTCAGGATCTGTTCCCGCCTCTGGCACCCGCCCTTCGTGGCGGGACCAGACGAAGGACAGCACCCGGTGGATGAAGTTGGCGATGTTGTCCACCAGCACGGCGTTCACCGCCTTGTCGAACTCCTCCCAGGAGAAGCTGGTGTCGGTCTTTTCCGGCCGGTTATATAGGAGGTAGAACCGCCAGTACACCGGGGGCAACAGCTCCAGGGCCTCGTCGGCGTAGATCCCGACCCTCCGGGTTTTGGAGAACTGCTCCCCGCCGATCCAGTTCAGGTACTCGGTGGCGGAGATCTGGTCCGGGAGGTGGTAGCCCCTGCCGGAGGCGATGAGCTGGCCGGGGAAGATCAGGGTGTGGAAGGGGATGTTGTCCTTCCCCTGGGTGTAGACCTGCCACACCTCGTCCCCGAACCAGAATTTCTTCCACCCCTCCTCATCGTCGCGCGCTCGGAAGTACTCGATGGTGGCGGAGACGTAACCCAGGGCGGCCTCGGCCCAGACGTAGATCACCTTGCCCTCCGCCCCCTCGAACGGCGCCGGGATGCCCCACTCGATGTCCCGGGTCACCGCCCGGGGCCTGAGTCCCTCCTGAATCATGCGCTCGGTAAACAGCTTCACGTTTCCTTGGAAATTTCTGCTTTGTATATACTCAAGGAGCTTAGGGGAGAGCTTCTCCAGGTCCAGGTACCAGTGGCGAGTTTTCTTACGCACGATGTCGGTCGAGCCGCAAAAGGCGCAGTGGGGTTGGATTAGCTCCTCCGGTTCCAGCAGCGCCCCGCAGGCGTCGCACTGGTTCCCCTGGGCAGCCGGGTAACCGCAGCGGGGACAGGTGCCGACGATGAACCGGTCGGCGAGGAACCGGCGGCAGCCGTTGCAGAAAGCCCGTTCCTCCTCCCGGGAGATGATGTAGCCGTTGGCGTCCATCTCCCGGTAGATCTGAGTCACGAACTCCTTGTGTACCGGGGACTCGGTGGTGGTGTAGTTGTCGATGGCGATCTCGAATTTTTCTAGGACTTCTGAGATCTCCCGGTGGACGCGTTCGGAGAGCTCTTTGGGGGAAATGCCCAGCCGGTGGGCCTCGTACTCGATCTTGGTGCCGTGGGCGTCGGTGCCGGAGACGTGCAGGGTTTCATAGCCCATGAGCCGGTAGAACCGGGTGAACACGCCTCCCGAGAGCAGGCACCCCACCAGGTTCCCCAGGTGCAGCATCCCCGAGCCATACGGCCAGGCACTACAAATCAGGACTCGTTTCACTCCCTGTCTCAACGCTTTTCCCTCCCCGGTAACTTCCGGATTATACGGGGTTCCGGTGGGGCATGCCGGAGCCCACCTGGGATAGCTCGCGGGAGGCTCGGAGTGATCCCCAGGTTGCCGTCCCGCCCCTTTCGTCTTACACTTCGGTAAGAAAAAGGAGGGGAGATGAAGACGGTAGTATCGGCCAAGGGGCAAGTGGTGATCCCCAAGAAGATCCGGGATCAGCTCCGGCTCCGGCCTGGGGATCGGTTGATCGTGCAGGTGGTGGGGGATGGGGTGCTGTTGCGGCCGGAGAGGCCTGACCTGGCCGGAAGGCTTTTCGGCAGATACCGGGGCCTGTCCCTTACCGCGGAGTTGGAGGCCGAGCACCGGGCCGAGCTTGACCGGGATTCTCGGCGGGGATGATCAACCGGATTGTCCTGGACTCCTGGGCCATCCTAGCCTGGCTGGATGGGGAGCCGGCTGGGGAGATGGTGCGGGACATCCTGGCCTGGGCTGGAGGGGACGATAACTCAGCACGCAGGGTGAAAAGGAGGTTCAAGGGGCTCCATCGGCGACCCGAACTGTTCGTTAACCTGATTAATCTGGGAGAGGTGCTATACGTGCTGACCCGGCGGGTGGGGGAGGCCGAGGCGAGGATGGTGGTGGGGGAGATCCAAGCAGGGCCGATTGAGGTGGTGGAGGTGTCCGAGGAGCTTGTGTTCTTGGCAGCTTCGTTCAAGGCGGATCTTCCCATTGCTTACGCAGACGCTTTCGCGGTGGCCACCGCCGAGACGGTTGGTGGGGCTCTGCTCACTGGTGACCCTGAGCTCCAGGCCCTCACGGTGGTCCCTCTCCTGTGGCTCGGGGACTAGCACTCCTCGCTGTCGCTAGTCCCTCTGTCCAGGGGGGTGCCCTCGGCTTTCCGAATTGGATTGGAGGCGGTCCTCAGAAGCCTCCTGCAAAGGGTGCCTTCAAGGGGGCTCCACAGTGGTGGCAGCGGTCCTCATGGCAGGAGATGGGGCCTCCGCAGCTCGGGCAGCGCCAGCGCTCCTCTTGCTCCCCAAGCCATTCCTCCACCCGCTCCGTGGCGATGGCCGCCAGGTTCGCCCGCAAGTCCACGCCCCGTCGGGAGTAACGTTGCGCCAGCTCCTCGTATTCCTCGCATCCCCCGGCCGCATACTCCCCGCAGCGATAGCAGGAATCCAGCCCCTTGGCGGAAAGGCACTGCACGATCCGGCAGTCATAGCCCCAGGAGTCTGGGGTTAGGCCACGGCAGCCCTCGCACCGCACTTGCTCCGGCTTTATCCCGAAGTGTCGGGCTATTCGGTCCCTGAGGGGGCCCCCGTCCCGGTAAGCCCGGTAGATCCCACAGGCCCCGCAGTAGAGCCCGCACCGCCCCACGAGCGTCCTATCCATCGTCTCCCCCTCGGAGTTCCCAGGCGAATAAACTTGCGGGCCCACGAATCCATGGTTAAAAGGTCATAGCTGCCTAGGCCATGAGCCCGGACGGCGGCCACGAAGTCGACCGGTCCCTTGGCCGGGACGAAAAAACGCTCCGCGACCTTCTTACTTGCGGGTCAGGGCTCACCTGTCACCCCCTTCGCGATCCCTCGTTCAGCAGGAAGATCTCCGGCGATCGCGTCCAGGACCGCCTTGGCCTGGGGCGCCCGTTTAAAGGTCTCTTCCAATCGCTGTATATCAGGCCCCAGTAGGCGATCTTCCTGGCGTTATCCAAATTCCCCTCCTCAGGTTTCCCGTAGCTCGTCGTCTACGGGATAGCGGCGGCATATGGCGCCCCGGGTCGACCCTTCGGAACTGGCCCTTCGCCCGCCGGACAGACAAACGCTTCATTGTCCGTCCCACCTCCTCGGCGCTTGGACCTTCCTGGGCCAACCCCCTTTTTGTACCACCTTTTCCGGCCGAGGGCACGACCATTCACTGCGCGCGGGGGCCCTGATCCGGGTGATCTGGCCCGCCGGGCCTGGGAGGCGATGGTGGCAGAGCTTGCGGAGAAGATCTCTCCCGGCAAAGGTGATGAGCCGCCTCAGGGGTGCGGCCCGGCGCTATGTGCTCGCGGTGGGAAGGTAGCTCCACCGGCTCCTTGAGGCCCTCAAGCAGGTGCGGGCAGTGGAGTTCGAGGACAGGACGGGCCTTAAGTACGGGCTACGCGACGAGATCCCCGCCGAGGCGATGCCGGCCTTTAAAGCCCTTGGGGTGGCGCTGCCCAAGCTGGTGGAAAGGCTTTCCTGATCCTCCGGTCTGTTCCCACCAGGAGGCATGGTGCCACACACCCCTGATCTACCTTAAATGGGGTTCCTAACAAGCTTCTTCAAGAACCGCCTGTCAAAGTCGGATCTAGGTTACTTGCACATGGATCGGTATGGGCGGCCGGCCCTGGCCTTGGACCTGATGGAGGAATTCAGACCGGTGTCGGTGGACTCGTTGGTGCTGTCGGTGATCAATCGCCGCATGTTAGAGCCGGAGGATTTTGAGGCCGGGCTTGGTGGGGTGAAGCGCATGCGCCCCCACGCCATGAAGAGGACGCGGTCAGCTTCTATTTTCTGTGCGAGGTTGTCGTGGTAAGATTAAGCGGATTGGCGGGCGGAAACTGTTGCCCGAGGATGTGAGCTTCATCGGTTGGGACGAGGAAGGTCTTTGACAAGTGAACAAAGCGCGCCTCCTCCGGTGTGGCTGAGGGGCGGGGGATCCGCGGAAGGCAGGTGGGAAGGGGAAAGTTTTGGGGAGGGGGTAGTTGACTTGGCCTGCCGGAGGGGGTAGATTGGGGTGGACGGTGTGAGGTCCGCGCGAAGTTGGGATTGGGGCTTGTTGTCAAGCCGGTTTCCGCCGGCGGTGCAGAAAAGACCTACGAACCCTGAAAGGGATTGAAACGGGTTTCATGTGACCCGGTCTCAGACTGGGTACACATGGCAGAAAAGACCTACGAACCCTGAAAGGGATTGAAACGCAAAGACCTCCGCGATCTTTGCGGCTGCCTCCTGCAGAAAAGACCTACGAACCCTGAAAGGGATTGAAACCAGGCCGCCAGCTCCTCCTCGCTCACCTGGAGGAGCCTAGCAGAAAAGACCTACGAACCCTGAAAGGGATTGAAACTCAGGTACTTCATTCTGTCACCTCCAGCTCATACGCGCGCAGAAAAGACCTACGAACCCTGAAAGGGATTGAAACTCGGCTCCCCTAGGACGCTCTTTAAGCTCCTGTTGTGCAGAAAAGACCTACGAACCCTGAAAGGGATTGAAACGAGATCTTGATCGGTCGCCCCCCCTTGATCGAGGCCAGGCAGAAAAGACCTACGAACCCTGAAAGGGATTGAAACCACAGATGTTCTCCGGGATTGGCCTGAGAACCCCACCGGCAGAAAAGACCTACGAACCCTGAAAGGGTTTGAAACATTTCGTGATGCGTGTGATGACCCCATAGACGGCCACGCAGAAAAGACCTACGAACCCTGAAAGGGATTGAAACATCCCCATGGACGTAAATCGTCCACTTTTCTCCGTTTTGCAGAAAAGACCTACGAACCCTGAAAGGGATTGAAACCCTTGTGGAGGTCTCGGTTATCCTCCGGTGCTTGCCATGCAGAAAAGACCTACGAACCCTGAAAGGGATTGAAACCCCTACGACCTTCCAGAGCCTTGGGTGCTCCTCGGCCGTGGCAGAAAAGACCTACGAACCCTGAAAGGGATTGAAACCCAGCTCATGGGCCCGAAGCCCCCGGGCCCTGGCCGTCAAAGCAGAAAAGACCTACGAACCCTGAAAGGGATTGAAACATGTTGGTACTCCTTCTCTTGCTGAATACCTAATTGAGCAAGCAGAAAAGACCTACGAACCCTGAAAGGGATTGAAACCCCAGTCCTTGTCTTTCAAGGTTCGGGTATACCGTTCGCAGAAAAGACCGCAGAAAAGACCTACGAACCCTGAAAGGGATTGAAACATGGGATTCTCGATGGAATCCCAGAAGGGTCCGCCTATCGCAGAAAAGACCTACGAACCCTGAAAGGGATTGAAACGCTTTCACCTCCCTATGGGCTCTTTTTTTAGCCTCTTGGCAGAAAAGACCTACGAGCCCTGAAAGGGATTGAAACTGGAACAGCCGTTCCAGGGTTACGGAAATGAAAGAGCTGGGGGTCTACCATCGGATTTTGTGAGGGGACAGCTGAGGAGGATCGTGGTAGTA
>ENA-OSAE01000291-OSAE01000291.1-marine-sediment-metagenome-genome-assembly--contig:-NODE-291-length-27778-cov-15.737655_pt1 | contig 27778 bp, 28 predicted proteins | sample MGYA00237870_ERZ529317 | MGnify/ENA primary metagenome ERZ529317 (study PRJEB26369, sample SAMN03142812) | marine sediment metagenome | biome: marine; feature: borehole; material: sediment... | reverse complement strand
GCCCCCGCAGGGTGACCCGGAGACGGCCGCCGTCCTCGAAGACGACGTAGGCCCGCAGTAGACGACCGGGCTCCCAGCCGGCCACACCCTCCACCTCGGTGGCCGCTATCCCGGCGATGGTCCCGACGACATCGTCGGAAATCCGCACGGCTCCGGCGTCCTTGTCCTCCGCGTCACACGGGCCCAAGGTCCGCTCGTCCGACTTGCCCACCCCCAAGAAGGCCCCTGCCCACCGGCGTGCGGGGCCTTACGGTACAGGGTTCTGGTATTCGTCCGGCCCCTTTGATTCCCTGCCTCAGCCGCCCCTGGCCACGACCGTGATGTCCTCGTAGGAGAGTCCGGCCACGCGGACGGCGATGTCGGCTATCCGCAGGACCTCCTCGCCCGTGAGCGCTTCGGCCTTGACCAGGATTGTGGCCTTCCCCCCTGAGAGCACCACCACCGCGTCCTCGAAGCCCTTGGCGCGGATGAGGTGCTCGATGTCCGTCTCGAGGCCCACCATGCGGGTTATCTCGAGCCAGAGAGCCGCAGCCTGCGCCGCGGACGCCTCGTCGACGCCCGGCTTGTCCAGGACCTCCCGGAGGAGCTCGAGCTGCAAACTGCGTGCCCGATGGCGTTCGAGACGGAACTCCATGAAAGTATCCCCACCGCCGCCCAGGAGGCCGGCGAGAGCCTCTCCCTCCTGCCCGCCGGGCGGCAGGAGGGAGAGGGCGGGCAGCGTCTCGTCCGAGGCGCCGCCCTCCGGTGAGCCGCCCCCCGGCGCGATGCCGCCCTCCGTCGCGGGCCTCCCCTCGGCCGGGCCCGCGGTCGCCGCCGGCCCGTCCTCCCCGGACCGGCCGAGAGGCAGGTTCTCAAGGAGCAGGTCCCGGTTGGCTGCCACGTACCAGGCCGCAAGCGCAACCAGCGCCAAGAAGAAGATGAACCTCAGGATCTCCCTGCCTGAAACGATCATCGTGCTCCGGCCTCCTCACGACTTCTCTGCCGCACCGACCCCGACCCCGGCCGCCCCGGTCTCCCGGCCTGTCCTAGCCCCCCGGCAGGACGACCACCTTGTGGGCGGGGACCCCGAGCAGGGTCTGGACGGCCAGGGAGAGGACCGCCTTCACCCGCGGGTCGGCGGCGCCGCCGGCGACGACCACCACCCCGCGGACCCGAGGCAGGACGACACGCTCCACCACCGGCTGGCTCCCCGCGCCCTGGGAGACGACCACGGCCGTCCGGGTCGTGTCGGTCTGGGTGACGACCCTGGTCCCCCCGCTCGCATCCCGCTCCTCCGTCCTCTGCGTGCTCTCCGTGGTGTCGTAGCCGTAAACATAGGTCGCTCCGGCTTCGAGGAACACCGCGACGCTCACCCTGCCGGCACCCTCGACCCGGGAGAGTATCTTCTCGAGGTCCTCTTCAAGCATCGCCTTGAGCTCATCGACCGTGGAGAGCCCTCCCGTCGGTCTCTGGGGGGCGGCCCCGGCCGTGCCCGCCCGGCCCGCCGAGGGCGCCACCTCGACGTGGGCCCCGGGGACGCCCGCCGCAGGACGGAGGAGGTCGGCCAGGCTCATGAGCCCGATGCCGATGACCACGACGAGGCCGAGAAGCCACAGAACCTTCAGCGTCTGTCCCTTGATCCGCCCCTCGCGGCCGGGGGCCTGGACCAGCCCTGCCAGCCATGACCTCTCCTCTCCTCCGGTTCCGGTCCGCCTCGCTTCCCGTTCCGCCATGTTCCCGTCATCACCCCATCCCGTCCGGTTTCCCCCGCGTTCAGGGCCAGACCTCGACCGTTATCCCTCCGGGAGGAACCCCCACCAGGAGAACGATGACACTCCTCAGGCGTCGGGCGAGCTCCTCCGCTTCCGCCGTTCGACCGGACCGGGGGCGGCCCTCTCCGGCCGCCGGTGACGGCACACCCGGCTCCTCCGCGGCCCCGCTCCCACCGATGACGACGGGCTCGACCTTCACCCTGACCGGGCCCACCGGTTCGATAAGCCGGGCCGGGCTTCGGCCGCGGTCCGCATCGGCGGCCGTACCTTCACGGGTGCCGCCCTCTCCGGCCTCCGCCCCTTGCGCCGGCTCGAGCCAGACGGAGAGCCGTACGGCCTGTATGGCCCCGTAGGAGGCTGACGAGGGGTCGGTGTCGAGGTCCACCACGGCCTGTGCCGCCGCCACACCTTCCTCCCGCATGGCGACGGCCTCTATCCGGCTCTCTAGAGAGGCGCGGACGGCCGCGAGCGCCCTGTCCCTGGACGCCTCCCGGATGCGCGCCCCGCGCTCGAGGGCCCCCTCCAGCCCGCCGGCCGCCGCACCGCCGCTGAACTCCCAGACACTCATCGAGGCGAGGGAGTGGTCGACGGCGAATCCGCCCCCCAGGAGGGCGAGGACGGGCCGGGCCACGGCGAGCATGACGAAGAACCCGACGGCCACCCGGCCGAACCGCTTGAGGTCCCCCTCCGGCAGGAGCATCTCGAGAAGACCGGCCAGGAAGAGGACGAGGACGATCTCCCTCGTCCACAGGCGAAGGGCCTCGACGAACCCGCTCAAATCGGACCACTCCTCTCAGCGGGCCATGACCGCGGCCGTGGCCGCCCCGACGACGATGGCCAGCGAGATGAGGAACATGACGCCCACCGCAAAGGCCAGGACCATCATCAGGACCAGCGAGTTGGCGATGCTGTGGAGGCTTCCCACCAGCCGCTCTGCCCCCAGGGGCTGCACGACGGCCCCGGCCACCCGGAAGACGATGACGAGCGAGGCGACCTTGAGCAAGGGGAAGACCGTGTAGGCCACGATGGCGAGCGCGCCGACAACGCCCACCACGTTCTTCAGGACCAGAGAACTGCTCGCGACCACCTCGACCGCGTCCGACAGGAGTCCGCCGACGAACGGGATGAAGGCGCCCACGGCGAACTTGGCCGCGCGGACCGCCGCTCCGTCGAAGACCGCCCCGGCCGCTCCGTAGATGGTAGCCACCCCGAGGAAGGCCGACAGCAGAAGCCCCGTGACCACGACGGCCGCCTGCCGCAGCGTCCCGGAGAGGGCCGTGAGCTGGAACCGGGTGAAGGCACGTGAGACGAGGTCCACGCAGGCGGCCGCGAGGACGACGGGCAGGACCACGTCACGGATGAACCCGGCGACGAACTCGACCGAGGCCACCAGGAGGGGGTGGAACAATCCGGCCGTGGTCACCGCTCCCAGGCTGGCCAGGAGGGTTATCATGACGGGGAGCATGGCCTGCATGAAGTCCACGAGCCGGTCGATGACCTCCCGACAGACATCTGTCGCCAGAAGGAATCCCCCGACCCCCATGATGATGAGGACGATGTAGCAGACGGCAAAGGCGAGTTGGCTCGTCTCGCGCCGGGCGAAGGCGCTCTGGATGTTCTCAAGCAGCCCGCAGAGCAGCGCGAGGATGACAAGGCGGCCCAGCAGGCTCGAGCCGGAGACCACCTCCCGCCCCAAACGCGTCATCACGGCCTTCAGGAACCCGGTGAGGGTGTAGGCCCCTTCCCTCCTGACAAGCATGTCGATGACGTCCCGGACCCGGATGGGAGGCAGGTCCCCCTCGATCTCCCGTTCAAGCTGCTCCAGGAGGCGGTCGACGTCCCCCAGCCCGAGACCTTCGGCCTGGCGGACGACCTCGGTTTCGACCAGGTCTGCCGCTGCCTGCTCCGAACCGGGACCGCCCCCCGGGACCGGGCCGGTCCGGGCGGGTGGCGCCGCCTCGGCCCCGGGTCCCCAGCCCGACACGGCCGCGCCCACGGCGACGGCGAGAACGACGGCCGGGAGACGGCCCGCACGGCGCGGCTTCCTCTCCACGCCGCCGCCCCCTGCTCCGCCACCCCGGCTGACAGGCCTCACCTTCTCCCCCGCCTCTCTACAGCACCCTCAGCACAGCCTCTACGATGGCCATGACGATGGGCACCGCCAGGACCAGGATGAGTAGCTTCCCGGCCAGTTCGACCTTTGCCGCGACCGACGTCTCCTGGGCGTCCCGGCACACCTGGGCGCCGATCTCGGTGATGTAGGCGATGCCGACGATCTTCAGAATGATGTTGAGGTAGAGGCTGTCGACCCCGGCCCTGGCGGCCAGGTCCCGCAGGAACTCGAGGACGGCCAGGAGCCTCTGGGCCACCATGAAGAAGATGACCAGGCCGACCACAAGAGCCAGCAGGACGGCCATCTCCGGACGGTGCCGCCTGATGACCAGCAGCACCACGACCGAGACCACGGCCAGACCCACGACCTGGAAGATCTCCAACAGGGCTCCCCCCGCGACCAGCAGGCGGCCGCCCGCCCCCCGCCCGACCAAGGACCGGACCGGGAGGACGCGGCAGGCCTAATAGAGCTGGAACATGGTGCGCACGGCCTGGAAGAGCTCGAGGACCATCTCCGCGACTATCATCAAGACGGCGACGACCCCGGCCAGGGTCAGCATCTGCGCCCATTCCTCTCTCTCGGCCTGTTTCAGGACGATGCTGAGGATGGAGACCACTATCCCGATGAAGGCGATCTTGAAGACGAGGTCCATTCCCAAGCCCCGTCACCTCCCGGCGGGCGCCGCATCACATCGCACAGGTCTCAGAGGAACACCAGCCCGCAGGCCAGCCCCCCGAGAACCCCCAGGTACCGCCACATGCGCTCGGCCGCCCCCTGCTCGGCCCGGGCGGCCTCCTCCCGGGCCCGGAGGCGCTCCGCGGCCAGCCTCAGGTGCCGCCTCTGGTCCTCCCGGTCGGTGACCCCGAGGTAGGGCGTCAGGGCGAGGAGGACGTCGAGGTCGTCCCTCTCCAGGGCCGTGTCAGGGAAGAGGTCACGGGCCGCCCGCTCCCAGGCCTCCCCCGCCGAGAGGCCCGCACCGGAGCGGAGGTAGGCCGCCGCCCTTTGAAAGACCGTCCCCACGGGAGGGGCCAGCCCGGCCCCGACGCGCTCCAGGGCCACAGGCATGGAGGCCGCGGCGAAGGTCACCTCTGTCTCAAGGAGGTCCAGACCGGTCCTGAAGGCGGCGAGCTGGACCGTCCTCGCCCGGTAGCTCGCGGCCACGAGGTTCCCCGCGGCCGCGAAGGCCCCCACGACGGCCAGGAAGCCGGCGACCTCAAGGAGCAACCGCACCGCCCCCCGCCGGTGACCCGAGCCCCCGGAGCGGGCCGTCCACGACCCTCTCGATGGTCCCCGGCCCGCTGCGCCGGCTCAGGATGACGAAGACCCGGAAGAGCCCCCCGCGGACGAGGTCCCTCAGCATGGGGCGTGCCGCCACTTCCTCCAGCGAGGACCCGTGAGCCGTGGCGATCACCGCCGCCCCCGTGCTGGCCGCCTCGTTCAGGGCGGCCGCATCCTCGGGGCGACCGATCTCGTCGGCGGCGATGACCTCCGGCGACATCGCCCGCAGGAGCAGGAAGACCCCCTCGGCCTTCGGGCAGGCGTCCAGGACATCCGTCCGGAGGCCGACATCGCGCTGCGGCACCCCCTCGTAGCAGGCGGCCACCTCCGACCGCTCGTCCACGAGCCCCACCCGGTGCCCCTTGAGTCCGAGTTCGGGCACACCGTCGCTGAGCAGGCGAACGGCGTCGCGGAGGATGGTGGTCTTACCGCACCCCGGCGGGGAGACGATCAGGGTCGAGACCGGTCGCCCCCTGCGGTCGAAGAGCCACCTCACCAGGGGACGGGCCGCACCTCTGACCTCCCTCGACAGCCTGATGTTGAGACCTGCGACATGGGTGATGGTGCGGACGCGCCCGTTGTCCAGCACGGCCCGCCCGACCAGGCCGACGCGGTGGCCCCCGCGGACCGTCACGAACCCGTGTCTGAACTCCTCCTCGAGGGCGTACACGGAGCCCTCGCAGACGAGGCTCAGGGTCTTCGTGGTCTCGTCGGCGGTCACCACGTGGGCGGAGGAGGCGTCCTCGGTCGGCAGTCCCGACGGTGAGAGCCATACATCCCCGGTGTCCGTCACCAGGGAGAGGGGTCGGCCGCGTCTCAGGCGGACCTCCTCGGCCCTGGCCCACAGGTCGCCGCCGAGACGCTCGAGGGGGCGCCGCACCCCCGGGGCGAGATACGGGAGGATCTCGCTCCGGTCCGGCGGCCGCACACTGACGCGGCGCCGGCTCGGGCCGGGAAGGCCATGAGACTTCCGGACGACAGCCGTCTCGAGGGGGGACAAGGTTCCTACGCTCCCGGTAGGGCCCTGGCGGGCCCGGGCTCGTCCCATAACTATTTGGGGCTTGGACCGCTTATGCCAGGAGCCGACCTGCGGCGGCTGGAGAGGGCATACGTGGGCGCTGGACCCGGCGGGCGTTTTCAGTGGCGGGGACGAGGCGGCCTGCCCCCGGGGGAGCTCTCCCGGAGGCGGAGGAGGCCGCCGCAGTGGGGACAGCAGACCTCGAACTCGCGGAAGAGGGGCCGTCCGGCCGCGCGGAGGTCGACCACCCGACCGGTGCAGCCGAGGCCGGGGACAGACCTGACCCGCCCCCGCCCTTCCAGAGGCTCGGCCGGGGCGAAGACGTCTCCCCCGCAATGAGGGCACTCGCACGCCAGGAAGACGGCTCTGGCCTGCTCCTCCCTCCCCGCCCCGGGAGCGGCCGCAGGACGGGTCCCCCGGCCGCGCCGCGCGGCGACCTCTGTCACCAGGTCACCCAGGAGTTCCACGACCTCGGCGAGCACGCGGTCCCCCGGGTCGCCAGCCTCGAGGTCGAGACCTCTCACCAGGCCGCGTAGGTGAGCGGCCCGGCTCTCGAGGTCCCCGCCCCGGACTCCGGTCCCGCCCCCGCTTCCCGCGCCGACCACGGGACATCCCCCTTCCCGTGGCTAATATGGCCGGGTCAGGGAAACCTAACCGCAAGCAGGTCTTGGGACGACCGGAGTTCCGGGAGGTGAAGAGAACTGACCACGTTCCATGTCGTCCACATCATCGTCGGTATCTGGCTGGTGGCCGCGCCCCTGCTCGGCGTCTTCACGACCGAGCAGGCCCTCCTGACCAACAACATCGTCGTGGGCGCGGTGGTGGCGCTCTACAACGCGTGGTTCCTTTTCATCCGGAACACCGCGGATATGCGCGAACGACGCTGAGCCTTTCAGGACGTCGGAGGCGGCGCCCGAAGCCGCACCGTCGGCGGCGGGCGCCGCCCCCCAGACCGCATCCAGCGGAGAGTCCTACACCCGCTCGATGTAAAGGCCTGTCCTGGTGTCGACCCGGATGACGTCACCTTCCTCGATGAAGAGAGGCACCTGGACGACCAGCCCTGTCTCGAGCCTGGCCGGCTTCGTCCCGCCCGAGGCCGTGTCGCCGCGGAGGCCCGGGTCTGTCTCGACCACCTTGAGCTCGACCGAGTTGGGCATCTCCACCCCGATGAGACGTCCCTCGTGAGAGACGACATAGATGTTCATGTTCTCCACAAGGTAGAGCTTCCCGTCACCGAGCTGCTCCTCGGTGAGGGAGAGTTGTTCGTAGGTCTCCGTGTCCATGAAGACGTACTCGTCCCCGGAGCTGTACAGGTACTGGACCTCCCGGCGGTCCAGGTGAGCCCGGCGGAGCTTCTCGCCTGCGCGGAACGTCCTCTCCACCACGGCGCCCGTCTCAAGGTTCTTGAGCTTGGACCGGACGAAGGCCGAGCCCTTGCCCGGCTTGACATGCTGGAACTCGATGACCTGCCAGACCTCGCCGTCGAGCTCGACGGTCACCCCGGTCTTGAAGTCGTTGGTGGAAATCAACTGCCCGTCACCGTCCCCTTCGGACTATAGGACTCGCAGCTCCTTGCTGAACGTGGAGAGGACCTCGACACCGTCGGGCCGGACGACGCACAGGTCCTCTATCCTCACTCCGCCCCAACCTGTCACGTATATCCCGGGCTCCACGGTGACCACGTTGCCGGCCCGGAGCACCGTCTCCCCGGTGGGGGACAGGCGCGGCCCCTCATGGACGGCCAGACCCACCCCGTGGCCCAGCCCGTGACCGAAGTGTTCCCCGTGCCCGCGCCCGCTGATGAGGTCCCTCGCCACGGCGTCCACCTCCTTGCCGGTCAGGCCGGGCCTGACCGAAGCAAGGGCCTTCGCCTGGGCCTCGTGGACGAGCCTGTAGACCTCCTTCTGCCGGTCCGTCGCCGGAGAGAGGATGAACGTGCGGGTGAGGTCCGAGTGGTACCCGCGCACCACGGCCCCCATGTCGATGGTCACGAAGTCCCCCGCGGCCAGGAGCTTGTCTGACGCCCGACCGTGAGGGAGGGCCGAACGCTCCCCGGAAGCCACGATCGTCGCGAAGGCCGCGCCGTCGGCGCCCAGCTTCCTCATCCGGTACTCTATCTCGAGGGCCACGTCCCTCTCGGCCACGCCGGGCCGAAGGAGGGGGAGGACCTCCTCGAGCGCCCTGTCGGCGATGGCCGCCGCCTCCCGGATGACCCCTATCTCATCCTCGTCCTTCACCTCGCGCAACGACTCGATGATGTTCGCGGTCGGGACGAGCTGGAGGCCCTTCAGCCGGTCGGCGAGGTCCTGGTAGAACCCGAAGGTCGCATGGTCCCGCTCGAAGCCCACCACCTTCGGACCGAGCCGGGCGACCACCTCCGCCAGGGTGTCGACGAGGACAGGTCCCTGGCGGACGACCTCCCACCCCGGGCACTCGGCCTGGGCCTGGTCGATGTAGCGGAAGTCGGTGACAAGGAGGGCCTCGGTCGGGGAGACCACGGCCGCGCCGGCGGAGCCCGTGAACCCGGTGAGATACCGGCGGTTCTCCGGACTGGCCACCACCAGGACTCCCAGGCCGGGGTCGTGCGTCTCCATGAGTTCACGGACGGCCTTCAGGCGGTTCGCAGGATTCGAGGGACTTCCGGTCGGCACTGACGTCACTCCCTGTGTCAGGCGGCACACCCATAGCCGGTGGGCTCGGGTCCCGCCCAAGTCGCCCTTCACTTGGACAGGGCCTTGGCTTTTCCTCCCGGGCCTGCCATCCGGTCCGGCCTCCGGCCGCCTGTGCGGCCGGGCCCGGTCCCGCGCCAGGCCCCGGCGCAGAGCCTTTCCTGCCACCTTTTCCCTCCCCCAGGAGCGGCAGGCGGCCTCCCCGCTCCGGCGAAGTAGGGACCTTGACGCGGGGGAGGTCTTCTTAGCATGCTCACAATCCCGGCCCGACCGTCCCGTCCCGGCTCCGGCCCCGGCGGAGACCCGGCCTTCCACCGTGCCGGCACAACGGTCCTCGGCCCCCGCCGGCGCCGCCGCCCCCGGCGCCGGAGACCGCTCCTGGCCGCCGTCGCCGTCGCCCTCGTCCCTCTCGCCGGGCTCGGCCTCCTCCAGCTCTGGCCCGGCTACCTTCCCCCGCCGTCCGCCACGCGGCTCGTCGTGGACGGCTACGCCTGCCAGAGCCCGGCCCTCGTCGACCCGGCCGGGCGGGTCCTGATGCCCTTCTGGACCGTCAGGGCCCTCTTCGCCCCTGGACTCACCCTCGAAGCGGAGACGATGACCGCCGTCATCTCCACCCGGGGCCTCACCATCCCCATGGCCAGCGCCCAGGCCACGGAGTTCGTGAACCGGGCTCCGGTCGACCTTCGGCTGCCGGTCACGACTGACGCTTCCGGAGCCCTGTACGTCCCGGCCGACTTCTTCGCCGAGCTCCTCGGGTTCACGTTCAGCTACTTCCCTGAGAGCAACACGGTGGTCATCGACCGGCTCGGCCTGACCGTGGAGACCGTCACCGTCGTGAGCTCCCCGGCGTTCCTCCGGGAGACCCCCTCCCTCCTCTCCCTCCGGGTGAGCCGCCTCGAGGAAGGGGACGTCCTGCGGGTCTACGACCATGTCGGGAGCTGGCTCTACGCCCGGGACACCCTCGGCCGCCTGGGGTACATCCCGAAGAAGGCCACCGCCCCCGGCCCGCCGGTCACCAACCGCCGCGAGGAGCGGCCCGTGACCCTTCCACCCCTCGCGGACAGGTTGTGCCTCGTCTGGGAACATGTCTCCACGGCCAACCCCGACCCGGCGCGCATCGGGGAGATGCCCGGCGTGAACGTCGTCTCCCCCACCTGGCTGCACGTCATGAACTCCGACGGCGATGTCTACAACAACGCCGACACGGCCTACGTCGCCTGGGCCCACGAGCGCGGCTACCGGGTCTGGGGCCTGGTGACCAACGGGTTCAGCCGGGACCGGACCCGGAACTTCCTGCCCGACCCGGCCCTGCGGGAGAAGATCATCCGCCAGCTCCTCATCTACGCCAGGCTCTACCGGCTCGACGGGTTCAACATGGACTTCGAGAACATGTACCTCGACCAGAAGGACGACTACGTCGCCCTCCTGCGGGAGCTGGCCGCTGTCGCCCGGCCCGAGGGCCTGACCCTCTCCGTCGACGTGACCTTCCACTCCTCGAGCGAGGTGTGGTCACGCTGCTACGACCGCGCGGCTCTGGCCGAGGTCTCGGACTTCGTCATGGTCATGGGCTACGACCAGCACACCGCGGGGAGCCCTGTCTCGGGACCGGTCGGCTCGCTGCCCTGGGTCGAGGCGGGCCTTGAGCGCGTCCTCGAGGAGGTCCCGGCCTCCAAGCTGGTCCTGGGCGTCCCCTTCTACACCCGGCTCTGGGCCGAGGAGCCCGGCCGGCGCCCCACGGTCACCACCTACTCCATGCAGGGGGTGCAGGACCTCATCGCCGAGAAGGGGCTGACCCCGGTCTGGGACGCCGCCGCCGGCCAGAACTACATCGAGTTCAGCGAGAACGGCGTGAGGTACCGCCTCTGGGTCGAGGATGAGGCCTCCATGGCCGCACGGGTGACGCTGGTCGAGAGGTACGGCCTTGCCGGCCTTGCCGCCTGGAGACGCGGGTTCGAGGTCCCCGAGGTCTGGGAGGTCATCCGGCAGGGACTCGGCCTGCCGGAGGACTGAATCGGGGGCGGCACCGGCCGAGCCCGGCCGGGCTCGGCCGGACCGGTCCGCCGGCTCCCAGGTCTGCGGCCCGGGTCTCTAGGGCCTCCGGCCGGCCGCGATATGGAGGGGCTCGCCGCCCACGCCGTGGGCCGCCTCCATGACCGCCTCGGACAGCGTCGGATGGGCGAAGACTATGCGGGCCAGGTCCTCGGCCTTCATGCGGGCCTTCAGGGCCACGGCTCCTTCGTGGATGAGGTCGGAGGCGTGCGGGCCCAGGATGTGCATCCCCAGCACCTCGCCTGTGGCCTTGTCGGCGATGATCTTCACCAGCCCCGTCGTCTCGCCCATGGCCACGGCCTTGCCGTTGGCCGAGAAGGGGAACTTGGAGACGGCGACCTCCCGCCCCGTCTCGGCCGCCCTCTCGGCCGCCTCCTTCTCCCTGAGTCCGACGCTCGCGCACTCCGGACTGGAGAAGACGACCTCCGGCACGACGCGGTAGTCCATGTCCCGGCCCTCTCCGAACATGTCCTCCACGGCCACCATACCCTCGTGGGAGGCCACGGAGGCGAGGTAGGTCCGGCCGACCACGTCCCCGATGGCGTAGACCCCCGCACACGTCGTCCTCATGCGGGCGTCGACCTTGATGCCCTTCCGGTCGTGCTCCACACCGAGAGCGTCGAGGTCGATGTCACCGAAGTCCGGCTCCCGGCCCATGGCCACGAGGACCTTCTCGGCCTCGAAGCTGACCTCGCCGCCGTCCTTCGTGTCGCAGATGACGCGCCTTCCGGCCGAGGTCTCCTCGATGGCCTTGATGAAGACGCCGGTGTTGACCTTGATGCCCCTCTTCTTGAGGACGGGCATGATGCGCCGGGAGATCTCCTCGTCGACCGGCGGCAGCAGGAGCGGCGAGCGCTTTATCATCCGTATCTCCGCACCGAAGGCACGGTAGATGCAGGCGAACTCGACCCCCAGGACGCCCCCGCCGATGATGAGCATGCTCGCGGGGACCTCCTCGAGCTCCAGCGCGTCGTCGCTGGAGATGGTCAGCCGGAGGTGGTCCTCCGGGACAGGCGGGAGCTTGGGCTTCGAACCGGTGGCGAGGATGATGTGGCGCGTCTCGAGCTGCTCGCTTGACCCGTCCTGACGGGCCACTGTCACCCGGCCGGGGGCGGGCACCGAGGCCGTGCCGCGGTACACGTCGACGTCCGCGGCCGCCAGGAGCCGCTCGACCCCGCCCACAAGCTGGGCGACGACATCCCTCTTCCTGGCCATGACCGCCCGCATGTCCAGGGCCACGCTCCCCTGGACGCGCGTGCCGTAGGTCTCCGCTTCCCGGACGGTCGTGTAGACCTCTGCACTCCTGACGAGGGCCTTCGTCGGGATGCAGCCCCGGTTGAGGCAGCACCCCCCGAGCTTGTCCCGCTCGACCACGGCCACCTTCGCTCCGAGCTGGGCCGCCCTGAGGGCGGCGACGTAACCGCCGGGGCCGGCCCCGATCACCACGAGATCGTACATCCGTCGTCCTCCTTGTCCTTGCGGGGCTTTCCCAAGTTCCAGGCGTCTTGACCGTACTTCTCCTCCGCGAGCCTACGGGCCAGGGCCTCCTCATCCGCCCCCAGCCCGGACCGCAGGAATCTCACTCCCAGGACGGCCTCGAGCCCCTCCGCGACCGCCCGGCAGACCTCCTCGTACCCGAGACCCGCTCCGTGCCCGCGCCCGCCGGAGGCGGCGAACTCCGCCAGGCCCGCGGCCCGGGCCCTAAGCCTCTCGGCCCCTTCCGGACCCAGGCCGAGCACGCGGGCCAGCCGGGCCGCATCGAGCTCGAGCATTATCGACCCGTGCTGGAGGACGACCCCCGCCCTCCTGACCTGGGCGCTCCCGACGACCTTCCGGCCGCCCACCAGGATCTCGTAGGATGACGGCACCTCGAAACAGGCCGCTCCCGGAACGCCCGGGCCCGGGTCCCCCGCCCGCTTCGGCCTCTCCGGGGCGAGGTAGGCCCTGTAGCCCAGGGCCCTGAGGCCGGTGACCAGCCCCTCGGCCAGGAGCCGGTAGCTCTCCACGACCGAGTCGGGAAGGACGTCGCTGGGGACCACGACCGAATAGGTCACCTCCCGGTCGTGGAGGACCGCCCGGCCGCCGGTGAGGCGCCTCACCACCGAGACGCCCTCGGTCCGACAGGCCTCGAGGTCGACGGCCTCGGCCGGGTCCTGGAAGTAGCCCAACGACACGGCCGGCGGCCGCCACCGGTAGAAACGCAGGGTCGGGGGAGCGCTCCCCGCGGCGACCGAGCGCGCGACGGCCTCGTCGACGGCCATGTTCTCGGCGGCGCAGCGCGGTTCGTCCTCCACGATGAGCCTCCACTCGCCCCGGCCGCGGCCGCGGGGCCCCGCCGTCCGCGTCGTGAGGCAGGCCACGGGCCGGGCCTCCTCCAGCGCCGCCGCCTTCTCTTCCTCTGACAGTGGCCTGGGGTAGTTGAAGAGGTCCCCTGAGGGACGCTCGTTGTAGTAGGGGCGGTTGCAGTCCGGGCAACCGCTCGTCTGGAAGGCCTGCCCCCCGGCGAGGGCCTGCCGCACCCTCTCCCACGGCAGGCCATAGGACCGGATGCGTCCCTGCGCATCGAAGGCCATCTCCTCGGCCCGGACGAGGCCTCTCACGACGAGGTGCCGGGCGGCCTGGAGCCGCCGGTAGGACCGGAGGTCGGGAGGCTCGCGGTCCTCGAGGCCTGTGCCCTCCACGGGGGTGAAGGCGAAGAGGGCCACGGTCACATCCAGGTCGGTCATGACCTGCATCAGCCCCACCATCTCCTCCTCGGTCTCGCCCAGTCCGGCGATGAGGTGTGTGCCGATGCGCCCCGGAAACCGCCGGGCCGCCCGGGCGATGAAGTCCAGCCGCCGCTCCAGGGACCCGCCCTTGACCATGCGGTAGGCGGCCGGGCTCGCGGCGTCGACCGCCAGGGTCACACGGTCCGCGCCCCAGCCGAGGATGCGCTCGACCTCGGCGAGGCTCCGGCACGCGGCCGACACGCACACCGGCACTCCAGGCAGACGCCGGCGGACCTCGCTCACCGCGGCCCGGGCCTCTTCGAGCACGCCGGGCGCCACCGTGAGCTGCAGGCAGACCCGCCTTATCTGCCCGTCGGAGACGGCCCGGGCCAGGCCCGTCCAGAACCGCTCCCCGTCGGCCTTCGGCCAGTTCACCCGTGCCAGGAGGTCGCCGCGCGCCCGTGCCCGGCGGGCCTGCGGGCAGAAACCGCAGTCGCGGGAGCATCTTTCACCGACCAGGAGGTAGGCTGTCGTCGGCAGGGCGTCACCGCCGGGCCTGGCGTCAGGCCGACGGCCCCTGACGACGGCCAGGGTCCCGGCTGAAGCCCTCACCCGGGCCTCCCCTCCTTCGCCGGGGCGCTCCCGGCGGACACCGGTCCGGACGGGAACACGCAACACTCGTCAGACCACACCACCTCGAGGCCGAGACGTGCCGCCTCCTCCACCGCCGCCGGGGTCGGCACGGCGACACGGTCCACGACGCGGGCCCTCACCGCGGCCGTGTCCAGCTTCTCACGGTAGGAGCCCTTCGGGCGCATGCAGCCGAGGACGATGGAAGCGTCAGGAAGGGCCTCCCGGGCCCCGTCGAGGACCCTGAGGACCTCCCCGACCGGCGGCGGCTCCACCCCCTCGAACCTGCTCCCCCTCGTCGGGATGAAGACGAGGAAGACGACGGCCCGCGCGCCGAGCGAGGCGAGGACGCGGACCGCCTCGCCCTCGCCCCTCACCCGCCCCCCGTGGAGTCCCACGAGCACGTGCGGGGTCACCGGGACGAACCCCGAGAGGAGTTCGTAGGCCCGGACGAAATCCAACGCCTTCACCCCGCGGAACCCGTAGACCTCGTCAATGGTCTGCTGGTCCACGGTGAAGTCGAGCGAGACGGCCGCGGCGTGCCGCGCCAGCGCCCGCGCCTGCTCCTCCGTCCGGACCAGGCCCGCGTGAAGGTTGAGCCGGCCGGCCCGGCCCAGTTCCTCCAGGAGGCCTTCGTGCTCGAGGAGCGGGACCGCTCCGTCCGGCCGGCAGCCACCGCTGACCAGGAAGCTCCTTACCCGGCGGCCTGCGAGCCGGCCGCCGCCCGAAGCCGCCAGCCGGGAGGCCTCGGCCGGGGAGAGCATCCCCCGGAGGTAGTGGCCCCCACAGTGCGCACACCGGACGGCGCACGCCGTCCCCGTCACGGAGACGGCCGCCGTCGCGGTCAGCGTGTCGAACCGCATGACCCGCTCACGGTCTCCCGCCGCACCCGGACCCACCGGCGGCGGCACCTCCCCTCCGTTTAAACAGGCGGAGGGGGGCGGCACCGTGCGGCCGCCCCGTCCTCCGCGCTCCCAGCGTCCCCGCCGCGTTCCGCCCCGCCGGCCACGACGGGGCGGCCGCGGCCGGGCGGCTACTTCTCCTCGAGGTCCCCCTTGAAGGCCACGTCCGGCTGCCGGACCGCACGCGCCTCGTCCAACCTCTTGACGAAGGTCGTGTGTGGAGCGCCGGTGACCTTGTCCGGGTCCTCCGCCGCCTCACGGGCGATGGCCGCCATGGCCTCGGCGAAGGCTTCCAGGGTCTCCCGGCTCTCCGTCTCCGTCGGCTCGACCATCAGCGCCTCCGGGACGATGAGCGGGAAGTAGACCGTCGGCGCGTGGAAGTCGTAGTCCAGGAGGCGCTTGGCGATGTCAAGGGTCTTGACGCCGTAGCGCTCCTTCTGCCTTACGCCGGAGACCACGAACTCGTGCTTGCAGATGCGGTCATAGGTGAGGTGGTAGTCCCGGGCCAGCTTCCTCATCAGGAAGTTGGCGTTCAGGACGGCGTCCTCGCTCACCCGCTTCAGCCCGTCGGGGCCCATCGAGCGGATGTAGGCGTAGGCCTTCACCACGACCCCGAAGTTGCCGTGGAACGACTTCACCCGACCGATGGTCTTCGGGACGGAGTAGTCGAGGAAGTAGCGGTCACCCGTCTTCCTGACCACCGGGACGGGGAGGAAGTCGGCCAGCTCCTTCTTGACACCGACCGGTCCCGAGCCCGGACCGCCGCCGCCGTGGGGCGTCGCGAAGGTCTTGTGCAGGTTGAAGTGGACCACGTCGAACCCGGCGTCACCCGGGCGGGCGTAGCCCATCGTCGCGTTGAGGTTGGCGCCGTCGTAGTAGAGCAGGCCGCCGGCCTCATGGACGATCTCGGCTATCTCGTGGATGTTCTCGTCGAAGAGCCCGAGCGTGTTGGGGTTCGTCAGCATCAGGCAGACGACGTCCTCGTCCACGACGGCCTTGAGCGACTCGAGGTCCACCCCGCCGCGCTCGTCCGACTTCACCTCGACCGTGCGGCAGCCGGCGACGACCGCGGTGGCCGGGTTCGTCCCGTGGGCCGAGTCGGGGATGATGATCTTGTGGCGGTGCCCCTCACCCCTGTCCTCCAGGTAGGCCCTTATGATGGAGACACCGGTGAACTCCCCGTGCGCCCCGGCCGCCGGCTGGAGCGACACCTCGTCGACCCCGCCTATCTCCGCCAGGTAGCCCTGCATCTCGTACATGAGCTGGAGGGCGCCCTGGACGAGCTCCTCGGGGGTCAGGGGGTGCACCCCGGTGAACCCGTCGAGGTTGGCCACGACCTCGTTCACCTTCGGGTTGTACTTCATGGTGCACGACCCCAGGGGATAGAACCCCAGGTCGACCCCGTGGTTCCGCTGTGAGAGACGGGTGAAATGGCGGACGACGTCGACCTCGCTGACCTCAGGAAGGGCGGCCGGCTCACGACGGAGCTGGTCCTCCGGCAGGACCTCGGCGAGGTCGGAGGCCGGGACGTCGAGGGCGGGTAGGCTGTAGGCCCTGCGGCCCGGGGCGGACAGCTCGAAGATGAGCGGTTCGTTCTTGTAGACGTAGCCCTTGCCGCTCATGCCAGACCCCCCAATCCGTCGGCCAGACCGTCTATCTCGGCCCTGGTCCGCTTCTCGGTGACGGCGACCAGGAACGAGCCCTCCAGCTCCGGGTAGTGCCGTCCGAGGTCGGGTCCCACGAGCATGCGCCTTTGGGCGAGAGACCTGTTGAGCTCCTCGAGCGGGCGCGGGCCCGAGACCACGAACTCCTTGAAGAACGGGGCCCTGAACGGGGTCCGGAAGCCGGGGAGGGCCGAGAGCCGTTCGCGGGTGTAATGGGCCTTGTGAAGACAGAGCTTCGCCACCTCGACCAGGCCCTCGCGGCCCATGACGGTGAGGTACACGGCCGCCGCCAGCGCGTTGAGGGCCTCGTTGGAGCAGATGTTCGATGTGGCCTTCTCCCGCCTGATGTGCTGCTCCCGGGTCTGGAAGGTCAGGACGAAGCCCCGGTCCCCGTCCTTGTCCACCGTCGCCCCGGCGATGCGCCCGGGCATCCGGCGGATGAGCTTCTCCGTCGCCGCGAAGAACCCGAGGTACGGTCCGCCGAAGGACAGCGGGTTCCCGAGAGGCTGGCCCTCGCCCACGGCGATGTCGGCCCCGTACTCGCCGGGCGCCCTCAGGACGCCCAGGGAGATGGGGTCCACGCCGATGACGAAGAGGGCCCCGACCCCGTGGGCCAGGCGGGAGACCTCCTCGGGGTCCTCCAGACAGCCGAAGTAGTTGGGGTGCTGGAGGAGGACGGCCGCGGTGTCGCCGTCGACGAGCTTCTCCAGCTCCGAGAGGTCGGCCGTGCCGGTCTCGCCGTCGTAGGGCGCGAGGACCACTTCGATCCTCTGGCCGGCCGTGTAGGTCCGGATGGTCTCCCGGTACTCGGGGCTGACGGTCGAGGGGACGACGACCTTCTTCCGGCGCGTCGCGGCACAGGCGATGAGGGCCGCCTCGGCCATGGCGCTGGCCCCGTCGTACATCGAGGCGTTGGCGACATCCATCCCCGTCAAGCGGGTTATGAGGGACTGGTACTCGTAGATGGTCTGGAGGACGCCCTGGCTGACCTCCGCCTGGTAGGGCGTGTAGGCGGTGTAGAACTCCGACCGGCCGATGACGTGCCCGACGACGCTCGGGATGAAGTGGTCGTAGGCGCCGCCTCCCAGGAACAGGGCCCATTCCGAGGCGTTGGCGTTCCTTCCGGCCAGAGTCTTCATGTGGGTCAGGAGCTCGGGCTCCGACAGGGCCGGCGGCAGGTCGAGACTCCCCCGGAAGCGGACCTTCTCCGGGATGTCGCGGAAGAGGTCCTCGACGGACTCAAGGCCCAGCTCGGCGAGCATCGCCCGGCGGTCCGCCTCCGTGTTGGGCAGATAGGGAGAGTGGACCATCAGTGCGCCGCCTCCTCTTCCGCCTCGAACTTCTCGTAGGCCTCGACGTCCATGAGGTTGTCGAGCTCGCTGGGGTCGGAGAGCTCCATCTCGAAGAGCCACCCTTCCCCGTGGGGGTCGGAGTTGATCAGCTCGGGCGAGTCGACCAGCTTCTCGTTGACCCGGACCACCTTCCCGGAGGCCGGAGCGTAGCAGTCCGAGACGGCCTTGACCGACTCGACGACCCCGAAGCTCTCACCCTGCTTGAGCTCTGCACCCACCTCGGGAAGCTCGACGAAGACGATCTCACCGAGGTGGTCCTGCGCGAAGTTGCTCAGCCCGACCCGTCCGATGTTCCCGGTCACCTTTATCCACTCGTGCGTCTTCGTGTACTTGAAGTCCTTCGGGTAAACCCCACTCATCCTTGACCCTCCCTTCTTGAGAGATCACGCCCCGGTCGGACGCCGCCTCCTGTAGAACGGGGTCCTCACGACGACGGCCTCGACGGCCCTGCGGCGGATGCCGACGTGGATCTTCTGCCCTATCCCGGACATCTCCACGGGGACGTAGCCAGAGCCGAGGTTCTTGTCGAGCGTGGGCGCGTACGACCCCGAGGTCACGTAGCCGATCTCCGTTTCGCCGGCGGCATCGAGGATGGGGTAGTCGTGCCGCGGGATGCCGCGCCCGACCATCTCGAAGCCGACGAGCTTCCTCTCAAGGCCCCTTTCCTTCTGGGCCACGAGCGCCTCCCGCCCGATGAAGTCCCCTTTGTCCAGCGAGACGAAGCGCTCGAGACCCGCCTCGAGCGGGGTCCGCTCCGCGTCCAGCTCCTGCCCGTAAAGGGGCATGGAGGCCTCGAACCGCAACGTGTCGCGGGCTCCGAGGCCGACCGGAACGAGACCCTCGGGACGTCCGGCTTCCATCAGAGCCTCCCAGATCTCGGGAGCATCCTCCGGGGACGAGAAGATCTCGAATCCGTCCTCGCCGGTGTAGCCCGTGCGGGAGACCATGCACGTCCGCCCGGCGACCTTCACCTTGTCCCTGACCCGGTAGTAGCCGATAGCCTTCAGGTCGACCTCTGTGACCTTCTGAAGGATAGTCTCCGCCTTCGGACCCTGGAGGGCGAGCTCAGCCGTCCCGTCGGACTCGTCCACGAGGCGCGTCCCCGGGAAGCCCTCCAGGATGTCGGTCATCCAGGCGAAATCCTTTGCCGCGTTGGCCGCGTTCACGACGACGAGGTATTCTTTCTCACCGAGGCGGTAGACGATGAGGTCGTCTACACACCCGCCCGAGGGATAGCACATAGGCGAGTAGATGCACCGGCCGACATCCGCCTTGGCGATGTCGTTCGTCACCGCCTTCTGGAGGAAGCCGAGCGGGTCCTTCCCCGTGACCCGGAACTCCCCCATGTGCGAGACGTCGAAGAGGCCGGCCTTCTCCCGGGTGGTCCGGTGCTCCTCGATGATGCTCGTGTACTGCACCGGGAGGGCCCAGCCCCCGAAATCGATGATCCGGCCGCCGTGCTTCACGTGAAGGTCGTAAAGGGGCGTCTTCTTCAGCCCGGTCATTCCAGCACCTCCCTCCCGCCTGCATAGCATGCCGTGCCGACCCGGAACCAAAGAAGAAAGACGGCAGAACCCTTGCGGGCTGCCGTCTCTGTCCTTTCACCTGAGAGATTGCCCGGTCGCCCCTTCGGCTGGCCGGGTTTTCCCCTTTGGTGCCCCGCCGCTTCCGCCCGGCCGGGCGGAGGCGCGGGGGCTCTCCAGAGTCCCGTCAGGCCGCGGTCCCTTGTGCCTGAGCGTTTCCACCACACCCGCCCGAAAGGGTGATGCTTTCGCCTTCGGCGCCCGGCTCGTGCGGCTTGAGCTGCGACCTCACCGGGTCTCTCCCGCGGCTCCTCATCCGGCCTTTCAGCTTTCGATGGTCCCGGTCGGCCGTAGGTGCCGGAAGCCGGCACCCAAACGATGTTAGTTCTCCTCCCCGTCTCATATTCCTTCCTGTGAAGGTGTTCTCCAACAGCGGAGCACCCGTTACCCGTGGTCGATTTCGGCGTGCCCCGAGGTGAGCCGCGTGGCAGCGCTCAGGCACAGGCCTACGCCTCTTACCGTCGCCGTCGGCACCGTGGTCCTCATTCTGCTGGCCGTGTCCGTCGGGGCGGCCCGGCCCCTGTCCCGCGTCCACGAGCCGGAGGTCCCCCTGGTGGACGCTGCCGGCGGTCTGCTGGCGGCCCGCGAGGAGCCGGTCCCCCTGGACGCCCTCGACTTCATCACCATCCTTGTCGTCGGAATGGACGGGCACGTCAGGCACGCGGAGATTCCGCCGGGTCGGGAGAAGCGCTTCTCCCACATCCCGCTCGAACATCTCCGCGGCCTGACCGACACCCTGATGGTCCTGGGGCTCGACCGTCGGACCCACACGGTCCGGGTCCTCCGCATTCCCCGCGACACGATCGTCACCCTGCCCGGCCGGGGCCCGGACAAGATCGCCCACGTCATGGCCTACTTCTCCTTCTTCGAGCTCAAACGTCAGGTCGAGGAACTCCTGCAGATACCGGTCAACCGCTACGTCATCGTCGACTACGCCGGCTTCAAGACGCTCGTGGACGCCATCGGCGGGGTGACGGTCACCGTCGACCACGACCTCCTGTCCCCCGAGGGGGTCTGGCTCACCAAGGGCACCCACCGCCTCGACGGGACCCGGGCCCTCCGGTTCGTCCGCCACCGGTACGGCGAACGCGCCGGGGACATCGCCCGCATCAGGCTGCAGAACGAGTTCCTGCGGGCCGTCGGCAGGGAGCTGGTGCACAACGGCTTCACCAAGGCTCTCTCCGCCTATGCGGCCAGCCCCAGCGTCGTCAAGACCAACCTTTCCCTCCTGGAGGTCGTCGGCCTCTGGCGGGAGTGGCGGGACTTCGACCCGGACGACATCGTCTACATCCAGCTCCCCGGGACGGTCGAGAGCCACTACTGGCGCCCCGACCCCCTGGGAGTGACCAGGGCCGTCAGGGAGTTCTGGCCCGACGAGCCCTTCCCCGGGAAGTCGGGGGTGCGGCCGGGGTCTGCCCGGCGACAGCCGGCGGCCTCCTTCGTCTGCCGGCTCGTCGAGCTCGTGGGGCTCGACCGGTCGCCCCCGCGGCGGCTGACCTACGCCGGTCTCCTGCAGGGGTGCCGCTCTCAAGGTCCCGCCGCGGTCGTCGTGTACCACACCCATACGACAGAGTCTTTCATGCCCGAACTGTTCCCTGACCCCGCCGTCCGCCGGGACCACGACCCGGACCGTGAGGCCTTCTCGGCCGACCGGTCCCTGAACGTCGTCCGGGTCGGCAAGGAGCTGGCGGACAGGCTGGCGGACCTGGGGCTGGCGGTGAGGCACATCCGGACCGTCCACGACCCGGGCGGCTGGTCCGGCCGGTCCGGAGCCTACTTCAGGGCGAGGAAGAGCCTCATGGCCGAGCTGGGCGCGGTCCACTCCCCGGTCGTCGTCCTCGACATCCATCGGGACGCGGTCAGCCACTCCACGCCTGTCGGCGGGGACCGCGCCGCTTCCGTCCTCTTCGTCGTGGGGCGTCACAACCCGTGGTGGCAGTGGAACTACGTCTTCGCCCGGAACCTGAGCTCCGGCCTCTCCGCCGTGGCCCCCGGCCTCAGCCGGGGGGTCTGCATCCTGGACGGCTGCTACAACGAAGACCTCTCTCCGTTGGCCCTGCTGGTCGAGATCGGCGGCGTGGACTCCACGATGCAGGAGTGCCTCACCTCAGCGCGAATCCTCGCTGGGGTTCTCGCGGACTGCCTGGGAGCGCCGTAGGCTACTGACATGGCGTCCGACATTCTCCTGACACCACCCCCTGAGCTGACGGACCATGGGGTTCGGCTTGGTCGCGGTCACAGCCGAAAGGCCCCGAGAAGGGGTTGACGGCATGAGCCACGGGAGCGAGGTTCCTATCGTGAACTCGCCGCTCAGATGGTCGAGCACCGCTTCCCCCGGACTCCGCGGGGCCATGGCCGTCCTGGGCTCCAAGCTCGTAGGGGTCGGTGTCGCCTACGTGCTACTCGGCGGCCCCGGTAGCGTAAGCGGGTCAGGTGTACCGTGGGCGCTCATGACAGGGTCGGTCACAGGGCTCATCGTTGCTCTGACCCTCATTGCGCGCTGCAGGCACATCTCTCCGGTGCACACTCTCCGCCTGCTCCTCCCGAGTCGGGCCGACTTCAAGGGGATGAGGGGGCCATGCATGGCCCTTGCAACTTCTCTGGGATTCGTGGTCGCCGTCTCCCATATGGTGGAGTTCCCACAGGCTCATTCTCCTGAGGTCTACGAGGCCGCGCTCTCCCCTGTGCTGTGGGTCGACAACATTCTTCTTGCTCCCGTGGTGGAGGAACTCATGCTCCGCGGGTTTCTCTTCGATGCGATGAGAAGACGCGCTGTCGCCTCAGCGGTCATCGTGACCGGTGGGGTGGGAGCCATGCTACATCTCAGTTTCCCTCAGGTCCTGTTCGTGACGCCGATGCAGATGATTCTGAGCTACGTCAGAGCCCGAACCGGGACGGTCAGCGTGTGCATCGTTCTTCACGTCGGCTACAACCTCGCGGCGCTGGTCACCGCCTTCCTGCTCGCGTCGGTGTCCGGGTCGCCCCTCATATGACCGGTGAGGCACTCATCCGGGCCTTCCCCGGAGGAGGGCGACGAGGTCAGGGCGGCTCCGCAGGTAGAAAAGGAGAGGCAGGCCCAGACCGGCCGCGGCGACCGTCTCGCCCGCGGCGATGTAGGCCCAGGAGAGCCACAGAGGCATGTCCAGTCCGAGCACGAGCGGAAGGTAGGTCCCGACCACGAGGGCGTTGATGACGATGGTCGGGACAGGGACCAGCCACGGAAGGTGCCGCAGGCGCCGGGCGAGGTAGGCCGAGGCCAGGGTGGCCAGGCTTCCGAAGACAAGGTCGACCGGGCCCAGGCCGCCGGCAAGGTTGGCGGCGAGGCAGCCCAGAAAGAGCGCCGGGACGGCGAGCGGGGTGACGGCCGGGAGGACCATGAGGGCCTCGGAGACCCTTACCTGCACCGGCCCGTAGGCGAACGAGGAGAAGGGCGGCGCGGCCGTGAGGACGAGATAGAGAGCGGCCAGCAGCCCCACCCTCGCGACGGTCTCTGGCCTCATAGCGCTCCCCCTTCCGGAGCCGGCTGACCGGGCGCCCTTCCGTATCGTGGAGACCTCCTGGGGGTCTCCGTCGGACATCCCACGGTTCCCGACTATGGGCTCCATTGTGCCCTATTATACAGCCACCGCCGCTCCCGTCCCAGGGGGTCTGTGGTATGATGCCCTCCGGGAGGAGCAGGGTTTGACCGTCCTCGTCGTGGACAACCTGGCCAAATCCTTCGGCGCCGACCTCGTCTTCTCGGGCGTCACCTTCACCGTGGCCGCCGGGGAGCGCGTCGGCGTCGTCGGCCCCAACGGTTCGGGCAAGACGACGCTCCTCGAGGTGGTCTGCGGCAGGCTCCCCCATGACGAAGGTCACATCCATCTCGTCGGCCGCCCGCGGCTGGGCTACCTCGAGCAGGAGGTGGGCCCGGTGCGTGACGGGGAGGTCTCCCTCCTCGAACACGCCTTGGGGGCCACGGCCGCCCTGGGCCGGATGGAGCGGCGCCTCCGGGAGCTCGAGGAGACCATGGCCGCCTGCGGCGGTCGAGTTCCGGTCCTCCAGGAGGTGATGGACGAGTACGGCCGCCTCCGGGAGGCCTTCGAGCGGGCCGGCGGTTACGCGAGAGAGGCCCGGGCGAGGGAGGTCCTGTTCGGTCTCGGCTTCTCCGAGAAGCACCTCACCCTGCCCGTCTCAAGGCTCAGCGGGGGACAGCGGACGAGGGCCAGGTTGGCGCGTCTCCTTCTGGAGGAGCCGGACCTCCTCCTCCTCGACGAACCGACCAACCACCTCGACCTCGAGACCACCGAGTGGCTCGAGGACCACCTCGAGGGCTTCCGGGGAGCGATGCTCGTCGTCTCCCACGACCGCTACTTCCTGGACCGCCTCGCGACGAGGATCCTCGAAGTGGACCGCGGACGGGTGACCTCCTGGAAAGGGAACTACTCCACGTACGTGGCCCAGAAGGAGGCCTGGCTTCGCCGGGCCCGGGAGACCTACGAGCGCCGGCAGGAGGAGGTCGAGCGTCTCGAGGCCTTCGTCCGCCGGTACAGGGCCGGAAGCCGGGCCAAGGCGGCCAAGTCCCGGGAGAAGGCCCTCGCCCGCATGGACCGCCCCGAAGCTCCCCCCGGGCCGCCCGCGGCGCCTCGCCTCCGGTTCGAGGCACCGGAGCGAAGGTCCGGGCGGGAGGTCCTGCGCCTTGAAGACGTGGGTCTGGCCTTCAGCGACGCACCGGCCGGCGACGGGCGGGGGGCGGGCCGAGACCCGGGGGGCGCCGGCTCGGAATGGCTCTTCCGTCATGTCGACGCCCTTGTGGAGCAGGGCGACCGCATCGCCCTGGTCGGGCGGAACGGGACCGGCAAGACGACCCTGCTCGAGGTCATCATGGGTCGGCTGCCGCCGACCTCGGGGCGGGTCCTGTGGGGGTCCGGCGTGAAGCCGGCTTACTTCGCCCAGGGGCTCGACGACCTCGACGACGACCGGACCGTCCTCGAGGAGCTGGTGTCCGCCACCGGGTGGGACATCCCGCGGAGCCGCAGCTACCTCGGGCGCTTCCTCTTCTCCGGTGACGACGTGGAAAGGCGCGTCGCCGCTCTCAGCGGGGGGGAGCGGTCGCGGCTGGCCCTTGCCTGCCTCATCGCCTCCCGCCCGAACGTCCTCGTCATGGACGAGCCGACGAACCACCTCGACCTTCCCACGCGGGAGGCCCTGGAGGAGGCCCTCGCCGAGTTCACCGGGACGCTCATCTTCGTCTCCCACGACCGCTACTTCGTCGAGCGACTCGCCGACAGGGTCTGGAAGCTGGAGTCCGGCAACCTGGTGCGGTTCGAGGGAGGCTACGCCGAGTACCGGGTCTGGAGGGCCGGGCGGAGGGCGCGGGAAGTCGCCCCTCCGGAGCCGGGCCCGGCGACGGCTGTCAGGAGTGAGAGGGGCCCCGTGAAGGAGGGCGGCGCCGCCGCCGGACGGGATGGCCCGGCCAAGCTGTCCAAGGGGCGCCGCGCCCGACTCGAGCGGGAGCTCGCCGACCTCGAGGCCCGGATAGACCGGCTCGAGCGGCGGCGGGGGGAGCTTGAGTCCCTGATGGCCGACCCGGACTCCTACCGCGGCGGCAAGGGAGCCCACCTCGACGCCGATTACCGGCAGGTCCTCGCCGACCTCGAAGAGGCCCTCCTCCGCTGGGAGGAGGTGGCCGGACGCCTCTCGGGCGGCGGCGCTCCGGTTCCCGGGGACTAGCTAGCCCAGACCGGGCGCTGCGGAGTCTCCGTCCCCGAGCTTCACCACCTCACCGTGGGGCCGGGCACCCGGACCCGGACGCGGCAGGACGAGCAGCCCATAGGACGGCCACGGAGCCAGGCGGGAGTCGGTCGGCGAGCCGGGGTTGAGCAGAAGGACTCCGTCCTTGAAGCCGCACAGCGGCCGGTGGCTGTGGCCGAAGACGAGCACGTGCGGCCTCGCCCGGCGGACACAGGCCAGGGCTCTCTCGGGCGTGTTCGCCCCGCGGCCGAGATGGCCGTGGACGAGGGCCACCCGCCAGCCGTCTATCCCGACCACGGCGGCCAGCCCGAGACGTTCGGCCAGTTCCGGCGGGTCGACGTTGCCGGCCACGGCCAGGGTGGGAGCCAGGGCCTCGAGCTCGAGGAGGACGTCGGCGCTCACGAGGTCCCCGGCGTGAAGGATGAGGTCCGCTCCCGCGAGCCCGTCCAGGAGCGCGCGGGGAAGGCTGCGGGCGCGCCCCGGGATGTGTGTGTCCGAGACGCACCCCACAGTCACGGGCCAGTCCGGCGGGTCGAACCTCTCTTCTCGCACACTACCCTCTTCGACGCACGTGGCGCCCCTCCCGCCGGGTGCCCCTACACGGGGCCGCCGACGGCAGACGGGACGCGTTCCAGCCGGCGTCATTCACCCGCTTCGCGCTCACGGCCGCCCGACCACGGCGGCGTCCGCGTGGACCGAGACGTGGACCGGCCCGAGGGAGACCGTGAAAGGGAGACGCACGAGCGCCCGCACCAGGACGCACACCGTCGGGTACCTGACCCTCCTTCCCGTCACCGGACACGACGGGGCCCGGTCGTCGGAGAGGTTGATGACGGTGACGACGACCTCCAGCGACCCCTGCTCGATGAGGGTGAGATCCTCGAGGTTGGCTCTCACCCAGGCTTCGGCGTCGGCCCGGGCGTTCTCGGGGACGATGAGGACCTCGCCCTCGGCCAGGGCCACGTAGTCAAGGTCCTGCACCCCGGCCAGGGCGCCCATGTCAGCGGCGGCCCTCATCTCGGCCCGGGCGATAAGGAGGGCGCCCAGGTCCGCAGCCAGCGCCGCACAGGCGATGAGACAGGGGAGGAAGAGGACGACGAGAGCGGCGGCCGCCCCACGGTCCCCTGCCGGGAGGCCGGACGGCAAGCACGGCGCCGGGAAGGGGCGGCCCGGGCGGCGGCGCCCCTTCCCGGCCGGGCGCCTTCCCCCCGCGCGGGTCAGGCTCACCGTCTCCTCACCTTCTCCCCGCGGGAGAGCACGCGCGCGGTCAGAGTCAAGGTGTCCCCGATGATGGGCCGGAGAACCGCGCTCATCACCGGGTACTCATAGATGAGGTGGACCCGGATGGTGGTGCCGTAAGAGGCCTGTTTGGGCGAGACGGAGACGGTGACCGCCTCGGGGTCGATGTTCCCGAGCTCGAGGTACTCCCGGATGCAGGCGTAGACACCCGGCGTGGCCCCGCCCTCGACCGCGGCCCTCCTCGCCCCCTCGCGGGCCGCCCCGACGAGGGCGAGCTTAGCGCTGGCGATGAAGGCGAACTCCACGGTGCTGAACAGGATGACGAACAGCAGGCCGGCCGTCAGGATGAACTCCACGGTGACGGCCCCCGCCTCTCGTGTCCCTCTGCGGTTCCTCCTCACCGTCGACCCCTCCCGCCTCCCCGTTCCTGTGTCCCCTGTCCCTTCTCCTCACCCCGAGCCCGGCCGAGGTCAGGGGCTGACGCCCGTCAGGACGTCGATGATGGACTGGAGCTTGTCCTGGAGCGTCGCGCCGAGGGCGGACAGGCTCGAGATGAGGACTATGACCACGAGGGCCAGGAGAAGGGCGTACTCGGCCGTGGTGACACCCCGCGAGTCCGCCAGCCGCCGGGCGGCCAGGACGCCGAACCGGCGGAGGGGAAGCGCGATGAAGCGGAAGCGGTGCAAGGTGCGCATTCAGGTTCACCTCCCGCGGCCGGGGGTTGCTCCCGGAGAACGTTCCCGTGGGCCTCGGTCGGTGAAGGGCCTCCGGCGGGGCCGGAGGTTCGGCATGCGTCGGGCTGGACGGCCCCAGTCTACGGTTCCGGGCCGGCACCGTCAACAGCGAAGAAGGTCGACCATCGGAAGTTCGGGGCGAGGGCGCCGGCGATTTCCGGCCCGACCCGCGCCTGGCCGCGGGGGTCAGGGGAGCGCTCTGATGTAGCGCCTGCCCTGACGACCTGAGATGGGCTGGCGTGCCTGTCGGCAGCACTTGAGCTGTCTTCGTTCATGCTCACTGAAGCGGATGCGGCGCCAGCGTTCGCTGGCCTGCCACAGAGTAGCGAACACCAGCTTCAAACACTCCTTCTCC
>ENA-OSAE01000290-OSAE01000290.1-marine-sediment-metagenome-genome-assembly--contig:-NODE-290-length-27870-cov-413.024735_pt1 | contig 27870 bp, 36 predicted proteins | sample MGYA00237870_ERZ529317 | MGnify/ENA primary metagenome ERZ529317 (study PRJEB26369, sample SAMN03142812) | marine sediment metagenome | biome: marine; feature: borehole; material: sediment... | reverse complement strand
CTTCTCTGATAAGTTCAAAATCTCTGTCGAGAGTGATCAGTTTCTCATGCTGTCTAATTGACACTTCAAAGATGATGGAATTATATTTCACTTCTTTTCAACTTTGACCCGTTTCTTGCAGATGTTTCAGTGTCTCTTATAGTGACATGATTTTACTTGTTTCAGGACATGATCTCATTCATCCCTGAGACGGTGTCACATCAATCTTCCTTCTTATTCAACCACATCCTGATTCTCTTTTCCGGAAAAAAGATATGTATCATCTGAAAACTTCCTTTTCAATTATCTGGCAGTATAATGGAATTTTGGAACGATGCAGCTATCCGGCTCACAGAATTATTGTGAATGGTAAAACTGGTTTAGAAATACCATAAATTGTCAGGTTTCGGTATCAATTCATTTCTGGGATGGATTATAACTCTGAGGAGCGAAATTATTTTGGGAAAGAACACCTGAGGAAGTAAATGAAAAAATTTAAATAATCTCAGGCTTTAGGCTTTAATGAATGGTACACAGCTTAGCATACTGGTGGCATTTTGGATTCTCTGATTTTGAGTATAGCTTTAGCTATTGAATGTGGGGGTGGTGTTCTTGGTGGTGTTGTTGTGTTTGAGGTGTCTGGGAACATTATATATAAACTCTTTAAATAAAAGAGGTGAATAAAATTGACCGGAAAACGAAGGCGTCTTAAAAGAATAATGAGAAACGATAAAGCACTGATAGTCCCAATGGACCACGGTATGACAAAACCGGAATCAGGAATCGAAGACATAGACAGAATTATCGGGCTTCTTGATGGTGTTGTTGATGCCTTTGTCCTTCACAAAGGAATGGTGCTCCACTCAGATATCGTAGAAAACATGGAGTCTGCACTGATAGTGCATCTCTCCGCATCAACAAGTTTGAGTCCGGACCCCCTATCCAAAAAAATTATTACAAGCGTGGAAAAGGCAATTCAACTTGGAGCAGAGGCTGTGAGTGTCCACATAAATATTGGGAGCAACACTGAAGGAGATCAGATAAAAGAGGCGTCTATAGTATCTGAAAAGTGCATAGACTATGGTATACCTCTTCTTGTAATGAGCTACCCGCGAGGGAATGGAATAAACGAGTACGGGCTTGAAGAGGTTAAACTGGCAGTGAGAGTTGCAAACGAGATCGGTGCTGATATCGTAAAAACAAATTACACTGGAAGTGTTGAGACATTTAGAGAGGTTGTAGAGTTTTCAAAGGCTCCAGTTGTAATAGCTGGAGGTGGAAGGAGAAGCGACGCAGAAATTATCGACATGGTGGAGGAGGCAATGATTGCAGGTGCAAAGGGTGTCGCAATTGGCAGAAATGTTTTTCAGGCAGAGAACCCAAGAGAACTGGCTCTGAGAGTTAGTAGAGTCGTCCATGGTGTGATGTATGAAAGAACTGTGGCTAATAGATGATGGGAAAAGATGGGAGATTGTTAAAGAGAATGTCAAAAATGCAATTGAACTCGGGTTCACCGGAGTTGCTGTAAGTAATGAGTTCGTGAACAAAGCTAAAAAACTTGGAAACATAGAGGTTGAAGTGGCAGATGTTTTCAAAATAGGATCCGAAAAAGATCAGGAAAGAGCCATAGAGATGACAATGAACAGCAAAAGGATATTTCTTGACTTTGAAAACTGGAAAATCATCCCTCTTGAGAATATTGTGGCTATGAAGGGCAAAGGAAAGGTAATTGCAATTGTAAGGGACTTGGATGAAGCTGAGGTTGTGTTAACAACTCTTGAAACCGGTGCTGATGGTATTGCAGTTTTTCCAAAACCCAGGGAGGAACTTAGAGAATTTTCAAGAATTGTGGAAAGTCAAAGGAGTGTTAAACTTGAAAGAGGGGAGATTATCGAAATCAGAAAACTCGGGATGGGAGATCGTGTCTGTATTGACACAATTTCTTTAATGAATTCAGGAGAAGGTATGCTTGTAGGTAACAGTGCCGGGTTCATGTTTCTGGTTGCCAGTGAAAGTGAGAAAAGCGAATATGTTTCCCCAAGACCATTTAGAGTGAACGCAGGAAGTGTGAATGCCTATATAAAGATAGGGGATAGAACCAGATACCTCTCCGAACTTAAATCCGGAGATGAAATCGAGATTGTTAGGTTCGACGGGAAGACAAGAAAAAGTTTTGTTGGTAGGGTTAAAATCGAAAAAAGACCGATGATACTTATAAAAGCAAAAACAGAGGGGGTCGAAGGTACAATTATCCTCCAAAACGCTGAAACAATCAAACTCATAAACTCCAGAGGGGAACATGTGAGTGTATCCGAGCTCAAAAAGGGTGATGAAATTCTGGTTTACATTGGAAAAAAAGCAAGACATTTTGGTGTAGCTGTGGAGGAGAGCATCATTGAGGAGTAGTGGTAACATTGTTGTCTCGGTTAGAAGTTTCGCAGAAGCATCTCAGGCAGTTAGGATCGCAGATATAATCGAGTTTAGACTGGATCTTTTTCCATCTTTTCCGAATTATACCAGAATAAGAACCGAAAAACCTTCAATTGTAACAATAAGAAGAAAAGAGGATGGAGGCAGGTTTGAGGAAAGCGAAGAAAAAAGGCTTAAACTCCTCATGAATTATTCAAAATACTCAGATTTCGTAGATATAGAGACTGATGTTGACGATGATACCTTTCTCAAATTCGAGAAAGTCAAGATTGTGGAATCATATCACAACCTCTCCGAAACTCCTGAGTATGAGGTGCTTGTTGATATTGTTGAAGGGAAACGTGGTGACTATATAAAAATAGCAACGATGGGAAACAGCAAGGATGATGTCCTCAAAATTGTTAAGCTTCTTGTAGAGTACGAAGGAGTCATTGCATTTCTTCTCGGAAAAAATTTTGCCTACACCAGAATATTTTCATTTATTCTTGGATCTCCATTCATATACTGCACAATCTCAACTCCAATTGCTCCGGGTCAGTACGACATATACACCGCAAGAAAAATACTGAAATCAATGGGAGTGATATGAGAATTCTGATTTACGGAATGGGGGGGATGGGCAAGATATTTAGGGAGTTTTTCGAGATGAGAGGGTACTACGTCAGGGGGTATGACATCAACAAACACCTGAGTGAAATTGAAGATTTTGAAATAAAAAATTTTGATGTCATATTTTTATGTGTACCCATGGACTGCATTGAGGAGTCCCTGAAAAAAATTGCACGAATCCAAAAAGATGCTTTGATCGTGGACATCGCAACAATCAAGTCAACTTCCATCCCGGCCCTCGAAAAATATGGATTCGACTACTTGAGCATACACCCAATGTTCGGTCCCGAAAGCGAGATAGGGCTGTCAAATATAATTATAATTTCTCAGTCCAACAGAAAAGAAGAACTAAAAATCATAGATGAGTTCAGAAAGGCAGGAGCAATTATATCGTATTTACCATACGAAGACCATGATCGCAGAATGGCAGAAATACAGGGGACAGCCCATTTTTTGCTACTCCTCTTTGCATTTTCACTAAAAGACAAGTTTAAAGATAGGTATGATATCGCTTCTCCCATATTCTTAGTGATGCACAAGCTTGCAAGCAGAATACTAAATCAAGATTGGAAGATGTATTGGCATATTCAAAAAAACGCTGAAAAAATGAGAGAGGAACTTGTAAGGAACACCAAAATCCTTCACGAAATGTTGAAAGATGAGAAAAGGTTCAGAGAACTTATCGAGGAGTTGAGAATTCACTTTGATAACTACAAAGATTCCACATTTATTCTGGACGCATACAAGGCAACTGTTGAGGTCAATAAAATTGATGAGCTGAGAGGATACATAAGGGCAGTTGACTCTCTAATTCTCAAACTAATCGAAAATAGAGTTTCTGCTGGAAAAAAAGTTGCTGCTGAAAAGCAAAAACTGAACGAGCCAATTGAGCTATCCCATATAGAAGATGTGAAAATCAAAGAGATCACCAAAAGAACCTTTCTGAATCCACTATATGTCTCAGAAATATTCGAGAACATAATGAGGCTCACAAAAGAAGAGGAATACAGAAGTCTTGGAATAGGTAAAAAAATGGCAGTTTTGGGCCCTAAAGGAAGTTTTTCTGAGGAGGTTGCACTGAAACTTACCGGTTCGAGATTGCCACTCATATATAAAAACAGTGTAGAAGATATATTCAAAGCAGTAGAAGATGGTGAAGCAGATTACGGACTTGTTCCGGTTGAAAATTCTCTCCATGGTACGGTAATACAAACCCTGGACTCGCTACTGAAATACAGTGTAGAGGTGTTTGCTGAATATGAATCTGAGATACGCCACAATCTCGTAGCAAAAAGAAAGTTAACTCCAGATGAGGTTCAAGTTGTATTCTCTCATCCTCAGGCAATTGCCCAATGTTCTGAGTTCATAAACAACTATCTCCCTCATGCCGAAATAAGATACACCAGAAGTACAAGCGAAGCAGTAGAGATGCTGGATGATCAATCAGTGGCGATTGCATCAGAACTCGCAGCAAAATTATACAAACTGCAGATTGTGAAGAGAGATATCCAGTCCAATCACTCCAACAAAACAAGATTTTACATAATAAGGAAACAAGGTGGAAGAGTATTGAATGGAGATACAACATGCATTTTTTTTGGAGTGGATGATAGACCAGGAGCGCTTTACGATGTACTTGAGGTGTTCTATAGGCACAACATAAACTTGCGAAAGTTGGAAAGCCGACCATCAGGCAGCAGACTTGGAGATTACATATTTTTTGCAGAGGCTGAAAAAAGACTTGAAGAGAGTATTGTTGAAGAGCTGAAAAGTAAAACAACATTCTGTAAAATAGTTGGAATTTTCAAAAAAATTGAGAGCATCGATGTTTTTTCAAGATCGGATTAGGTCCCTAAATTGGAGAACATCATCAGGAACAGAATTCCAAAAAGCATTGCGAACATGAAAACTATGTAATTTCTCTGTCTTTTTCTATCTTCCTCATATTTTTGCTGACAATCCTTCCCACAGAACGTTTCTTCAGGCTCTATTGCCTTGCCACAAACAATACAGTGTCTATGAGGGACAACACCTGGCATACTTTTGAATGGTTTGGAAAGTATAAAAATTTAATTAATTACTGGCTGTTACTCCGAGTTATATAATCCACAACCTCCTTGGGAAGTTCTATTTTGTAATCTGAATAATTCACGTCAAAAACAAATTTTCCGTTAATTGGCATCTCTGATTTTAGTCTCAACTTTGGACTATCACTATTGAACTCACTTTCGAGATGAAAAACATCGGAAAACAGTCTTGAAACAAGGATTATATCTCTCATACTCTGAGCATCCTTCACCATCAGACCAATTACAGAGCCTTCTTTCCCTTCCACCTTGTTCATTAAATTCGAAAGAAACAGATAGGTTTTTTCAAGTCCATGAACCAAGATTAACTCAGAAATTAGACTGAGATATACGGATGTTTTTCCGCGATAAGTATCAATAGTCTTTGAAAGAATGATATTGATTTCATTCAAATTTGCAATGTTAAAATTTCTTGAGCTAAAGGATTTTATATTTGGTTTATTGTTGTACGAGCTTATAATGCGTCTAACGGTGAGGGGATTTTCTGAGAAAAACCAGATTATATTCTCGGATAACTCTAAGCATATATTATACCCAAGGGACACTCCACTAAATCCAGATTCTGCAATAACCATATAATTTCTCATCATTCACTCCCACATCACTTCAGTGATACCAAGACTACAATTCACAATTTATTAATGTTTTGTTTTCCAATAATAAAGTTTCCCTCATTATGAGGTGCTACCACCCGATATAACCCTCAGAACCTTTATTTCCCCATTTACGGCCGTTGAATCAATGGGAATCGGCTCCGTTCCCCTAACAATGATAACCGTTTCAGGATTTATACCCAATTTCTCCAAAAGCATAGAATATGTTTCACCCTCTACAGCCTCAACAACTCTCTCCTTAAATTCAAACCCCCCCAAAAAAGTAAATCTTACCTCAATCTTCCTCGGGGAGGATTTCTTTTGCGACCTCATGGATGTCTTTTATTTCAGCAGGATTTTTAATCTCATCGACATTTTTCATGAGGAGTTTCTCGTCCTTCATAACCTCCTTTTTCGTCCCTTTTCTCCTGAACAGTCTCCAGTTAAATCTCCTCATAGTAGATCACAGTTATACAGTTGTTTTTCTTCCTATATTAATCTTCTCTGATCGAAAAACTAAATGTTAGGCTGAATATTATTTAAAAGCTCCCAACAAATCATTTCTCCCTCTTGCTGCCAGAAGATTTTTTAGGGCATCTCTGATCTTTCCGACATCTCCATTTCTCGCCTGAGCTGGAATCACCCTATCTCCGGGAAGACCTGTTTTTATCGAGATGTATTTCATGACCTCGTCTACACTCTCGACCCTGTCCATTTTGTTTGCACACACAAAAACTTCAGCACCCACATCCTTCAGAAAGTCAACCATCTCAATATCCACCGGGATTTGTCTCCTTATCTCCCACCTCTCCACTATCTCCCTGAATGACTTTGAATCAACAACCACAACTCCGGCCCATATTCTCTCAGAATTTTCCTCAATGTATCTGACTATAAAATCCTTGACTTTCTCGCTGAATCCGTGGCTGACACCCCTTATATATCCAAATCCGGGAAGGTCTGTTGCAAGAAAATCCCTGTATCTGAAGAAATTTGGATGGATTGTTGTGCCCGGCTTTTTACCCTTTCTCACCTTGACACCGAAAAGGCGGGAAAAGAGGGTTGACTTGCCAACATTTGACCTTCCACAGAAAACAAACTCAACATTAACCTGGCCAGAGTCCATAATATGCGTTAAGGATTATTGTCAGAACTCCAACAACAAGGCCAACCGCTATAACGGCTTTTGGACTTATCTTTATCTGCGTCTTCTCCTCCTCAAAGTACCTCATTATTCCTGCAGAGGACATGAGGGGTGGTGATGTGTCCTTCTTTGGCATGGGGAAGAGTATTAAACTGAATGTATTTTAATTTTGCTATGTTTAGAGTTCTCAATGCCATCACAGGTGAAGCCGGATTTCTTTTCAGGGATAAAAAATGGAGGTTTGAAACCTCGAATGTTGTGCCTGAATACGTGCTCATACCTGCATTCTTCAATGCTCACACTCACATTGGTGATTCATTCTTTGAAGCCCCTCGCATGCCCCTTGAAAGTCTTGTTGGGCCAGAAAGTTACAAATTCAGGCGTCTTGAACAGGCTGAAGAGGATGAGATTGTTGAAGGAATGAAGAGGGCAATAAGTGTCATAGCAAAAACGTCCTCAACATCTCTTGAGTTCAGGGAAGATGGTCTGAGAGGATATGAGCTGTACATGAGGGCTGACAACAGCAGAATGTTAATAGCTCTTTCCCGACCATCCACAGTGGAGGAAGCAGAAATTCTGTCAGAGATCTCACATGGGTTTAATTTCAGCAGTGTAAGGGATCATGATTACAGGTTTCTTGAAGAGTGCAGGGATATAGCCAGAAAGAAAGGACTGATATTCGCAATACATGCTGGGGAGATAAACAGCCTGGATGTCGAGAATGCAATAGCTCTCGATCCTGATTTTTTGATTCATATGAATATGGCCGAGAAGGACCAGATAATAAGAGCGATGGATCATAACATAGGAATTGTAACATGCTTTCGGTCAAATGCGTTTTTTGGGGTTCTCAACCCCGAAAACTACATAATGCTTTCAGAGTATGACGGGTGGCACATAGGCACAGATAACTGCATGATCACAACGCCCTCCATGATTGATGAGCTTAAATTTGCCAGCTACCTTGTTGAACCGGAAAAACTCTTCAGAGCAGGAATCAGAAATCCGTTTTTTGAAAGCTACATGCTTCTCAGTTTTGAGAGGATAGTTGACAGAGATAACGTCGTTGTTTCTGTGGTTAGAAGGATGGAGAGCTGTGACGTTTTCATGGTGATAAGAGAAGAAATAGAATTTGAGTGATGTCAGGGCTAAACGTTCTCGAATTTGTATATCCCTCTGTACTCCTCCGTTTCGTCATCAAGGGTGAAAAAGACAAGCTGAACGATCCTTGCATTCTTTTTAAGCCATATCCCGTTCTCGTTATAGACGACCAGTCCTACCTCACTTCTCCCCTGATACCCTGCATCCCATACGGCCGTTAGAATGTTGGCACCTGCTCTTATCATGCTCGATCTCGGTCTGGCAAGAGCCATCATGTTTTTCGGAATTTTCACAATCTCGTTCAGGTATGCCCTGTAGTAGCCCCTCCCGAGAAATATCCAGTCTCCGTTGAACTCGACCTCCTGCACATTCGGCAGCTCTCTCTCGCTGTTGTCAAAATCAAGCCTCGCCTGCCCCTTGACTTTTCCAATTTTTCTCAGTGTACAGTCAAATCCGTTGGGTTGAAGCTGCGTCTCGAGATCGATGTAGTCTGATACGAGATTCTCTTCAAGTATGAGCCTTCTGATCTCGTTTTTGGAGATGCAGCTCACGAAATCACCTCATGCCGGCACCAAACTTCCAACCTCTCCTTGCTGAAATGCTTGTGAAATCGATATAGTATCCATCAATCTCATCATAGCTTTTAAGGATTTTCGCCACCTCTACTGCTATTATATGTGCACACGGACTTCCTGCCCTGAGATTTATCTGGAAATCCCTGCATGTGCAGAATTCCTTGTCAACAATGTACTCCTCATTTCCAACAACAACAAAAAAGTCCCGGTATTTCTTAACCCTGCTCTCTCTTGCGTAAAAGAAAGCCTTATCTCCTCTCCTGCCAAACCTCTCTATCAGGTACTTGTAGAGACTGTATTCATTATCTTGGAACTCTTTCAGTCTTTCAAGGTCATTCCAGCTCCTCATCTCCCTCCTGAACCTCTGATCTGTCTATCTCAGCCAGAAGATTCACTGTGTGAACTGCATCTATGGCATCGAGCCAACCGATGACAACAAGATCCTCATCGGGAATTTCGAGATCATCAGGGAGCTTTTCACCTGCCAGAACCTTTGCACCCATTCTGACTATCTCTTCAAATGCTCCTTCAAGATCTCCACTCTTCTCCTTCTCAACAGCATCCTTCAGAAGTTTTTCAAAGGACTTCTTGCTGACCTTTCCATCAAGAAGATGCTGGAGCCCCCCTGTAACAACTCTCATGTTCTCCAGAGTGATATCAAGCAGCTCATTTTTCAGATCATCTCCGAGATCATATTTTTTTTCAAGAAGATGCTCACTCTCGGAAACAAGCTTTTTGGCGTCACTCTTGGTTATCTCCCTTGCCCTTATGCTTTTCAGAAGATTGAGGCAGGCAATTATGTAATCGTCGAGCATCTTGTCAAATATCTCAAGTCCCTTGCCCTCGTCAATGTCAACTTCTTCCTCCCTAATCCTTTCGATCCAGTTTCTGATTCTGTCCTCGGTGTAAAACATTGAAATGGGATTTTCCGCCCTGAAATATAACCTTTTTGTTTAGCCTCTGGTAATTTTATGGGAGATATATAAATTTACATGGAATTCCCCAAACCAGGCAATTTTTAAATAGAAGTTTTGAAAGTCTGAATTGGAGAGAATGAAGCCGACGATGATGTTGATGGCTATGTTTATTGTTCTATTTGCTTCAGTATCCAATGCTGAGACTCTGAAAATAGACGGGTGTACAGCCATAAATTCACCTGGGCACTATTTAATTGTCAATGATCTGGTTAATCTAACAGCCGAGACATGTATATCGATCACTTCCAATAATGTAATACTGGATGGAGATGGGCATAGCATCCAAGGCACCCCTCAAAAATTCAGAACTGGTGTGCTGATTCACAGTCCCTACGGGATTGTGAACGTTACAGTGAGGAACATAACTGTGGAAAATTGGTATTATGGAGTTTATATTAAAAAAGCTGAAGACGTAGAGATCTCCTTCTCCAAAATTGCCAATACCAGTAGACATGGAATACACGTCTCAAACTCTACCTCTATTCAGATAGACAGTAACAGACTCACAAATAACGGTGTCGGCATCTCTTTTGAAGGTGGTTCCGAGTACATTGTAGTATCCAACAGCACGATTGAAAAGAATCTGGATGGCATTTACATTATAGATTCGTCCAACGGTCTGTTCGAACGTAATATAATAAGAAACAATTGGGGTGGAATTTGGATTTCCGGCTCATTTCAGATTGTCATCTCAAATAATACAATATATCTGAACAAAGATGGAATCTGGATATCCAGATCGGATCACAACCTTATCTCAAATAACGAAATCTGGAATAACGAGAATGGAATCTGGATTTTTGATTACTCTTTGTACAACACTTTCAAAGATAATGTGATCTATGAAAATAATCTCGGATTGAAAATGTTTAACTACACCACGTTCAACACAATCTACAACAATATATTCAACAATACAATTAATGTTGAACTGGACAATACTACCCAAAATACGTGGAATGCATCGAAAAGCAGTGGCAGAAACATCATCTACGGGATGGTTATTGGAGGAAATTACTGGGCAGAATCAAACAATACAGGATACTCGCAAATATGTATAGACGTAGATGTTGATGGAATATGTGATCTCCCATACCATATAAACAACAAAAATATCGATTATCTTCCTCTCACCAATATACAGGTAGCTGAGATAGTTTTGGACTCTATAAACGACAGTTTGGAGCAGATAATCACCAAATACTACCCTTTCTTTGACTGGAGAACTGAAACTCCAACCAGATCAGATGTGATCCAGGCAGTGGTCGGGGCTGTCAACCTCTACTTCTCCACCACCGACCAGCGTCTGAAAGACAGCATCCTGAATGATGTGGTGCTGATGGTTTATCTCTACTTCCAGCTATAGACTACTATTATTTTTATTTTTTATATCAAGAACTTGAATTTCGAAAGACAGACAATGAACTGACTACAAGAATCTCGGAACGATTCCCTGCATCATCATGAGATCAAGAACTGCTACCGCAACCATGGCCTCACAGACAACAACTGCCCTTGGTACAATACATGGGTCGTGCCTGCCCTTAACTGCTATTTCCTCACTTCCAAAAGTTCTTAGATTGACTGTCCTCTGTCTTTTAGAGATGCTTGGGGTTGGTTTTACAGCCACCCTCACAACAATGTCCTGACCCGTCGTTATCCCCCCCAGAACTCCTCCAGCATTGTTTGAATAAAAGCCAATTTTTCCCCTGTCAGCAAACATCTCATCGTTCATCTCGCTCCCCTTCATCCTTGCAGCCTCAAATCCGGCTCCAATTTCAACCCCCTTTACAGCAGGAATGCTCATAAGAGCAAAAGCGAGATACGCATCAGCCTTCATGAAAACAGGCTCTCCAACACCTGCCGGAACTCCTCTAACTATTACCTCAGCGACCCCTCCAACACTGTCCCCCTCCCTCACTGCATTCTGTATTTTTTCAATCACCAGATCCTCCTTTTCCTTATCTGGGAATCTTACAGGACTTCTTTCAGATTTCTGGAATATTTCCTGAATCTCTCCTTCAACATCCGCTCTTATTCCCGCAATTTCTCTTGAAAATCCGTAAATTCTGACTCCGAATTTTTCGAGAACCTTCTTCGCCACAGCTCCACAGGCAACCCTGCCAACAGTCTCTCTGCCAGATGCTCTACCTCCTCCTCTCCAGTCCCTTGTACCAAACTTTGCAAAGTAGGTGTAATCTGCATGCCCGGGCCTGGCAAGATCTTTTATGGGCTCATAGGCCTTTGGATCAGCATCGGTATTCTCAACAACAAGGGCTATCGGGGTTCCGAGAGTCACATTATCAAGAACTCCTGAAAGGATCTTCACCTCATCCTTCTCCTTTCTCGGGGATGAGAGAAACCCCCCCGGCCTTCTTCTTTTAAGTTCTCTGTTTATGTCTTCCTCCCTGAGTTCCATTCCTGCAGGACACCCATCGATAACACACCCCACAGCCTTTCCGTGGCTCTCCCCAAACGTGGTTATCCTGAAAATCCTTCCAAAGCTGCTGCCACTCATAAAACCTCAACCCTTGCACCAATTTTTCTCAGGTCATCATAAAATTTCGGGTAAGAAATGCCAACACATTCAGCATTTTTAACAGTAACCTCTCTTACAAGTCCGAGAACTGAGAATGCCATGGCTATCCTGTGATCACCAAAGCTATCAACAACACCACTTCTTATCTCTCCACCTTTCACAACTAATCCATCCTTTCTCTCCTCAGCGTGAATTCCAAGCCTTCTGAGGTTCTCAACAACAGTCTTTATCCTGTCTGTCTCCTTGATTCTCAGATGTTCAGCATTGTAAATTCTTGTTTCACCTTTTGCAACAGCTCCAAGAATCGCTATCGTTGGGACGAGATCGGGAGTGTCGCCAGCATCGAATTCAATTCCATCAAGTTCTGATTTTTCAGCCACAAGCACTTCTCCTTTCTTTACAATTTTTCCACCCATTTCCCTCGCAGCATCTATGAACTTCCTGTCCCCCTGTCTTGATTCATACGCATTGTCCACAACAACCTTTCCCGCTATCAGCCCTGCAGCTATCATGTAGCTCATGGAGGAGTAGTCTGGAGGGATTTCCATTTCTTCGAGCTTAAAATCAGAAGGGTGGATATAGTATGAATCTCCCTCCACCTCAATCCTGACCCCACTCCTTTCGAGAACGTCGAGGGTTATGTCTATGTACGGCTTCGACTTGATGCAGCTGACTGTGAGAGTGGAGTCACCTTCAAGGAGAGGAAGGGAAAAGAGAAGAGATGTTACAAACTGAGAGCTCTTTCCTGATATCTGAACAATACCTGTTCTAATCGGACCTTTGACATCAAGAGGAGCTTTGAAACCATCTCCTCCATAAATTCTTGCTCCAAGACTCTTCAAAGCCACCACAAGCTCCATGTTTGGTCTTCTCCTCAGTGACACATCTCCATCCAGTATTGATGAATGTGGGGAGAGGGAGAGGAGAGACAACAAAATTCTGAGAGTTGTTCCCGAGTTCATTACATTATAGTATCCAGCCCTTACCTCTTCTGTTCCCAAGAAGTAGAGATTTCCGGATTTTCTGACAAACTCCGCACCCATTTTTCTGCATGACATCAGTGTTGCAAGTGTGTCTTCAGAGATCAGAGGATTTTTTACAGCTGATTTTTTTGAGAGGGCAGCTGAGAAAAATGCCCTGTGTGTGTAGCTCTTTGATGGAGGAGCTGAAATCACTCCGTCAGTTTCACTTTTTTTTATCACCACATCCACATTGACAGAAGATGGCATGCGTTAATAAAGTTTCCCGCCTGCCCCATCAATTAGACACAGAAAACCGATCTGAATGATTTTATTAAAGAATAAGCAGCTTACAGAGAATATTGAAGTAATTTTAAGAAGCTTCAAGAAGCTGGAAACATTATGGTTGCAATCGTTCTCCATCCCCTGATTTTCTATGTTTTAATTTCTTGCGTTATCGGAACGCCTCTCCCGCAGCAGTTTTTCTCGTTGCAGCCCATCTCTCTGGATAAGCGGCTAAACCAGCTGTCTCAAAACCATAGCCACAGCCAGCCACTTAATTACCTCTTCATTCCAGTCTTTCACGGCATACATCTATCAATTTCCCTTCTCATTGATTTTTTTTAAAAGATTACCGATAGGAGTGTGGCTTCAACTGTTCTTCGGGAATGTATCTCGAAGCTTGTTTAATGATTGCGTTCAGAGTTCCTTTGTCGAGCTCTTCATGTACAGCGGAACGGTCAAAGTTTATTTAGTTTCATCTGATAAAACTCTCCTCAGCTTTACATAGTTACCTCTGAGGTATGACTTCGAAACCAAACTTCGATAAAATCTTTATAACTTCTCTACCACTGAGAACCCTAAGCTTTGGCATATTCAAGCTCCATGTTGATCAAAACAGCAAAGTGAGGTGAGATTTCCAGTTCTTCCAGGTCTTCGCCTTCTAAATGAAGTTCAATAGCCTCTTTGATGTTTTCCACAACTTCGTCCAATGTTTTCCCCTGCGTTACTATCGGTAAGTCCAGACACTCTGCAACGTAATATTCCTCACCTTTTGTATACTTTGAACTGGATTATCCTTTTCTCCATGTACTAAAGGCAGACCAGCCAATTCAAATACTCCTTTTGTCGAGTTGAGTGCGGTCTCGGCAGTTTTAAGAGTTACATTCGCTTCAATCCAAGCTATTACCACAATCAAAATTATCGAAATTAATGCAAGTGTTAGATACTATTTAATGCTTTCTTTCGTTAAGATCTGTTCTTGCTTGCCCGCTAAGTATCTTACAATTTCGTAGGGAATCTTGAAGCCCGCTGCTTATGGCTGCGGTTATTACTGTAATTGCAAAGCCCTTTATTAACGATATTCTGTAAAGGTCATTATACTGAGTATTTCGGAAGTGTTTTATCCTTCTTGAACATTTACAGACTCTTTTTGGTGAATGTATCCACATCCCCAACATTCCTGTTAGGTTCAGTCGCACTTTTCAGCCAATCACAAATCTTTTCTGACCATGCTCCATCAGAGGTCTATGGAAATTTACAGATACTCGGACAGCCTTTACCTGATAGATCTCCCCCAGAAGATACCAGGATTCAGAAATTTCATAAGCTCCTGGGTCTACTTTGGAGAGAACACATACTTAGTTGATCCGGGCCCAAAGAGCAGCATATACCATCTCGTTGACTCGCTGAAGGAGATTGGTGCAGAGAAGATAGATTACATCCTCATAACACACATACACATAGATCATGCAGGTGGAACCGGTGAGCTTCTCAAGCATTTTCGTGATGCAAAGATTATTGTGAATGAAAAAGGGAGAAAGCATCTCGTGAACCCTGAAAAGCTATGGGAAGGGAGTCTCAAGGTCCTTGGAGACATAGCCGTAAGCTATGGAGAGATAGTCCCTGTTAACCCGTCAGGATTTGCAGAGTCTGCTCAGGGGGTGGAGATCATCCACACTCCAGGACATGCCGTACATCATCAGAGCTACGTGGTTGATGAGTACCTGTTTGCCGGAGAGGCGCTCGGAGTTTACCATGAGTTTGATGATGGAGTGTATCAAAGACCGGCAACACCTCCAAAATTCGTATATGAAATTGCATATAATTCAATACAGAAACTCAGGAAGTATGAGGACAGGAATATATGCTTTGGACATTTCGGAATGAGCAGAAATGGATCTGAGATCATTTCCAGATTCCAGAAACAGCTGAAGACATGGGTTCAGGTTGTGGAAGGTGCCATTGCTGAATTCGGAGAGAATTTTGAATCTGTGCTTGAAACGTCCAGAAAAAGACTCATGGAAATCGATGAGAGCTTTTCTCACCTTGAGAAATTTGATGACGAAACCAGAAGGAGAGAGGAATACTTTTTCAGAAATGCAATTCTCGGAATGTATCAATATGTACTGGAAAAAAGAGCCTGATTACTTGCCTCTCCTCTCCTTTGACTTCGGTCTCAGGCCCTTGTAGCCGCACTTCCTGCAGACCTTCGCCTTCATGGGGTTGCGAGCGTTGCACCTCATGCATATCTTGACGTTGAAGAGCCTCGCTTCGGCTTCTGGAAATCTTGCCATAGTTGCAGCAGGTGGGGGAGTGTATTTAATACTTGCGATGGTGTTTTCAAGTCTCATTCCGGAAAAGTATGCTGTGTAGAGTGCGATGAATGTAATGATGATGGACGCGACAATAAAACTCTCGACGAGAGGAATTGAAAGAATGTGGTGTATTGGAAGTGCTCCGTAAAACAAATCCAGACAAAACAGAATAATGATCACAACTTATCCTCCCCATCATACGCTCCTTGAAATTAGCACCGAGAATCCCAGAATCAGAAATACCATCACGATAACAAGCATATATTTGATGAAAAAAGCGACATCAAATTCTCGATGCTTTTGAAGATTCACCACCTTGCCAAAAGCGAGAATCAGGAAGAATGTGGCAGTAAAAGCTCCGAAAAGAGATAGCTGCTCGACTGAAAAGAGCGGACTTCCGAGAGTCATGTAGTTGAAAACAACGACAATGAAAAACAATACCAAAGCTACTGGATATACAACAGCAGCACTCCTCAAGATCTTTTCTTTTGTTTTGAGTCCCCTCACTGCTCTAAATATCACGGTTGCAAAAACCAAGATTGCTCCAATGTACAATGAACTGGAAAGAGCGATTCCACGATCCCTGTGAATGGCAAAATTGAACGTTAAATAAAGGAGTATCATGACGATCAGAACCTTAATTTCTTTAATCAGCATTATTACTCACCTCAAAAAGCTGTCCAACAAAGAGTACACAATCCCGTAGGCGGAACACCTGGTATCGGAGTGCACTCTTGAACCATACCTCGTGCCCAGCAATCCCAATATCCATCAGCAACTACTGAGATTCCCACACCTTCAACGTTGTACTCTTTCAAATTCCTTTCAACCTTCCCTGCAACTTCCTTCAGTTCAGTTCTCACCTTGCCCCATATCCACTTCGTTTCATCCTTCTTTCTTATTTCGTTGAGCACATCTCCGAGCAGTCTGTAGTGGTCAGCGAGGATCGTTTTGTTTGTGAAGAAGATGAAATCTGCGACTGGAACGACTTTATCGCCTCTTGGATCTATGTTAACCATCGTTGTGAAGATGTTCGTATTGTTTACGGGCATTATTCTCGTCACAAAGCTCAGATTGTACTGCTCTTTCTCGACTTGGTAAGCGAGAACATAAAAGCTGTAACTAAATGAATCATTATTAGACTGTTATGTTCATCAGTCTTAGCATATTTCCTTTCTCGCTGACGTTGTAAACTTCTCCCACATCAACGCTATAGAGCATTGCCGGACATGTATCGTTTTCGCATGCACAACAACTGCCGTTTGGACAACTCATGTTGCCGAGGTTTAGAGTCTCGTTTATCCACGTAACGTTCAGCAGGAGCTTTCCTTTCTCGTTCATTGATGCAACGACAACTCTCTTTAGCAATATCTCGTCGGCAGTCTCTGTTACTGCTATCGCCGGATTCACATATCACTGCCAGAGTTGTCAACTTAACCATCCCAGATGGTTGTAATACGGAATGAATAGCTTACAAAACAGATTCCAGTTTACACTGGATTTTTAGCTGTAATGGGACAAAAGAAGGTTTTTATTCTCTGTTTGAAAGAATTAAAGAAATTTAACCAAGTTTCACTTTCTGAAAGGTTTGATGTTCGAATTTCAAGCTGAGACTTTCAAGAGCTTTTCTCAGCAAAAGAGCTTTATCGACTTTGTTTTCGCAGTAATTCAGATTGTTAGCTTTAACAACAGCTCAGAAAAATCTTAGCTATCCTTCTCGAAGAAGTTTGGGTGTATGTCGCTATTTCAAGCATTTTTACCTCGGTCGGAGTTCTTTCTCTTTCTCGCAAGTTTAGTTCTTCAATAATTTTTTAGCTTTATCAAAATCTCCTGAAATGAATTCTGAGATGGTAAAGTTTACGGGACTCAATCATAATTGCTGTCTCCCTACTCAATCAACCTTCGTATTTCCTCGAAAATCCACGCATCTATGGTCGGTTGAAATCCAATGTAGGTCAGATTGTCTTTTTCAGTGACGTATTTCTCGTATAGAATTCGAAATTCAATTGTCGCATTTTTTACACCATTCTCATAGGAGACTGTGATGTTGACAGTATATGTAGTCATTCCATTTTCCGTCAATCCATTTTTTGCGAAAAGCTTTTCATTTGGGATCAGTGTAATGTTATAGGTTTCTGCAAAGTTCAGCTCTTCTCTTATGTCTTCGATGGATATGTTCTTTTTTATTCTGTCAGAAAACATTTCATAGAGCTTCGTTGCGTTTCTCTCGTTATAGAATTCGATGAAATCCGTAACGACTGTTCCCGGATGAACTGGGGTCATAACAAGTGGAGGTGGTGTAAAAGTTGGGGCTGGTTTTTCTGGGGGTGGTGTTGGAGTTCTGTTTGAAGAGTGTGTGTTTTTCAAATTTGTTTCACTGGGCTGAGATTTGAGCAGCTGATGATTTTGGGTACAGCCGAGGAGGAAAATTAGAATGAGAACGAGTGGGATGAGTTTAATCTTACGCACGTCTGTTCACCTCGTATAGATCGCTAAATTAAAAACTAAAAAATTATGGTTCATCGTTTGCAGAATGATACTCCATTATGAGCTCTCCCTGATCGTTGAAGTGGGCATCGACGTAAACGTAAGGTTCGTTTGACGTCGTTAAGGCAAACAGAAAGAAGTACTACGTTTTGCAGCAATAGACGTTGAGAGAAATGAATTGATTCTGCTCCACTACAACCATCTGAGGTGGTTAAGTTGACAGGTCCAGGATAAGAAAGTGAAATCTAATACCTCTCAACCAAGTAAATTCCAACCATCGTCAAAATTCCTCCTAAAGCTGTAAAAATTCCTATCTCCTCCCCCAGTACAGAAAACGCCATTATTGCTGTGAAAAAGGGAGTGAGGTAGATGAAAACGGCTACTTTTGTTGCCTCCATTGCAGTCAGGGCAGAGTACCATACCAGATAAGCAAAGACTGAGCAGAAAAGGGAAGGATACAGCAAAGAAATCCAGGCGGTCATACTCAAAGAAAGCGGATTTACAATACCTTCGTAGAGAGCAAATGGAAAGAGCAGGATTGATCCGATTGCAAAGGTGTAGGCTGTAAGAGTGTCTGGGCTGTACTTCTCCAGCAAACTCTTCCCCCAGTACAGTGTAGAGGGCCCATAGAAACCCACTGAAGATTACCAATAAGTCACCAATGAAAGTTTCACTGCTGAAAAATTCGAATTTTCCTTTCGAAACAACCAGCATAACGCCAAGAAAAGATAAGCAAAGGCCGAGAGTTTTAAGCTTCGTAAACCTCTCGCCAAGGAAAAAGGACATCATTGCTATGAAAATAACCGATGTATTCATGAGTATTGATGAATTCGTGGCTGTTGTGTACGTGAGAGCTACAAACTGAACTGCATTAGAGTAAAGTAACTCCCGTAATGGCCAAAATTACGATGCGGGGCAGATCCCTTATCTTAACAGACTTCAATCTCTTTTTTAAGTAAACTGCTACGAGAAGGATTGGTGAAGCTAAGATGAACCTGTAAAATGCCAGATTATACGGTTTAATTTCTTGAAGACCGATTTTTATGAAGATAAACGAGCCTGCCCAGAGGAGTACTGTGAAGAGCAATGCAATTGTGTACATTCCTCGTAGCTCTTCCTTTGTCCCCACTACATCCTCACCCTTAGAACCTGGAGGCGTATCTAAAAAATTCTGGGATAAATAATTTGTGATCAGTTCGATAGTAGTTTGATTTACTTATTGTCGCGAAGATGTTCATCTAACCCTGGACTCTCTGAAGTGCGTCTCCTTACGTGGATACTCTTCCCTACCACTCCTTTTTGACTTATTCAAACAGATCCTCCCCCCACCGCACCGCATCATCCCCTCTGCAGAGAAAATCCCGCCTGTAGTCAAAAACTCCCGTTCTCAGATAAAAGGAGATGGAAAGGGTACTCTATGTAACGGCGAATGCGAAACGGAACTTCTTCTTTGAAACATAAAATCGAACATTGCTCAGGCTTAGCCCCTTCTGGAGTTCATCTGAAAACTCAATCAGTATTTTTCTCCTGAATACCTCCTCGCTAACGATGATTTCCAGATCGACTCCTTTTTCTGCAAGTTCAAAGAAGAAGCCAACGTGTTCCCTGAAAAACACAGAGGTGTATCCCTTAACTTTAACCGCCTGAGCTAAAGCTGAGAAAAATTCATTATGGGGTTCAAGAAAATCACCATGAACATCAACAACATCAATTGAATCAAGCTCGTACATCCTCGAGATGAGCCAGTCAGGAATGTCGCTGAGGTCAAAATCGTTTACGAAATCTCCAAAATTCTGGAGAAATGTATTGAACCTCTGATTGACCCGGTGCATCCTTAGAAATAGTTCACCTTTTGGTAAAATGCGCACGGCCTCTCCCTCACACCTTACAAGTTGTTGTTGCTCGAGTTTTTTCAGAACCTGTGAGAGGTGGGATGTGGTTATGCCGAGAATTTCCTTGAGCTCCTGCCGTTTTTTCGGCCCGGTCTTTATGGTCTTCAGAACTTCAATTAATCTATGGCTTTTTGCTGTTGCAGGCAAAGGTGCGTTCACGTTGCAGCATATGTCTGTTTAAGTTATTAAATTTTTGAAAGGTACTTGCGCTTTTTTCTCGAAAATTTAATCAAATGGATTGCGAAAAACGTCTGGCGAGAATTTTTGGAGGGAGCTGAATGAAAATATGCTTCAGGGTCAGGGAAAACGGAAGACCTCTCAAGGGTTTCGTGATGTCTGGGGAAAGGGAATTCGCGGTGGATGGGTGTGCTGAAATTCCTGAAGAGTTTCTCAGGAACGGATTCGTGTTCAGGGGAGAGTACATGGGCCACGAATTCGAGTACAGGTTTGATGAACCATTTTCGGAGATACTGATATCGGAGAGAGAGCTGCTCTACGACACCTCATCCCTCGATCTGAGGCTCATCGAGCAGCTGGTTTTCTCCGCAGTTAACAGCTTCAGGAATGGGGAAGGCCTCGAAAGCCTCAGGTGGAGCGAGAAGCTGGCGGAAGTGGCGAGAGAGAAGAGCAGACTCCTCGAGAAAGACTTCAGTCACGGTGCAGGTGGGAAGAACGCGTACGAGCTGCTCAGGGAGAGGAGAGTATATTTCATCACCGTGGGCGAGAACATCTACCGTATCACAGGCCTCAAATCGGGTGTCGGGGAGGAGAAGATCGCGGAGAGGTGCGTTGACGGGTGGAAGAGCAGCGAGGGACACAGGAGGGTGATGCTCTCCGACTTCACGCACTGCGGGATTGGAGTTTATGCCAGGCAGAAGAGCGTTTACGTAACGCTGATCGCGACCCTCAACAGAATCGTGGTCGAGTCGGAATTCTCAGAGGGTCAGACCCTGCTTCTGCAGCCCGTTGACGATGAATTTGAGGGAAAAGTGAGGATTGCGGTGAAGGCTTACCCGGAAAGGTGCTTTTCCCTTTCCCATCCGGAATACGCGGGGAAGGATGATTTCATCGAGGTCAGGGTTCTGGAGAGCTGCAGGGGCAGGGTGATTCTGGAGTATCTGAACGTTTGAGGCGAATCAGTATTCAAGGCAGTTCAGAGAATTCTGCTGGTCGCATCTGAAGTATTCCACACCTCTATTAAACCGGCTTCCTGATTGAATCGAAGTGTTTGTCATTTGTAATAAGAACGGCAATTACCACCAGAACAGATTCCGGATTGGAGATAGGATGCAGAACCAATTCTGCTGTTTTCGTCCAGCCCTTCTTAACTGCGGCCATGAAAACGTTGGTATCAATCAGAAATTTTATGTTTTCTTCTTGCAATTCTGTTCCCTTCCTCTTCTATTTCTCTTTCCGGCTTTTCCAGATCAATTGATTTTGCTTTCTCAATGAGGTCTTCGAGCATCTTTCTAACATCGATTCTTTTCAGAATAACTGCGTTTTCGTCTACATCTGCCACCAGAAACTCATCTCCGGGTTTTATCTTCATTCTGTCTCTTATCTCTTTGGGTAGCAGAATTCTGCCCTTCTCGTCAGTTTTTGCCACTGGCATTTTCCCACATTTCCCACTTGGTTTGAGAGGTTATAAAAGAGTTTCGAGATAGGGTGTTTTCATGTCTTCTGGGATTATAGACGGAATGGAGAGGTTTGAAGGCAAAATTGGCTGAATTCCTGAGTTGTCGGAGGATTTTGTTACTGCTGAAGAAGATCAGCCTGATCAAAGAAACCGATGGAGTTGTGGTCAGGAAGGAATTTGAAACATTTAATGAAGGGAATGGGTGAGTATCGGGAGCTTTTCAAGGTTTACGGAGCGGCTTACTTTGTGGATCCTGTCTGCTGGAGTGCAGTTCCTGAATGTATTTGTACTGAACCTCCTCAAAAGTAATTTATCTCCCAAACAGATTTTTTCCTTTAATGGGCATCCTCGAAAAGTTCGAGGTGTTCGAGGGAGAGGGGGCGAGGAGGTACGACAGGGCTGTGAGCAGGCTTTCATCGCTCCTCTACTGGCACGCGATCAGAGATCTGAAAAAGATGGGGGTGAGGGGCAGGTACCTCGAGGCAGGATGCGGGCCCGGAATTCTTGCCGTAAAAATTGTGAAGGAGTTTGGAGTCGAGGTTGTTGCCTTCGACCTTTCTGAGAGCATGGTTAAAATAGCAAGGGAGAGGGCGAGAGGGGAAAATGCCGGTGTGGACTTCAGAGTTGGAGATGTGGAGAACGATTACTTCGGGGAATTCGATGTGGTCTATTCCACTTTCTCCCTCCACCACTGGGCAAATCCTGAAAAAGGCCTGAAAAACCTGTGGAGGATGGTGAAGCCGGGAGGAGTTCTTTACATTCTGGATGCGAGAAAGGAGCGGTTTATCGGCCACGGACTTGGATTTAGCAAGTTCAGATCGCTCTTCGAAAACCTTGAAAATGTGGAGATAGCTGAGATCAGAAAGAGGTTTCCGCTGATGGTTTCTGCAGTTGCTGTGAAAGGGGATTTGAGCCGGTCAAACAGCTGACACATCCTTATCTAAGCTATTCAGGATGAGATCCGGCATTCAGGTTAAAACTTAAATACTCTACCTTCACCCTCAACACTATGGCAAGAAGACCGGCAAAGATGTGGAGAAGACTTGAAAGACCCTACACCAGAAGGGAGTACATTGATGGTGCACCGGGAACAAGGCTAAGACAGTTTGAAATGGGCAACAAGAAGGCTGAATTCCCTGTCATGCTCACCCTTGTTGCAAAAGAGGCCGTTCAGGTTAGAGATACTGCCTTGGAGGCAGCAAGAATTGCCGCAAACAAGTACATCGCAAGGAGGGCGGGTTCGAGCAATTACTTCCTCAAGGTCAGAATCTATCCCCACCACATACTGAGAGAGCACAGAATGGCCACTGGAGCTGGAGCAGACAGAATCTCTCAGGGAATGAGGAAAGCCTTTGGCAAGCCCGTGGGACTTGCTGCAAGGGTCAGACCAGGAACCAAGATCATAAGCATCTGGACAAAGCCGGAGCACTTTGAAGTTGCAAAGGAAGCTCTAAAGAGAGCCGGACAGAAGATGCCAACTCCGGTGAGCATAGTTGTTGAGAGGGGGAGGGAGCTGCTGAAGGGTAAGGTTTAAACTTTTAATTTTGTCAGCTCAGACTCCTTAAAGGCTCTCACCACCTCTTCTCCGGTTACAAATGGAATTCCATTTTTCTCTGCAAATTCGATTGCCTTTTTCTTGCTCAGAGCTTTCCCAGTTTCCTCATCAAGCATCTCACATATGGCAACAGCAGGAGTTATTTCCGCAAGTTCTGCAAGGGCTATGCTGAGTTCTGTCTGACCAACTCTCTCGTAAACCAGATTTTTCGAAGCTTTGAGAATTGCCACATGTCCGGGACTCCTGAACTCTGCACCGAAATCAAATTCCCTTCCGTTAAGCACAGCCTCAACAGCCTCCCCTATTCTTCTGATGGTGAGGCTCCTGTCAATATCTGTAATGCCCGTAAATGTGTCCCTGTGATTCACCCAGAGACTGAAGGATGAGCGGGAATCATATCCGATATCGTAATGGGACAGCTCCTTCAAGGCTGGGAACTTTTCTGAGGAGTTGCCGAGAATTTCATGCATGAACGGAAGGCCAAGAATCTCTGCAGCCTCGAAGGGTATGGAGACGCATATCAGTCCACCTCCCTCCTTCCTCATAAATGCGACATCCTCAGTCTCAACGGTAAGGGCTGGAATTGCAATGTCTGTTTCACCTTCTCTGCTTTCAAAATCGTAGAGAAGTACGGGTTTTCCCTTTTTAAATGCCCTCACTGCCTGATCTATCACAGAATCACCTCTACTTCAACATCATCTCCATCTTCAAGCCCAAGCTCATCTCTGAGCCTTACAGGAGAAATTATCTCAAGCACATCCTTTCCGTAGTGGGTCCTCTTTGGAAGTATAACCGCACCCTCAATTCCCCTAACTCTGCATTTAAACATCTTCACCTCCCCAAAGGTCCTGTCCTCTGTTCTGAATCCGTTTACCGTTATCCCCTCTTCCTCATCAAGCAGCCTTCTGAAGTACATCTGCTCCTTTGGAATTTTAAGATTCAGGGTTCCGGGGTAGGGAGAGAAACCGAGTTTCTCCTCAAACTGCCTTCTGTAACCATCAAGGCTGACATAATACTTCCCCTCACCAACTCCGCTCATAACTCTGCCGGTGATGCAAACTCTCTCCTCTCCCTCAAATATCTTTTTTAGCTCAAGGTACTCCCTGTAAAGCAGTTCTTTTCCCTTTTCCGTGATTACAACATACTGTCCATCGCTCTCAATGATTCTTTCAATAAGTCCATTTTCCTCAAGCTCTTTCAGTTTTCTCGCTGCAGTTTGCAGGCTCTGATCAATTTTATCTGCAAATTCCTTGGAGCTTATCTTCACCACCTTCCTCGTTGCATTCATCTTTGCAAGCTTTTTCAGCTCTGTTAGCATCTTCTCAAAATTGAGAAGCTTCTCATATAAACTTATTGGTATGTTGCCGGAGATCTGAAAAGCATCCCAAAATAAAAAATTCAGAAAAACAGCATTAGATTACTGATTTTCAGTGTAACTCTTAAAGCAGGAAATAATTTCCTGAAAAACATCATCTCTGGACCCAGAAGCTAAAATAACGATCTTTCTTGCAGGTATCGACATGAACTCCCGAACCATTCGTCCAAAAGACTCACCATCCAGGCACCCCTCTGCATATTCCAGCTCATGCAGATCCTGGCCAAGATACCATATAACAATCTCAGGATTTTCTTCTTTAACTGCTCTGACAATCTCAGCAAATCTTTCCAGATACTCATCCTTGCCTGCCTTTCTCGAAATTCTGCATCTCATCTCCTCGATGATCCTGCATTTTTCTGTTCCAGAGATGCAGAACAGCTTTGCCTTGCAAAACTTGTATGTATTGCTGTGGTGAGCATCTGTTTCAATTATTGAAATGTTTCTGTATCCCTTATCTCTGAGTCTTTCAACAAGTATCGCGAGATCATTGAAGAAGCTGTATCCTCTCCATCTGTCCCTTTCTGCCTGATGTCCCGTACCGGATGTGGGAACCATAACCACTCCATGCTTTTCAACCTCATCTGCAGATGCAAGTATGCATTTCAGAGATTCGTATGCAGGTTTGAAAAAGGGTGTTTCCCTAACCTTTGAATAGTACTCGTGGGAATGAACTCTCAGAATGTAATCATCGGGATTTATGTCAGAATGAATCTCATGCTCCTCCAAATTCCCAACTCTCCCTGATGAGCAGATCCACTCCGACTGGATTTCTTTATTATAAATAATGGCAAATCCCATGTTAAATCTTTTCGGGGAAATCCATAAATATTTTTCCCTTTCAGGCTGATCTGATGCTGAATGTCACCTTCTTACCATCAGGAAAGAGAGTTGCCGCTGAAAAGGGAAAATCAATTCTTGAAATTGCACAGAATGCCGGTGAGGGTATAAGAAGCCTCTGCGGTGGTAAAGGAGGATGCGGGAAGTGCAAGGTTGTTGTCAGAAAAGGAGATTACGAGATAAATCCTGAACCACACGAGAAGTTTCTTTCCGAAAAAGAGATGGAAGAGGGTGTAGTTCTTGCATGTCAGACCTTCCTGCTAAGCGATGCCGAGATTTTCATACCCCCGGAGTCGAGACTTGAGAAACAGCAGATACTTAATGAATTCATTGTTTCTGAAAAGGAGCTCTCACCGGCTGTGAGAAAGGAATTCTACAGAGATGCGTTCCTTCCTGAAATTCTGTCCCAGAATGGATACAGACTTTTATGTCAGCCTGATATTGAAGAAGGTGATCTGACCCTTGTTCTGAGGGGCAGTGAGGTCATTGCTGTCGAGGACGGAGACACAAGGTCTGAATTTTTTGGTCTTGCCATTGACATAGGAACAACAACCATAGTTGCTGCCCTGATCGATCTGAATTCCGGAAATGCTGTCAGCATCGCCTCTGACTACAACGGTCAGATAATATACGGAGAGGAGGTTCTGTCAAGGGTGGAGTTTGTTTTCAGCAGAACGGATGGGATGGAAATCCTTCAGAAGGCTGTGGTAGGGTCAATAAACAAGCTCATTGACAGACTGATGGAAGGATATTCATCTCCTGACAGAATATACGATGTTGTGGCAGCTGGAAACACACTAATGACACACTTTTTCCTTAAAAAGGATATCAACTATCTTTTCAAGTCATCGAGAGTCGTGATCGAAAAGAGGGGTTTTACGGAAATCGCAAAAAACATGGGGCTGAAGGTGAACGAGAATGCACAGGTTTTCACACTTCCTCCGGTAGGCAGGTATGTTGGAGGAGATATAGTTGGAGATATCTTGGCAAGCAGGATTGTCGATTCCCCCTATCTATCCCTCATGGTTGATCTTGGCACAAATGGAGAAATAGTTTTGGGGAGTGAGGGATGGGCAATTTCCACAAGCGTTGCCTCTGGCCCAGCATTTGAGGGGTATGAGATAAAGCACGGAAGCAGGGCTGTCGAGGGTGCAATAGACCATGTTGAAATTGTCAATGGTGAGCTTAAATACACGGTAATAGGCAACAAGAAGCCCAGGAGCATCTGCGGAAGTGGACTTATCGACCTTCTTGCAGAGCTTTTCAAAAATGGCGTGGTTGATTTTCAGGGAAACCTTGACAGAAGGCATGAAAGGGTGAGAAGAGGTGATAAGGAGCTTGAGTTTGTTGTGGCATTCGCCGATGAGACTGAAACGGGAGATGACATAGTATTCACACAGACTGACATAGATACGCTCATAAAATCAAAGGCAGCGGTGTGTGCGGGCATCTCGGTTTTGATAAAGAAGGCAGGAATATCCCCTGCCGATGTTGAGAGATTTTACATTGCGGGAGCCTTTGGATATTACATAAACTTTGAAAATGCTATAACAATCGGACTTTTTCCGGAACTGCCAAATGCTGAGGTAAGGCAAATTGGAAACGGATCACTGGCTGGAGCATATCTGGCATTAACTTCGAGAAAGAAGAGAGATCTTGCAGAAACCATGGCAAAACTCATGACATACTTTGATCTCAGCACAGATGCTGACTTTATGGAAGAGTACAATGCTGCCTTGGCCCTTCCGGGAAAGTACGATCTTTTCCCGACAATCTATCCAAAGTATGTATGATTTTCAATCAGTATAGCTATCCACCTTCACGTATTTTTAGAAACAGTAAAATACTGATTTGAGGCTGTAATCCTGAATGAGAGGTGAGAATGCCGTCCTCATTTCAGCAATTCTCATGGGAACTCTGCCATTCTTCATAAAATCCCTGATGCTCTCTCCCTTCTCCTCAACATTTTACAGGCTGTTCTTCGGTCTCATTTTTGTTGGAATCTTCCTTGCAGTCAGGAAAGAAAAGCCGGTTTTCAGCAAGCAGCTGATTCTTCTCGGACTGTTTAACACAGGCACGGTGTTCTTCTACATCACAGCCATAACATATCTGAGTGCTGCAATGGCGGCCTTGCTGCTTTACATGGCTCCAATTTACGTGATGATCTATGCAATGATGAGGGGGAAGGTGTCAAAGCACTCTGTGATGGCTCTTGTTTTGGGGATTGCAGGGCTTTATCTGCTTTTGATGCCTGAAAGCCAGATAAACATTGGCCTTGTATCAGGCCTAGTCTCAGGTGTTGTTTATGCTGGAGCATTTGTGATGCTCAACAGGCTTGGAAAGATCCACACTCCAATCCAGATCACATTTTCAAATCTATCAGTTGGTGTTCTTCTCCTCTTCCCGTTCTTTGGTTTTGAATCGGCCAATCCTCTGCTTGTTCTCGGTCTTGGTCTGATTCCAACGGCAATCCCCTTTATCCTCCTAAGCTACGG
>ENA-OSAE01000289-OSAE01000289.1-marine-sediment-metagenome-genome-assembly--contig:-NODE-289-length-27875-cov-46.258663_pt1 | contig 27875 bp, 25 predicted proteins | sample MGYA00237870_ERZ529317 | MGnify/ENA primary metagenome ERZ529317 (study PRJEB26369, sample SAMN03142812) | marine sediment metagenome | biome: marine; feature: borehole; material: sediment... | reverse complement strand
GATTTAACTATTGACCGGATTGGGTTTGCATGACATTTAACTCAACTAAAATGGATAAGAACCAAAAATTTTTAGGAGGACAAATGGCCTTACAATGGTTACCCTTGCCTTTGACTAATGGTTCCCACTGCCAAGCCCATATCGGACTTTCACCGCCAAGCTACCGCCCATGCCGGGCGCACCAAAAAATCCCGGGAAAATTATTTCCCGGGAAAGCTTTTATCTTTTTACTCCTAATACCACAGGATGACCGTTTATATTCCATTCTTTTGAATAGCTGTCTGCCACAGGCTTGTTCTTTTCGACATGCTGGGTTAAAGTTTCCTGTACAATGGTATCACCAAAGTGCCCCATGACTTCATCTATAGTCTCGTCACCGTGATAATAAAGGGTTATCTTGTCTTCCACCTCAAATCCCGCTTCTTTACGCATGTTCTGTATCTTGCTGATTAACTCCCTGGCCATGCCTTCCAGTTTCAGCTCTTTTGTAATGGTGGTATTAAGGATTACATAATAACCATTTTCAGCCTCAACATGGTATCCTTCCCTGCTTTCTGCCCTGATATCCAGTTCGTTTTCATGAATTTCGACCTGCTGACCATCTATATCCAGAACTGCCTTTTTGTTTTTATCTATCTGAGCTTTGATTTGTGAGGCATCGCTTTCAGAGAGAGCTCTGGCTATTTTCCCCATCAGCTTGCCGTGTTTCGGTCCAAGGAGGTCGTACCTGGGTTTGATTTTGTATAACATGAAAGCCTCAATACTATCGGCAAACCTGACTTGTTTTATGTTGAGTTCACCTTTTATCAGCTGTTTCAAATCTTCCTGTTCCAGAATAAACCTTTCCCTCTGGGTTTTAACCTTGACATACATTTCTGACAGGGGCTGCCTGTTTTTAATCCGGGCAGCGTTTCTTGCAGTTCTACCCATGTTCACGATTTTTCTAACAATGGTCATCTTTTCTTCCAGTTCTTCATCTATTAAACTTTCATTAACCTCCGGGTAATCGCACAGATGAACACTTTCTGGAGCATCAGGGTTAACGGACCTAACGAGGTTCTGGTAAATTTCTTCTACAATAAAAGGTGTAAAGGGCGCTATCAGTTTTATCAAATCAACCAGGACCTCATAAAGGGTCAGGTATGCAGCAATTTTGTCATCGTCCATCTCGCCTTTCCAGTAACGCTGGCGGCATCTCCTTACATACCAGTTGCTCAAATCATCCACAAAAGCGTCTATTTCCCGTGCTGCATTGGTAATATCATACTGGTCAAGGCGGTTACGGACATATTTCGTTAAGCTGTTAAATCTGGAAATGAGCCACCTATCGATTTCCGCTCTCTTTGACACTTCGAGATTGTATTCCAGAGGATTAAAGTTGTCTATTGTTGCATAAAGGGTAAAAAAGGAGTAAACATTCCAAATTGTATTCAGAAATCTACGTTGAGCTTCACTGACAGCTTCTTCGTAAAACCTGCTTGGATTCCATGGTGGGCTGGAAACGAAAAAGTACCATCTCATGGCATCAGCGCCCTGCTTGTTCAAAACAATCCATGGGTCCAGAACATTTCCTTTGTGTTTGCTCATTTTGAGTCCGTCTTTATCAAGGACATGGCCCAAAACAAGGCAGTTCTTGAAACATTGTTCCTCGAACAGCAGTGTTGCAATAACATGCAAACTATAAAACCAGCCTCTAGTCTGGTCAATGGCTTCACTTATAAAATCTGCGGGAAAGCTTTCTTCGAAAACTTCCCAGTTTTCAAAGGGATAATGGAACTGGGCAAAAGGCATGGAACCAGAATCAAACCAGCAGTCAATGACTTCTGGTACCCTTTCCATTACCCCACTGCATTTGGGACACCTGAGCTTTACTTCATCAATGTAGGGGCGATGTAGTTCTATGTCTTCAGGCACATCTTCCACAGCCATTTCGCGGAGCTCATTTATGCCGCCCACGGCATGTTCGTATTTACATTTCTTACACACCCATATATTCAGAGGCGTGCCCCAGTATCGTTCACGACTCAAACACCAGTCAATAACATTTTCCAGGAAGTTCCCAAATCTTCCATCTTTCAGGTGTGCAGGATACCAGTTGATTTTCTGGTTGTTCTCCAGCAGCTTATCCTTCACAGCAGTTGTTTTTACAAACCAGCTCCCCCTTGCATAATAGAGAAGGGGAGTATCACATCTCCAGCAGAATGGATAGGTGTGAACATAATCTTCTACTTTGTATAACAGATTTCTTTTTTCAAGGTTTTTAATGATATCCTCATCGGCTTCCTTAACAAACTTCCCTTTGAAAAGTTCCGCTTCTTCTGTAAACTTTCCTTCCGGGTCTACAGGCTGGAATACCGGTAGACCATATTTCTTACCGATTCGAGAATCGTCCTCACCAAAAGCCGGTGCAATGTGTACGATTCCTGTTCCTTCCTTCAATGAAACAAAATCCCCGGAAACCACATAAAAGGCTTCACCAGAAAAATTCCCGAAATCAAAAAGGGGTTTATACCTTTTACTCTGGAGGTTCTTACCCTTGAATACTTCTATTATTTCATAATCTCCCTCAAGGACTTTTTCAAATAGCTCCTTTGCCAGAATCAACTTCCCTCCCTTGTGTTTCACAAGGGCATAGTCAAAATCCTCACCCACAGCAAGAGCCACATTAGACGGCAAAGTCCATGGAGTTGTTGTCCAGGCAAGGAAAAAAGTGTCTTCCTCACCTTCCAGCAGGAATTTTACGTAAATCGAGGGTTCTTTAATTTCTTTATAACCTTGAGCCACTTCATGACTTGAAAGAGATGTTCCACAGCGCGGACAGTAGGGAACAACTTTATGGCCCCTGTAAAGCAAACCCTTTTCCCAAATTTTCTTCAGAGCCCACCATACAGATTCAATGTAGTAGTTTTTATATGTGATATACGGGTTGTCCATATCGATCCAAAACCCTACCCGCTCACTCATCTTTTTCCATTCCTGTTCATAGGTGAAAACACTTTCTTTACACTTCTTGATAAACTTTTCTACTCCATATTTCTCTATGTCGGGTTTTCCGCTTATACCCAGTTCTTTCTCCACCTCAAGTTCTACAGGCAATCCATGAGTATCCCATCCACCTTTTCGCACAACTTTGTAGCCGCACATGGTCTTGTAACGTGGAATAAAATCCTTCACAACCCGGGTAAGCACATGACCGGCATGGGGCTTACCGTTCGCTGTGGGAGGACCCTCATAAAACACAAAAGTTTCTGAACCTTCACGATTGGCTATGCTCTTTCTGAAGATGTTTTTTTCTTTCCAGAAGTTTAAAATTTTTTCTTCAATCGGAACGAAATCCATGGTGGGTTCAACTTTTTTAAACATCCACATACCTCCTTTTTATAAACAATAAACCCCGTCCCGAAAAAGGGACGAGGTTTAACTCGCGGTACCACCCTAATTGACCATAAAAATGGCCCCCTCAGGTTGTGTCTTTTAACGGGAACATCCCGGCACAGCTTACTCTGGTTTCAGCCTGCTGCTCAGGGGTGATTTTCTATAAACTTCGGATATCAGGATCCCACCGTCCCCGACTCTCTTGAATCCGATGGTTTATATACTCTTCCCCGTCATAGCATTTTTTACTGTATTCTCTTCAAATATTAGCACATCTAAAGGGAACAGTCAAGCTCTTAGCTGATTATCCGATTATACCCCAAAGCCTTCAACACATTCTTTATTTTCACCAGTTCAGCCTCACCGGGTGGGTTTAAGGGAAGTTTCAACTCTCCCAGCTCCCACCCCAGCAGATTCATTGCCGTTTTAACGGGAATTGGATTTGTTGTAACAAACATCACTTTGAATAACGGGAAAAGCTCTGCATGAATTTCCGAAGCTTTTTGGGTTTCCCCCCGTTCATAGGCAAGAATCATCTCCTTGATTTGTGAACCTGCTATGTGAGAAGCCACGCTAACGACACCCTTGCCCCCGAGAGCCAGTATGGGTAAAGTCAGGCTGTCATCCCCACTGTAAACTTCAAAATCCTTGGGTTTATTGGCTATGATGGCCGAAACCTGATCTAGATTACCGCTGGCTTCTTTTACGGCTATAATGTTGTCTATTTGTGCCAGCTTGAGAATTGTTTCTGCTTCTATGTTTTTACCTGTTCTTCCGGGTACATTGTATATCATTATAGGTAAATTTGTGCTGAATGCAACCTTTTCAAAATGTTTGTAAAATCCCTCCTGAGGTGGCTTGTTGTAGTAAGGGCCTACCAGCATAACGGCATCAACACCAGCAGCTTCAGCCCTCTTTGTAAGCTCAATGGTCCTGTCTGTAGAATTACACCCCGTTCCGGCTATTACAACAGCCTTCCCATTAAGTGCCTCTGCGATGGTTTCAAAAAGCTTTACTTTTTCTTCATCGGATAAAACCGGTGATTCTCCCGTTGTGCCTGAAACAAGTATGCCATCAGACCCATTTTCTATTAGGTATTCTGCCAGTTCGACTGCTTTCTCATAATTTACCTCACCGTTTTCCTTAAAAGGAGTTACCATGGCTGTTATAACCCTACCCAGGTCTTTTCTCACATCTATCCCCTCCCAGATTAAATTTTTTGTGCAGAGCATTGACTGCCCTCTTCTCATCCTCTTTTTTCACAAGACAGGATATAGTAATATTGGAATCCGATGTCTGCAGTATATTTACTCCTGCTGCTGTTAATGCATCAACCATTTTTGCCATAACCCCGGGAACTCCTGTCATTCCTATACCAACAACAGATACCTTGGTGCACTCACTTATCACCTTTATTTTGCAGCCTTCATCTCTTAAAACTTTACAGGCAATCGGTGCGTGTTCTTTACTAACAGTAAATATCTTCCTGTCCGGGAGAAAATTGATAAGGTCAATGCTTATACCTCTATCTGCCAGTTTGTATAAAAAATCCACCTGCTGTAAGTTGTCCAGCCCTCTAAAATCTATGCTGATCTGCACAATATCTGGAATGTGTGTCACAGCTGTTACCGGCTTTGGGCTTGTATCTTCTTGAAAAGAAATTTCTGATTGTTCATTAATTATTAATGTCCCCGAGTTTTCATTGAAGGTGTTTTTTATAATTATGGGTATATTGCCCTTCATGGCAATTTCCACGGCCCTCGGATGTATAACCCGGGCTCCATTGTTTGCCATTTCAAATATCTCATAATAGGAAACCCTGTTAAGGATACGGGCATCCGGAACTATTCGCGGGTCTGCTGTCATAATACCATCTACATCCGTGTATATTTCAACGGCCTCTGCTCTCAAACCGGCTCCTAAAGCTGCTGCCGTGGTATCACTCCCTCCTCTCCCAAGAGTGGTAACTTCACCTTTCTCGGTAACTCCCTGAAATCCTGCAATGACTGGAATTTCTCCCTTTTCAATGCTTTTTTTAATGTTGTAAGGCTGTATTTTTATTATTCGAGCATTACCGAAGTTGTCATCAGTAATTATCCCGGCCCGACCCCCTGTAAAGACACAGGTAGATAATCCTTCCTTTTCCAGCATACCTGCAATCAAAACAGCAGAAATGATTTCTCCACATGACATTAACAGATCCAGCTTTTTGTTTTCAATATGCACCTCGTACTGTTTCACCAATGAAATCAAGGTATCCGTCGCATAGGGATCTCCTTTTCTTCCAATGGCTGATACCACCACAACGGGTTTGTACCCCTTTGCCCGGGCCTGCTTGATTTTGTTTACTACTTTTTTCCTGGATTCATCAGTAGCAAGGGAACTACCACCAAATTTCTGGACGAGTATTTTTTCACCGCTGTTATGCATATCTCTCCTCCCCCTAAGCGTATTGTATGAGTAATGGCTGCAGCTGCTTCCCGTTAAGGGCGTTTATGGTAGTATCTATCAAAAGTTCATAATTTGCAACAAGGGAATTCGGCTTTTTTTGAGGGTTATCCTGACCAAAAGGCACCATATACACGTTTTTTGTGCTCAAAAGGATCCCCAGGTTTTTTGCATTTAAACCCAATCCATCATTCGTCGATACAGCCAGCACAACCGGTCTTTGATTCCTCAGCTGAGATTTGGCCGCCATCAAAACAGGAGTATCCGTAATGGCGTTGGCCAGTTTGGCCATGGTGTTTCCAGTGCAGGGTGCAATCACCAGCACATCCAGCAATCCCTCCGGACCTATTGGCTCTGTATCATTCAGATCACAGATGGGATTTCTTCCCGTTATCTCATGGAGCTTCTTCTTCCACTCCCCAGCCTCACCAAACTTGGTATCCATGGTTGCTACATGATAGGACATTATGGGAATTACTTCTGCCCCTTGTTCCACAAGCTTTTTTATTTGAGGAAGAACCTTATCAAAAGTGCAAAAGGAACCAGTTAAGGCAAACCCGATTTTTTTACCTTTCAAATTCATTGTTACTTCCCTCCAGTATTTCTAATATGATTCGGCCGGTTATCTCACCGGCAGTTTGGGGTGCAACCTTTCCAGGCAGTCCAGGAACTTTTAAAACTTTTAACCTCATCTTCTCTGCAGTATCAACATTTACTCCTCCCGGCGAAGAAGCCAGATCTATGATCAAGGTATCTCTTCTAACCCTTTCTAAAATTTCTTTATCCACAACTCTGGCAGGGATCGTGTTGAATATGATATCTGCTTTATCAACTTCATTATGTAAGCAGCTTAACTTCTCAGATCGTACCCCCGTTTCATAAGCCCTGGCGAGTTCGTAAGATTCCTTTGAAAACACAGTAACCCTTGAGCCAATCCCCTGCAGCATACGCGCAAGGGTTGTGCCTACCCTTCCATATCCCAGGACAAACACTTCTGCACCGTGCAGGGTTATGTTTGTGTGCTTCATAGCTATGCTTATAGCTCCCTCTGCCGTGGGTATGGAATTGTATACTGCAAAATCCTCCCTGTTCAACAGCTCGTGTATACTTACTCCATAGCGGCTGTGAATTTTCTTTAGAAAATCATTGGCTTTTCCCGCGAAAATTCTGGTATCAGGTGGCAATTTTTCAAATGGGATTTCTTCCAAAAAAATGTCTTCCTTCCCCAGCTCACACCGGACAATTCCCTCTTCACTGCATCCCTGAATGGGAAGAATATAAATCTGATACACAGCATTGCTGATTTCCTCTGTCCTGCTGCAATTTATTTTCTCTTCACATTGATCAAATCCATAAAAATCTACATCATAACCCTTTTTAATAAGGTATTTACCCAGGTATACCTGCCTGGCATCCCCTCCTACAACTGCCATTTTCGTATCCTGTTTTATAGCCTCATTTTTGTCCGATTCCATTAGCCCCACCTCCTGTAATTACTATCTATTTTATAATAAATATATGCGAAAAATCAAGAAAACGTTAAAAAAATAAAGATAAAATTAAAAAAACGCACCTCATCACGTATGAGGTGCGTTTTTGGGGATTTATCTCATGTGACACGCCACATAGTGCCCATTTCCAATATCCTTAAATTCAGGAACTTCCTCTCTGCATATATCCTTACACTCCCTGCATCGGGTGTGGAACCTACATCCTCTGGGGGGATTTATCGGACTCGGCACATCACCCTTTAAAAGGATTTTTTCCCTTTTAAGTTCCGGATCAGGAATGGGAATGGCAGACAGTAAAGCCTGAGTATATGGATGCTGAGGAGAATCGTACAGTTCCTTTTTGTCCGCAAGCTCCACTACCTTCCCCAGATACATCACCGCTACTCTATCGCTTATATGCTTCACAACACTCAGGTCATGGGCTATAAAAAGGTATGTGAGGCCAAACTGCTCCTGAAGTTCTTCCATCAGGTTGATCACCTGGGCCTGTATGGATACATCGAGGGCTGATACCGGTTCGTCACATATAATAAGCTTCGGGTTTACAGCCAGTGCCCGGGCAATTCCGATTCGCTGCCTCTGCCCTCCACTAAACTCGTGGGGATATCTTCTGATGTGCTGTGGACGTAAGCCAACAACTTCCAGGAGTTCCAGCACCCTTTCCTCTCTTTTCTTCCCAAAGGCCAAACGATGTATCTCAAGAGGCTCTCCTATAATATCACCCACCGTCATTCTGGGGTTTAATGAAGCATACGGATCCTGAAATATTATCTGCATTTCCCTTCGCAAGTGGCGCATCTGGTGTTTGTTCAGCTTAAACACATTTTTACCTTTAAAAATCACCTCTCCATCGGTAGGCTCTATCAGACGCAGTATTGTCCGACCTGTGGTGGATTTTCCGCATCCACTTTCACCTACCAGCCCCATGGTTTCGCCTTCTCTTATGGTTATATCCACACCATCCACTGCTTTTACATATCCTACCGTTCTGGAAAATACTCCCTTCTTTATGGGAAAGTACTTTTTAAGGCTCCTAACTTCTAGCAGGTTATTTGCTGTCTCCATTCTTCAATTCACCCCGCTTCCCTCTATATATTTCCAGCACCGGACCTGTCTACTGTTTTCTAATTCTTTAAGTGGGGGTTCTTTTTGCCTGCAGATATCTTTGGCATAATCACACCTGGGATTAAACCTGCAGCCTTCTGGCATTTCAAAAGGATTGGGGACAACGCCTTTTATAACGTGGAGCTTTTTCTTGACAACATCCAGCCGGGGAATGGATCCCAGAAGGCCAATAGTGTAAGGATGTTTCGGGTCTTTAAACAGGGATTTTACATCGGCGTATTCCACAACTTTGCCTGCATACATGACCAGAACGTTTTCTGCCATTTCTGCTACCACACCCAAATCGTGGGTTATGAGTATAATGGCTGTACCCAGCTTTTTTTTCAGGTCCTTCATAAGCTCAAGAATCTGAGCCTGAATTGTCACATCCAGGGCCGTAGTGGGTTCATCCGCTATCAGTAGCTCAGGATTACACGCCAGGGCCATTGCGATCATTACCCTCTGCCTCATCCCTCCACTCAACTGATGAGGATACTCATTAATTCTCTGTTCAGCTGATGGGATGCCTACCAGCTTTAACATTTCTATTGCTTTATTTATAGCCTGCTGCTTGCTTAAACCCTGATGAAGCTCTATAACCTCTGTTATTTGATTGCCTATGGTAAAAACTGGATTTAAGGATGTCATTGGTTCCTGAAAAATCATCGATATATCATTACCTCTTATTTTCCGCATCCCGGCCTCGCTTTTTTTGACCAGGTCTTCTCCTTTAAACAGGATCTGACCGCTTACTATTTTCCCGGGAGGTGATGGCACGAGGCGCATAATGGATAATGATGTTACGCTTTTACCACATCCGGATTCTCCCACAATACCCAGGGTTTCCCCTTTATCCAGTGAAAAATCAATGCCATCCACAGCTGGCACAACTCCGTCCTCTGTATAAAAATAGGTTTTTAAACCCTTTACTTCCAACAAATTTAGTGCCATTTTTTCACCTCTTTTCTCCCTTTATTGTTTCAACCTGGGATCCAGGGCATCCCGCAGACCATCACCCAATAAATTGAAGCCCAGCACGAGCATCATGATGGCAATACCTGGGAATACCGACCACCACCATTTCCCGGCAAGCAGAAACTGTCTCCCCTGATTAATCATGTATCCCCAGCTGGGCTCAGGAGGTTGAACTCCAAATCCCAGAAAGCTTAAGGCTGCTTCCAGCATAATAACATTGCCCACACGCAATGTGGCCTGGACAATGACAGGAGCAAGGACATTCGGAAGTATGTGTTTGAAGATAACTCTGAAATCACTGGACCCAAGAGCATTGGCGGCTTCAACATATTCTTTCTCCTTTACAGACAAAACCTGACCGCGAACCACCCTGGCTATTGATGCCCAGTTTACTACCCCAATAGCCACATACATTATAATCAAACTGGGGGGAAGATAAGCCACGATAGCCAGAACAAACAGCAGAAAGGGAAAAGCAAATATAACATTTATCAGCCAGCTTATTACATCATCCACCAAGCCACCATAATACCCTGCAATGGCTCCCAGAGGGACTCCGATTAAAACGGAAATTAGCACCGAAGCAATACCAATCTGCAGAGAAATCCTGGCACCATAGATTACCCTTGTAAAAATGTCCCGGCCATAAACATCCGTCCCAAACCAGTGCTTCGCACTGGGCGGAGACAGCTGGGCTGCTCTGCCTTCCGTCCATATAAGCTGGGTGTAAGGGTCATATTTTGTGATAAAAGGCGCAAAAAGCGCAGCCAGAACGATTATTATAACCAGGTATAACCCGAACATTGCCAGCTTGTTTTTCTTCAGGCGTATCCACCCGTCCATCCATAGGCTTCTGCCTTCTCTTTTTTTGTTTTTTGTTTTTGTTACGGTTGTTTCCTTTTGCAAATCGGGTCTGGTTTCCATCATATCACCTCCGTCCCTTACTCATATTTAATGCGCGGATCAAACAAAGGATACGAAAGGTCTACCAGTAAGTTGATCATTACAAACAAAAGGGCCATAAACAGGATTACCCCCCTTATAATGGGAAAATCCCTGTTTATCAAGGCCTCAACACTGAGTCTGCCGATTCCGGGCAGGGAAAAGAGCTGTTCAGTAATAATGGCCCCACTCAAAAAATAAGCGGTCTGTATACCAACTATCGTAATTACAGGAATCATGGCATTCCTGAGGGCGTGCTTTAATACTACTACCCGCTCTGAGAGGCCTTTAGCCCTTGCTGTTCGTACATAATCCTGTCTGATTATTTCCAGCATGCTTGAACGGGTAAGCCTTGCAATCAAAGCAGCCGGGCGTACTCCCAGGGTTATGGATGGCAGCACATAATAAATCAGCTCACCTTCTCCCGTTCCCGTTCCCGGTATCCATCCAAGTTTGACACAGAACAGCACTATTAAGAGTAATCCAACCCAAAAACCTGGAGCGGAAATCCCAAGCATGGCCACTAGCATGCTGCCGTAATCAAGCCATGAATACTGCTTGACTGCCGAAATGATTCCAAAAGTAACCCCTAAAATCACAGCTATTCCCATAGAAAATGCTGCCAGTTTTGCTGTAACCGGTATTCTTTCTATAATAGCTTGAGTCACAAGCATATTGTTTCTGTATGACTTTCCAAGATCAAGGGTTAAAGCACGCCTGAAAAAGTCTATAAATTGATACCACAGAGGCTTGTCTAAACCAAATTCTTTTCGTATAAGTTCTATAGTTTCAGGGTCTCCCCGCTGGCCCATCATCAGCCTTGCGGGGTCACCCGGTACAATAGTCGTCAAAATAAAAACAAGTGCAATGACGCCTAAAATCACCGGTACTGCGCCCATTAAACGCTTGATGATGTAGGTGTACACAAATTCCCCTCCTTTGTCTAATTATGGACGTTTTAGTGCTTCAAATCTAAAAAAACTCCACCATAACATGGCTTCCATCGTACGATGGAAGCCATGTTATAAAGATCTTTATTTGTTACTTATCCAGCCATACTTTGGTGTATTTGGCTGAATACTCACCGAAAGATGGGAGTTTATATCCCTTGACATAGGGCTGATTCAGTACATGGGTTGTGTAGTGGTAGATGAATACCCACGGTGCTTCTTCAACTACGATCTGTTCAGCCTCTTGATACAGCTTTTTCCTGATTTCCTGGTCTGTTTCAACCCTTGCCTTGGCTGTAAGTTCATCAAACTTGGGATTGCTGAATCTAGTGTAGTTGCCCTGTGGACCACGGTTATCACTGTGGAGCAGCACATACAGGAAGTTATCGGGATCAGGATAGTCTACAACCCATCCCATTCTGAACAGCGGCACCTCACTGCGTTCAACAGAATCCAGATGGGCTCCCCAGTCTACATTCTTGATATCCATGTTGATACCCACTGCTTTGTACTGCTGCTGCAGTGCTTCAGCGATCCGTTTGTGGCCGTCAGATGTGTTGTACTGAAGGGTTATATTTATGCCATCGGGGTAGCCGGCTTCTTTGAGGAGTTCTTTCGCCTTTTCAGGATCATAAGAATATCCCTTCAGGTCCGGATTGTAGGCAAACATCCCGGGAGGCAGCACACCTTTCGCAGGAGTAGCCCTGCCGTTTTTAACCAGGTCAATCATTGCTTCACGGTCGATGGCATAGTTCATCGCCTGTCTCAGCTTCTTGTTGCCTTTCCAGGGTTCAAGCTCAACATTCATACCGTAGTAGTAGGTTCCCATCATAGGCCTTTCCTGGAAGCTGTCTCCGTATTTTTCTTTGGCTTCATGATAGTATGGGTCATCAACTTCCTGCATTCCATCGAAATTACCCATGTTGAATTCCGTCCATCTTACAGTGTGGTCAACAATTACCCTGAACTCGATGCCATCCAGGTATGGAAGCTGATTGCCTTCCTCATCCTTCATCCAGTAGTTCTCGTTTCTGGACAACACAACCTTCTCATCCTGCACCCATTCCTCAAACTTGAAGGGGCCTGTTCCTACCGGGTGGAAGTTGAACTCATCTCCCCATTTCTCTACATCTTCTTTGGGAAGCACGTTAAAGGCGTTGTAAGCCAGCACGCTGATGAAGGGAGTATAGGGATACTCCAGTTCGATTTCCAGGGTATAGTCATCTATCTTCCTTACACCGGGAAGGTGGTCAACTTTACCTTCACGATAGTCTTTATATCCCTTTATCATATCAAGGAAATAAGCTCTTGGAGACTTGGTTTCAGGGTCGCATATATAATTGAAGGTCCATACCCAGTCATCTGCAGTAACTTCCCTTCCCCCGTTTGCTGTAGGAGTTCCACCTTCAATCGTTTTGTGGAAGCGAACGCCTTTTCTCAGGTGGAAGGTAAAGGTTTTACCATCTTCACTTTCCCAGGATTCAGCCAGCAATGGAACAAGATTGCCCTCAGAATCCAGGCCTACCAGAGTTTCAAAGATCTGGTAAATAATCATCGCTGATGTGGTATCGGTAGCATGGACAGGATCTAGATGAGGAGGATTTGCTCCAATAGCCTTCCTGAATATGCCGCCATACTTACCGTCCTTTTTCTCAGCAACTTGTTGTTCTTCTTTGGCGGGCTCTTCAGTCGCCTGCTGGCCACCGCCGCAGCCTGCCAGAACTCCAGCAACCAGCATCAACACTAAAATAACCGCTAAAATCCTCTTAAGCAAAAATGACCCTCCCTTTCTAAATTTGTTAGAATTCACTTAAAAGACCGGTAGTTCCGGTCTGCAAAAAGCTTCTATCCCCCCTTTTTTTTGAATTTCATATTTTCTATTCTACAGATTTATGAAAATTCCTCTTAAATAATCACAATATTGCTAAAAAAATAATTACAGTATTACTAAAAAAATGTAAAATATCTAAAATCCAATACTCCTATAATTTGCATTAAAATAAACAAAAAAATTTTACTCCGTATTTAAAATTCAAAGAATAGCCCTTAGCGAAAACTAGTAATTTAGACTGTATTTTATTTTCAGCTTTATGATCCTATACACCGATTCATCAATGCGTTTCTGGGTAATTGTTCTATGCCTAACTGCATTTATCATAACAGCAATCCCTTCCTGTTGAAGTTTGGTTTCTGAGGGAAGTAATATTATATCCACTCCTGCCTTTACGCTTTTAATCAATGCTTCTTTTAATGAAAAATTTTTTGTTATCGCTCCCATGGTCATGGAATCCGTAATAACTACTCCTTTAAAACCCCATTCTTTTCGCAGCATGTCTGTTAAGATCTTTTTTGACATTGTGGCTGGATAACCCGAAGGGTCAACAGCAGGAAATTTGATGTGAGCCGTCATAATCATGTCTGCTCCCTCCTCCGCCGCTCCTTTAAAGGGATAGAATTCAATTTGTTTAAGATGTTCCATATCATGTTTTACAACAGGCATATTGTCATGGGAATCTACCACGGTATCTCCATGTCCAGGAAAGTGTTTGATGCATGAGATTATCCCGGCATCCTGCATTCCCTTCATCATGCTTATACCCATTTCCTTTACCAGGTGAGGGTTATTTCCAAAGGACCTATCACCAATAACAGGGTTGCTGGGATTGTTATTAACATCCATAACAGGAGCAAAATTCACATTTATCCCCACTTTTTTCAGCAGGTTTCCCATTTCCCTGCCTATTCGATATGCTTCTTTTGGATTTCCTCTTTCACCCAGTTCCCTTAATGCTGGAAAACCCGCTGCTTCCTTCGGGAGCCTTGAAACACTTCCTCCCTCTTCGTCTACCGCTATAAAAAGAGGAATATTTGAAGGGTTAAGCTGCTGGAGTTGGTGGGTCAAACGGGCCAGCTGCTCCATATCCGTTATATTTTCTTTAAACAGTATAACTCCACCCACTTTATATCGCTGTATCATGGTCTTTATATCTTCATTGGGGGTTGTCCCACGAAAGGATACCATAAACATCTGACCGATCTTCTCATTAAGACTCATTTTATACAGTATCTCCAAAGCCGGATCAGTTTGTTGTTGTTCTTTATTCTGTTCTTGTGGATCTGCTTTCTCTGATAGCTTCTCTGGGGGAGTGGTAAAATGGGAATAATATAAGAAAATCATTACTATTACTGTTGTTGCAACAGAAATTATTAAAATGATTTTTATTTTGGTGTCAAGCACATTTTTCACTCCAGATTTGTTAAAAATTAGTCTTTCTTTATATGCAAGCTTTCCCAACCAAACTTAAATACACACATCTACAAAAAGGAGCTGACTACAACACAGCTCCTTTTGAAAAATACTTTATTGCTGTCATTCGATTCGTTTTTGGGAATTAGATGTTTTTTTAAGAGCGGTTTCTGGAACCCACATAAATACTGGGCTTAAATTGCTTTTTCCAAGAAACTCCATTTTATATAAAATTGTAACATTTCAAAACTCATGAAATCCCTTAAAATGCTGATATTACAATATTGAGAGTTTGGAGGGATTTTTGCATGGCCAGGCCTCTCGAAAATTTCTTACTATAACAAATGAATTGCTTTCTATGAAAGTATACCAATAATTTGTTTTATAAATTCAATAATTGTTGCTAAAATCCTTCTTTTAAATAATTTTACCCTAACGTTACATAAAAAACCCGACGGTTGTTCGCCGGTGTTTATGCTTTCCTTCCGGGGATATGCAGGGCCAGGTTGTCGGCATCAAGGGCGGCTTCAACCATGGTTTCTGCAAGAGTAGGATGGGCATGGATTGTCTCCACTATCTCCTCAAGGGTTGCTTCCAGCTTGATGGCCAGTGCCCCCTCATGAATGAGGTCAGAAGCGTGGGGACCAATTATGTGAACGCACAGGATTTCGTCGTATCTGGTATCAGCTACTATTTTGACAAAACCTTCTTTTTCATTCATTGTTAAGGCTTTGCCATTAGCTCTGAAGGGGAAACGACCCACCTTTATCTTGTAACCTGCTTTTTGTGCTTCTTCCTCACTCAACCCTACAGAGGCAATCTCCGGACGGGTAAAAATGCAGTTGGGCACTACTCTGTAATCGACTTTTGATTTATGACCCAGGGCATTTTGTGCCGCTGCCTTCCCCTCTTCAAAGGCAACATGGGCTAACAATATTCCTCCTGTGACATCCCCCGCTGCATAAATGTTGGGAATATTGGTCTCCATAAAGTGGTTTACCTGTATATCGCCCTTCTCATCAGTTTTGACCCCCGCATTCTCAAGACCAAGACCCTCTGTATTGGCTTTACGCCCCACACTCACAAGGACCTTATCAGCACTTATGCTGGAGGGCTTTCCTGTTTGATCTTTGAATTGGATGAGCTTTGCTCCATCCTCATCCTCTATAGATTCGACTCTGCTGTTCAGGTAGATGCCTATACCCCGTTTTTTTAGACTTCTCTCTAATAGCTGTGCCATTTCGGTATCCATGGTGGGAATCAGCTGGGGCATCATCTCTATTATCGTTACTTTTGTTCCTACTGATTGAAAAATTGTAGCAAATTCTACTCCTATAACTCCACCCCCTATTATAACCATGCTTTCAGGGGGATGCTCAAGGTTAAGGGCCTGGTCACTTGTCAGCACATCATCTGAATCAAAACCCGGAATTGGAAGAGCTGCAGGAACTGAACCCGTTGCAATGATGAATTTCTGGGCTGTCAGCCTGTGTGTTTTATCGGATGAGGTGATTTCAATGTTGTTTCTATTCAGGAATCTGGCACTGCCCTTTACGACTTCAACACCACTGCTGGCAAGAAGGTGTTTTACACCTGCAACCAGCTGCTTTACTATGGTTTCTTTTTTGTTTATAACACTGGTAAAGTCTATTGCTGCATTATCTGCTGAAACTCCAAAGTTCGATGCTTCTTTTACTATCTCATAAACTTCTGTTGATTTGAGCAGTGCCTTGGTTGGAATACAGCCTCGATTCAAACATGTCCCGCCCAGCTCACGGTTTTCTACGAGGGTTACCTTTGCTCCCAGCTGTGAAGCTCGTAAAGCGGCCACATAACCCGCCGGACCTCCACCTATTACTACCAGTTCCGTACTCATTATTTTTCTTGGCTCCTTTTGTTCTCACAATAATACAAGTGAGGTTTTATTGCTTCTAATATTCATTTTAACATTGAGAGTGCAATTTCCTTTAAATCAAACCAACTTCTTTAGTAATGTAATTAGGTCTATTGTTATCCACAACATGGTGCAGACTACATTTGAGACATTTGTAAGTCTTTAAAGGATGGCTAACTCCAGGGCTGACAACGTTTACTCCCAATTCTTTAATCAACCTGGATAACTTAATATAAAATCCCAGCATAGTGCCGGGATACCTTATATGGTTCTTTTTTCTTCACTAATCAACCGTCTTCATCGCCACCGTTAAGATAAAATCTGTTTCAGCTTTGCATCAACATATTCACATATTTCGTGAGAGGACTCCATCGCAAGGACTTTGTTTGCGATTTCCCGCGCCTGTTCTCTGGTTACAGAACGGATGATCTTCTTAATACTCGGGATGGATACAGCACTCATGCTGAACTCATCTAAACCCATTCCCAACAGTATCAAAGCAGCTCTTGATTCCCCTGCCATTTCTCCGCACATGCCTGTCCATTTCCCTTCTTTGTGAGATGCATCTATGACATTCTTAATCAACCTCAATATAGCAGGGTTATACGGGTCATACAAATCAGAAAGGCTTTCATTCATGCGGTCAACTGCCAGGGTATACTGAATCAAGTCATTAGTTCCTATGCTGAAAAAATCCACCTCTTTAGCGAATATATCAGCATTTATGGCAGTTGAAGGCACCTCCACCATTATTCCTACCTCAATGTTTCTGTCATAAGGAATGTTTTTTTCATCAAGCTGGCGTTTGACCTGTTCCAACACCGCATTGGCTTCTCTGACTTCTTTAACAGTTGCTACCATGGGATACATTATTTTAATGTTTCCATAATTGCTGGCCCTTAAAATAGCCCTTAATTGGGTCTCGAAGAGCTTTCTGTTTTTTAAACACAGCCTTATTGCCCTTACCCCCAGAAAAGGGTTCATCTCCTCTGGCAGGTCTAAATACGGAAGGTTTTTGTCCCCACCTATGTCAAGGGTCCTAATTATAACAGGCCTGCCTTCCATCTTCTCTGCTACGTATTTGTACGCTTCAAACTGTTCTTCTTCTCCCGGCATCGAATCCCTGTCCATGTAAAGAAACTCCGACCGGTAAAGCCCTATACCTTCTGCTCCGTTGTTTAATGCTCCCTCCACATCTTTTGGGGTTCCAATGTTAGCCGACACCTCTACCCGATGGCCATCCCTTGTTTGGGCCGGCAGGTTTTTGATTTTTTTCAATTCATCCATCTGGTCCAAATACCGCTGTCTTTCTTTTTTGTAATGCTCAAGTTTTTCTTCATCAGGATTAATCTCTACTATACCTCTATTTCCATCAACTATGATCAAATCATCGTTATTCACTTTTTCTGTGATGTTGCCAAGCCCCACAACGGCAGGAATCTCCAATGAACGGGCCATAATCGCGGTATGGGATGTGCGGCCTCCCACATCCGTTGCAAAACCCAACACTTTTTTCCTGTCCATCTGGGCTGTATCTGAAGGTGCCAGATCTTTAGCTACAATTATTACTTCCTCTTCTAAATTCATTAAAGACAATATGGGAATCCCCAGGATGTTTTTCAGAATGCGTTTACCCAGATCCTTAAAATCCGCTGCTCGTTCTCTCATGTACTCATCTTCCATGTTTTCAAACATGGCCACCAGTTCTCTGATAACCCTGTCTACCGCATGGTCGGCAGTGATCAGTTCTTCTTGGATTTTCGTTTCTACTCTGTCTACCAGAGTGGGGTCATCTAAAATCATCAGATGGGCATCAAATATTTTAGCCTTCTGCTCCCCCATTTTCTCTGCAACCCTATCTTTTATCATTTGTAACTGCTGTTTGGAAGTTTTTAATGCTTGTTTGAATTTACGGATTTCGACATCAACGAGGCTTTTGTCTATTTTTTCCCTGTTTATTTTGATTTCCTGTTCTTCAAAAACATATGCCTTTCCTACAGCTATTCCAGGTGATGCAGCGATACCCTGCCTCACTTACACTCCCTCCTCATCGTTAAAATTACGTGCTTTCAGCAGCGAATTGTTCAACCAGTTTGATCAATGTATTGACGGCTTCCTTTTCGTCTTCACCATCAGCACTTATGGTAATTTTTGAACCCTGGTTGATACCCATACTCAACACTTCAATGATGCTCTTTGCATCTACGGATTTTTCATCTTTTGTAAGCTTGATATTGCTTTTGAATTTGTTAGCCGTTTGAACAAACTGGGACGCCGGTCGGGCATGTAGGCCTGTCTTGTTTTTTATTATAACTGTTTTTTCGAACATGTTAAATCCCCCTTTTTGTTTTAGTGGCTGTTTTTTATCAACCTCATCACCTCTTTTATAACAGCCTCTAGAGTTAATTCGTATTCCTCCAGGAGTTCTTCAGGAGAACCCGACTGCCCAAAGCGGTCTTTTATTCCGATTTTCCTTACAGGAACAGGATTTGCCTGTACAAGAGTTTCACTAACAGCACTACCCAATCCACCTATAACGGTATGCTCTTCAGCAGTAACCACTGCACCGGTTTTGGTGGCACTTGCAACTATCAGTTGCCAGTCTATTGGCTTAATAGTGCTTATATTGATCACTTCCGCATCTCTCCCTTTTTGTGCAAGAATTTCTGCCGCTTCCAGGGCCCTGGAAACCATGATACCCGTAGCAATGATTGTAATATCCTTTCCTTCCCTTAACACTTCTCCTTTCCCCAGTTGAAATTCATAATCTTCCTCATGTATGACTTTCACCTTTGGTCTCCCAAGCCTTATATACACGGGACCGTCGATTTCTGCTGCGGCTTTGACGGCTTTCATGGTTTCGACAGCATCACAGGGAACAACTACCTTCATGTTGGGAAGGCTTCTCATAAGGGATATGTCTTCAATGGATTGGTGAGACGCTCCATCCTCTCCTACTGTGATTCCAGCATGGGTTGCTGCTATTTTCACTGACAGTTCCGGATAACAGATGGTGTTTCGAATCTGTTCAAAAGCACGACCTGCAGCAAACACCGCAAAGGTGCTGACGAAAGGAATTTTTCCTGTTGTGGCTAAACCCGCAGCCATCCCCATGAGGTTCTGCTCCGCTATCCCCGCATTAAAAAAACGTTCGGGAAATATTTCCTTAAATTTTGCCGTACGGGTGGATTTTGAGAGGTCTGCATCCAGCACCACAACGTTTCTGTTTTCCTTACCAAGCTCCACTAATGCTGCTCCATAGGCATCTCTCGTTGATTCGGTTCTCTTCACTCTCTACTCCTCCCCCTTGTTTAATTCTCGAAGAGCCTGTTCTGCCTCCTGGGCACTCGGGGCTTTGCCGTGCCAGTCCACTTCATTTTCCATAAAGGATACGCCTTTTCCTTTAACGGTTTTTGCAATAAGTATGGTGGGTCTTCCCTTAACTTTTTGAGCTTCATTTATGGCAGTGATAATTTCTTCAAAATCATGGCCATCTATTTCTATAACATTCCATCCAAAAGCCTGCCACTTCACTTTTATGGGTTCCGGTGACATTACCTGAGAAATGGGGCCGTCGATTTGCAGACCGTTATAGTCTAAAACTGCAATAAGGTTATCTAGATTATAATGAACCGCTGCCATGGCAGCTTCCCATATCTGGCCTTCCTCTATTTCTCCATCCCCTAGCAAAACGTAAACATAGTTTTGCTTGTTATCAAGTTTGTATCCCAGAGCCATACCAACGGCTACTGAAAGCCCTTGACCCAGAGAACCTGTGGAAATTTCAACACCGGGAGTTTTTTTCATATCTGGATGTCCCTGAAGAATGCTGCCTTTCTTCCTCAATGTCATCAGTTCTTCTTTGGAGAAAAACCCCTTTTCTGCTAAAACTGCATACAGGGCCGGTGCAGCATGACCCTTGCTCAGCACAAACCTGTCCCTATCCGGCCAGTTGGGGTTTGATGGATCCACTTTCATAACTTGAAAATACAGGGCGGTTAGAATTTCAACTATAGAAAGGGAACCACCGGGGTGACCGGACCCTGCCTCTGCCAGCATTTTTATTATGTTTATTCTAACCTTTTTTGCAGTGCTTTTTAATTCAGAAAGGCGTTCATTATCAATCAAAATCTTCAACCCCTCTCGATTAATGATCTAATAAATCCCTTTAATTACAGCAGAAGTCTTAAGGGATTTTCCATGAGATCCTTTAATGTTTTCAGGAACTTAGCCCCTTCAGCTCCATCTATGACTCGGTGGTCACACGATAAAGTTATATTCATAATGGGCTTTATCTTGATTTCCTTTTCAGGTGTTACTACGGGCCTATCCTGGATTTTCCCGAGGGCCAGTATGGCACTTTCAGGTTGATTGATAATGGCTGTAAACTCTACTATATCAAACATACCCAGGTTCGAAATGGTAAATGTTCCTCCCGTGTAATCATCAGGTGTTAATTTGTTGTTTCGTGCTTTTTCAATTAATTCTCTGGATTCCCTGGCTATTTGTGCAAGGGATTTTGTCTCCGCATTTTTAATCACGGGGACAATCAGTCCATTATCAAGAGCTACAGCAAGACCGATGTTTATGGGTTTCAGCATCTGAATCTTATCACCTTTTATTCTGGAATTTATTATTCTGTGTTTTTCCAGGGCTTTTGCGGTTATCTTTACTAGTATATCATTAAAGGAAAGCTTGATACCATCTTTTTCTAGTGATTTATTCAATTCTTCCCTGACGTTTATAAGAGACGTCATATCAACTTCTGAGCGCAAATAAAAATGGGGTGCCTTATTGACGCTCTCGGTCATTTTATCGGCGATAATCTTCCTCATACCTGTTAAAGGAATCTCTTCTAACACGGAGCCTTCCTGCTGCGCAGTTTTTGAACCCCCCAGACTTTCCAGCACATGGGATTTCATAACCCTCTTACCCGATTCTACCTGAATATCTTTAAGGGGCACTCCTTTTTCCTGTGCTATCTTCTTTGCTACGGGAGATGCTTTGGGAGTTTGTGTATACTGTATATATCTCTCTACATCTGCTGCCTGAATCCTTGAATTGGGGCCAGTTCCGGTAATCTGATACAGGTCTACATTGTATTCCCGCGCTATTCTTTTGGCTGCAGGTGTGGCCTTGATTTTGCCGTACTTCCCTATGCTGGGATTATCACTTACTTCATCGGGTTTCTCGGTTTTTTCAACGTCTGATTCTTCTCTGGAAGCTTTTATATAGTCTTCGGTTTCATCGGTCTGCTCCTGAGGTGTGGGTGCTGCAGCCCTTTCAATTTCAGGCAGGGGTTCATCAGCTTCTCCGATTATAGCAATGGGTGTTAAAATGGGTACGGTTTTCCCCTCCTCATACAGGAGCTTTCTTACAATCCCATCAGCAGGGGATTCTTCCTCTAAATTAACTTTGTCCGTCTGGATTTCCAGAAGAGGTTCACCTTTTTCAACCCGCTCCCCCTCTTTTTTAAACCATTTCACGATTACTCCTTCCGTCATTGTCAAACCCAATTTGGGCATTTTTACAATGGTAGCCATTCTAATACCTCCTTACCTGCTTTAATTTACCATTTCTTCTACTGCTTTGATTATATCTTCTACCTGAGGAACAACGGCTTTCTCCAGCTTCGGATTGTAGGGAATAGGTGTATCCAGGCCTGCCAATCTCTTAATGGGTGCATCCAGATAATCGAAGGCTTCGCTTTCACAGATCTTCGCAGCAACTTCTGCACCCCATCCCGCATTTTTGCAGTCATCTTCTGCAATAATCACTTTTCCTGTCTTAATAACGGATTGTGTTATCGTTTCTACATCAAAAGGTACATAGGTCCTAGGATCCACAACTTCTACACTGATGCCTTCAGCCTGCAGTTTTTCAGCAGCTTCAATGGCCCTGGGAACCATTATGGAACCTGCTATTATTGTTACATCCGTTCCTTCTCGCTTCACATCTGCTTTACCCAGTGGTATTACATAATCTTCTTCAGGCACTTCTCCCTTCGTGGGATAGAGGAGCTTGTGTTCAAGGAAAACAACAGGGTTGTCATCCCTTACAGCCGCTTTAAACAAACCTTTTACATCATAAGGTGTGGAAGGCATAACAACCTTCAAGCCCGGAATATGGGTGAATAATGCGGTAAGGCTCTGGGAATGTTGGGCTGCTGCTCCTGTTCCCGAACCCTGGGGAGCTCTCAACACCATGGGAACTTTGGCTTTACCCCCAAACATATACCGTATTTTTGCCGCCTGATTTATCAGCTGGTCCATAGCAATGGTAATAAAGTCTGCAAACATTATCTCTGCAATAGGTCTCATTCCCGTCAGTGCACTGCCAACAGCCGTACCAACTATAGCCGCTTCGGATATGGGGGTATCTTTTACCCTCTCTTCTCCAAACTCTTCCAAAAGTCCTTGGGTGACTTTAAATGCGCCACCATAAATCCCTACATCTTCTCCCATAATAAACACATTTTCATCCCGCCGCATTTCCTCTCTAATTGCGTCCCTTAATGCCTGTATATATGTGATCATTGCCATTTTATACCCCTCCTACCTTTTGGAAGTTTTATGCATAAATTCCATCCAGCACATCTTCCACTTTTGGTTCGGGGCTAGCTTTGGCAAATTCTTCAGCTTCGGCAATGGCTTTTTCCACCTTTGCTTCCACCTCTTTCAGCTCTACTTCTGTTGCTATCCCCTTTTCCAAAAGTTTTTCTCGGTATCTTTTAATGGGACACTTTTTCATCCATAATTTTATCTCTTCCTTTGTCCTGTAGACATTCGCATCACTCTTTGAATGTCCTTTCCATCTGTATGTCTTGCATTCTACAAGGGCTGGACCATTACCTGCTCTGGCATCATCCACTGCTTTCTTTACCGTTTCGTAAACTGCTTCTACATCATTTCCATCCACCACATACCCCGGAATGTTGTAGGCTTTACCCCGCTCAGCAATATTTTCAACTGAACAGGCTTTTTTAACAGAAGTGGACATCCCATACATGTTGTTTTCTACCACGAAAACAACCGGCAGTTTCCACACTGCTGCAAGATTAATGGATTCATGGAATACCCCTGTGTTGGATGCACCATCTCCAAAAAAGCACAGGGTTACTCTTCCGTTTTTTTTCATTTTACAGGTAAGGGCTGTTCCTACAGCTATGGGAATACCACCACCAACGACACCATTGGCACCCAGATTTCCGGTTTCAAGGTCTGCTATATGCATTGAACCTCCACGGCCTCTACAGTAGCCGGTTTCTTTCCCCAGCAGTTCCGCCATCATTTTGTCCAGCCGAGCTCCTTTGGCTATGCAGTGACCATGGCCCCTGTGAGTACTGGTGATATAGTCTTCTTTGTCCAGGGCAGCGATGGCTCCAACTGCCGTTGCTTCCTCTCCAATATAAAGGTGGCAGGTTCCCCACATCAGGTTTGCCTTGAAAAACTCATCCACCTTTTCTTCAAACCGCCTGATCTTCAGCATCTGTTCGTACATCTCGAGCCTTTTTGCTTTTGTAAGCATTTTTGCATCCCTCCTGTATGAAAATAAGGTGTCACAGCCAACCTTTCATTTACCTTTTCCTTTTATAAAGCAAGCACTGTTTCAAAAATTATGCCTACTTTATATACCACTTTTTATACCGTCTATAAGGTCAATAAATTTAAATAATCCTTCTAAAGAAGGATTATTTGTTTAACAGACTATCCTGCAACTTCCTGAGCTGATATATAATCGATTTTTCATCGAGCCGGACCATATCATAGGTTATTATTTCACCCTTTTTCACATCTGTTTTTAATTTTACATTTTTGTTTATCAAACCCAGAGGCAAAGCCTTTTTCTGTCGTGCGTTTTCAAAGGTATTAATCATTCCATACACCGTATACCCACCAATGCCATCAAGGTGTTCTCCGGCTTTCAAATCTTTCTTAGCCACTGCAATTGTCTCTGCATACGGTCTGCCTCCCAGTGGTGCAATGGTAGGTTCATTATATATGAAGGCGCGGGCGGCAGACAGTGGAGTTTCAATACTGGTAAGGTGGTAAGGTCTATAAAAAACATAATTAGGTCCTTCCCCCATGCTGACATACTGCATCTCTTCTTTTATCACTTTACTTTCCGTTGTAACAATCACAAAAACTCCCGGTGCCACTCCATCAGCAAAATCCACTACTTTGCTCCTGTTAAGTATTCCTCCCTGTTCTTTTAAACTGAAAATTCGGGGCAGGCTTTTCACATCACACTTGGGTCCGTGCATCCCGGGCTTATCTGGAACAAAACCTATAGCATTGGCTACACAGGTCATTTCTACCATGGTTTTGGTTCCATCTACAAAGGAAGTGAGCATTTTAGGGTTAACTCCCTTTTTACGGGCTGTTTCTTCAAGAGTAGAAGGATTGGCTTCAATATCCAATGGATTGTTTTTGCCCTTTCCACATACCACAACATCAAATCCAAGGCCATCGGCAAAATCATACAGTTCTTTGATGGCTCCTGGTTCATCCCCCGCTGAACCGGTGTATACTACTCCTGCACTATCAGCCATGCTTTTCAGGATGCTGCCAACTGTCACATCTGCCTCGACATTCAACATTACTATGTGCTTACCCGATAGAATCGATTGCATGGCTGCTTTCGCACCCACCTCAGGAACACCTGTTGCATCTATCACCACATCAACCAGACCCATTCTGGTTACTACATCTATATCATCGGTTATGACGAATTTTCCGGTTTCCCTTGCTTGCTGAGCTTTTATTACGCTGTCTGCTTCAATTATCATATCAGGGTCCACTCCGGCCAGCTGCAGGGCTCTGCGGGCATTCTGAAGGTTTATATCGCAAATCACTGCGGGTTCAATGCCCTTCATCAGCATCATCTGGCTTATCATTCCTGTTCCCATCTGGCCTGCTCCTATAAGGCCTATTTTTATTCTTTTTCCTGATGCCTCCAGTTCTTTTAATTTTGCATTAATATTAAGCATCTACATCACTCTCCACTTGTAACTTTTATTTCCACATCTTCGGCTATAACGGGTTTATCTCCTGGCTCTACATGTATAATACCGGGCAACTCCGCTTGGACTAAACCATTAAACTTCATTGTAAAATGCCCCAGCTCTTTTAAAGTCTTGTTGGCTTCATCTCCTACAGCTGTGACCTTATACATCTGATTACCGATGGAGATTACATCTCCCGGCTCAATCTCAAAAAACACTCCCTCAGGTTTATGAATAATTGAAATTTCTTTAAGTTCCTGTGGGGCATCCTCATTGAAAAAGATTATCATATCTTTCTTAAGGAACTCCAACGCACTGGGGCCTATTTTTTTAACCACTGTCCTGTATTTAAGCATTCTATTCCCATCCCCTTTTTCTTCAAAAATTGGTTATGATGCCTGAATATCAGGCATCATAACCCTTAATTCCAAAATATCAGGAATACAAGCCCATGCTGAACAGATATGCAATAAGAACGGCCAGAGGCCCTGTAATAAGTCTTGAAATCAGAATGGCCGGGACTCCTACTTCCACAGTTTCGGGTTCGGCTTCTCCCAAACCCAAACCTACAGGGATGAAATCGCATCCAACCTGAGGATTTATAGCAAAAAGGGCAGGAAGAGCAAACTGAGGCGGAATATTGCCTCTACCTATTTCAACCCCTATCAGAACACCTACAACCTGAGCTATAACTGCCCCCGGGCCCAGAAGGGGAGACAATACCGGCAGTGCACACACAATTGATATGACCAGTAAGCCCGGTAGAGTGCCGGCATATGGAGCAATGGTGTTGGCAATCCAATCACCAATACCTGATTTGAGGATTATACCAATCAGTGTAGCAACAAAAGCCATAAAGGGCAAAATGTTTTTTATAATCTGGTCAATTGTCTCTCTACCTGCCTGATACAGGATTCCTACTACTCCACCAACACCCCGGCCCAATCTTTCTAAGAAACTCACCTTCCTCGCATCTCTGTTATCTTCTTTCGCTTCAGCTTTATCAACTTTAATCTCTTCTTTGGTTACACCAGCCTCTTGAGCTTCCTCTTCAGAAGCATACTCAATATTGTTTTCCTTTACTCCTGACACATAGATTTCTTCCTTAATATATTCAGCCAGGGGGCCTACCTGACCCACAGGAGTCAGGTTGACTGTAGGAATACCTTTTTTGGGATAAACTCCGCATCTGGCTGTACCTCCACAATCTATTACCACACAGGCAATTTCTTTATCAGGCACAGAAGTTTTAAAACCATCCACAGGAATTCCCCCGGTCATTTCCGCTATTTTTTTGGCAATAGGGGAAATGCCTCCTCCTGTTATTGATACGATTTTATCTTTTCCTTCCTGAGGCTTAATGACCAGCGGCCCACCCCAGCCGCCTGGACCTTTTTCGATTCGCACAGCTCTATATTTTTTCACGTTTTACACCTCCCTTTAAGCCAATTCCCTTTTTCTCATCATTCTGAGGGTTAACTGTTCTGTGACAACTCCCCTTATGAAAATAACTATTACACCCACAATAAAGTAACGGATGGCCAGCTGTCCCAACGGAAGATTGAGCTGTTGGATACCCTGGGCAATTCCCATGTATACAAAGAGTTCTGCCGGGTTCGCATGGGGGAACAACCCCAAAATAGGATGTACAAAAGATACCGCTGAATCATAAAAGGCTGGTTTGTACTTTTCTGGGAGAAATTTACCCATAGTATATGCCATAGGATTGGTGAGGAAAAACACCGATGCTACTGGCATAATCGTATACCTTAAAAAGATGCTCTTTGAAGCAAATTTGGCTATACCATCAACCTTTTCCTGACCGATTATTTTTATTAGAGCGTTGACTGCTGTAATCAAAGTTATCAATGTTGGCAAAATACCACTGACAAGACCTACAAAAGTTTTACCGCCCTCTTGAAAAAGGCCAATAAAAGCTTCAGCAAAACCTGCTAAAAAATCCACAAGTTACACCCCCTAAATTTTTAATTAAAAAATATCCCTCTACCCTCCTTTCGGTAAATTTGATAACCTCTACCGCCAAAACTCCTGGTATGTAATGTGCGGGAATCGTGTTTTATAATTCCTGGTAGATTTCATTAGTGAAAATATAAAAAGGCCGAGAATTACTTCCCGGCCCGCGGCCCTGTTTGAAAGCTGTGCTTTGTGGGTATCTTTTCAATTTTGATGAGAAAGCTTTCCCTGTTGCCCTCTACCAAAACCTTTTTGTGTTTGAAGAGCTTGTATATTTTTGTTCCCGGAGTCAATTTCACCAATTCCCTTTCGGAAACCGTCTCCTCTCCCATTATCAACAACTCTCCTCCGTTTTTTCATTTTTTGGTTCTTCTCCATTTTAGTTGAGTTAAATGCCATGCAAACCCAATCCGGTCAATAGTTAAATCATTATAGCTTTCTCCTGGGTTCT